>ERZ887849.1952-NODE-1952-length-17812-cov-7.293743_pt1 | contig 17812 bp, 17 predicted proteins | sample MGYA00521267_ERZ887849 | MGnify/ENA primary metagenome ERZ887849 (study PRJEB32303, sample SAMEA104408601) | aquatic metagenome | biome: Brackish water; feature: Pelagic; material: water | place: Baltic Sea | collected 2014-06-06T16:11:00 | depth 2,863 m ... | reverse complement strand
GTTGGCGAAATCATTTGAGGCTTGAGCCCTTTGATTGGCTCATTCGGCATCATGTACTTCTGTTTGCGATATGGCTGCGAACCTTGGTCGTATACCTGTTGAGTTTGTAGCTGCAACGCATCCAGCTCACGCTGATACTGGCGGTTGGCCAGTCCAAAGCTGGGGATTGTCAACTTCTCCAGTTGCTGCTTTGTCAAGTCGTAGTCAGTAGCGTATTTACTTGTGGTGTATCGCATCTTGTCAGCACCGTCCTGCATCTGCAACGCAAGCTGACCCAGCTCCTTTGATACCGTATCCTTCATTGTCCTATTCATCAACGCAACTTTCAAATCACGATCCTGGCTCTTCATCACCAGCTCCCCGTACATCCTTCCCAGTTGGTTCCCTGCGTCCATTGCCAACCTTTGCGCTGTAGCGCCTCCCCCCTGCCGCACGATTGATGCGCCCTTGTCTTCAGCTCCTTTGGCCATTGCCGCCAGCTGGTTGATCTGCCATCCCAGCTGATCACGTTCTTCGTCCAACGCCAGGCTGCTCAGTAGCTCCTGGCTTTCTCCCGTCACCTTGGAAGTGAGCGTGTCACCCTGCATCGCTGCCAGGTTTATCTGGCTCAGGTACTGCCTCAGTACCTCGCTGCTCTCTGCCCCAAGCCTGTTGGTTGTTGCGGTGTATTCGATCCCAACCTGCGTTCCCCGCAGCTGTTCTTCTGTTACATACTTGTCATACAATGCTCCTTTGTTGATGCGCAGGTTGTTGTTGGCTGCATCAATCAACCTTGCTTGATAGGTCTTATAGTCAGCAGCTGTCTGCTTCTCGTTGAACCTTAGCTGTTGAATCCGTGCTTTATCCCATTGCCATTGCGCACTCTTCTGCGCAAAGTCAATCTCCCATTCCTGAGTAGCCCTTTTAAATTGTCGCTCGGCTGCTTTCTTGGCAGCTGCATTTTGCGCCGCTGCTTGGCTTCTCTGTGAGCTGCCGCCAAACAGTCCGCCAAGCAGCGACGTGCCAGCGCCAATCAATGCACCCCAAGCCATCAGCCCAACCCCCTTGCGCGATCAGTGTAATTGCCTTCCCACGATGCCCCTGAAATAGTCAGTGGCAACCATGAATCACTTTCGATAACCACGCTGCATTCTGTGTTCTTCCCATACACAGGCACCCGGTAGCTTCCTGTGCTCAACACACTTTGGGCGGTATCTAGCCGGTTGTTCTCCACGTTCAGTATCCGCGCCCAGTATTGATGGCGGCTATCCCGGCTCCGGTTCTGGCGTTTCACTACAACGTCATACCGACCGCTCTCGCTGTGGTGAATAGTCCACGTTGCTATTTGCAGCCGACCGTCCAGGCCGCCGATGATGCGCTGCTTGGCCTGGTTCTTTTGCGGCATGTACGCCGGGGTGAACTGATAGCGGAACCAGTACCGCCGGCCAAAGGTCAGCTTCTCGGCCCGCCAGTCACCGCGAATACTGCAAACGATCTGATTGCCGCTTGTGGCGGTGCCAACCACTAGGGCTCTGTTGCGGCTGTTCTCATACCGGATCACTGCATCTGTATCTCCTTGCATTTGGTAAGGCAAGGTGAACGTTGTCAACTTTGTCTCAGCGTCATACGTTGCGCTGATGTTGTTGCTCTGCTGCGGGGTGCTGTTGCATTCTGGATACTGTATCTGTCTGTCTAGGTAGATAGCTGGGCTTGTCGTGTTGTTCAGTTCTTCCGATTCAACCGTTACTGAATATGTCCCATCTGCATAGGTCATTACCAGCCACAGCTGGTTGTCAAAGAACCGTGCCCAGCGAATCTCACCGTCAAACTCCCACTCGCTCCAGCTGGCCTGCTCCTTCGCCAAGGCTCCCTGTGACGACTGCCACAGGTATTTGTAGACATACAGCTTTTTGCGATGGCTGGGCGTAGAGCACACGAAATAATCAAGGCTTTCCCCAACGTCCCAGAATGTGGCCAGCCCCTCAATGTACTTTGGTGCATTCAACGTAATGTTGAGGCTGCCTCCCAGGTTCAGGCCGATCCTTCTCTGTTGTGTGTCAAAGAATTGATACTCACGGAATCCCGTGTAGCCATACTCTTCAGTTGCAAATACCACGTTCGCCCCTGCAATCTTTGGTGGCAGGTTCGGATTCATTTCAATGTTACTCAGCCGCAGGCACACTGCTGTCCTTGGTGTCAGCACGTCAGCGTCAGCTGGCCTCACTTGGAACTGTGACTTGGTGCTGAACACCAACAGGCTTTCGTCAATAGGCAGCATCCAGTTCAGGTCTGTGCTTGTCTCTGATACTGCTCTTACATCAATGGGATCTGTGTCCAGTACCTGCACTGAGGTATCAGCAAAGAAGTTAAAGATTTCATCCACTTCGCTAAACACCACAGACTCACCCGCAATCACTACATACCTGCTGCGAAACAGGTTGTGATCCTTGATTGCTTTCCCGATGAAGCTTGGTGCCGGTGTTGATACCTCATCGCCAGCCGTCCGCTCTCCCCACTTTGGAAACGTGAAGCTATGAACTGTTCCGTTCACCGTCTGGCTGCGCGTTGCTCCGTCTGCTGGCCCTGCGAAAAAGACCCCAGGGGCTTTCCGGTACACCACCAGGGGCATCGTGTCCACGTTGAGCTTGTACTGCACTCCAGGGGCTGGAGCCTCCTGCCAGACGCCAGCGCCAAAGGCTGATGAATCCCTGGTAACGAACTGCACCCAGTAATCATCGTCTGTCGTTGTTGGGCTGCCGTCAATCCGCAACAGGAATCCGTTTGGTGCCACCGTGGGCAGCCCAGAAAATGATGAGGTAACAGTCTTGAAACTGTTGGCCAACGTGCCAGCGCGGGAGTCGGCAAGGTTCAACGTGAAGTCAGATCCGTTTGTCTTCTTCACGTGAACAACGCTGCCAACTCTGGTTGCTGCAAACCCGGCGACTGCGTTGATTCTGGTTAGCAGTTCTTGCGCAACAGTGTCAGTGCTTAGTAGGTTGTTTGTATCTGTTGCCTTGGGTGTGGTGTAAACCGGTAGCGTTGCACCGTTCAATGTCAGCGTATATGTAATCTCATAGTTGACGCCACGGATAAACAGCATCGCTTCATTCTTTGCTGCCGCTGTTGTTGCGGCATCCATTGCCGTTACCTTGGTCCGGTTCAGCAACATGCCAAACGGTCCATTGTTGATAAACACATAGCCCTTGAGATACTCACCCGCTGAGTAGATGTAGCTACTGGTTGTGCCTTCAACTTCAACCAGTTTGCCTGTCGTGACTCCGCTCAGCCCAGCTCCATGCACATCAACAGCACAGGTCTGTCCGTTTTGCAGTATCTGCATCCTGGTTTTCCCGCCAGTCGGATACAGAAAAATGCTGTAGCGCTCCCCGTCAACAACGGGCATTGTCTCCAGATAGAAGTCTGCCAGCGGGACGGGGACGATCTTCCCGACGTACTTTGTCGGTCGCCGTTTCCCTAGCCCGTCAACAGGTGAAGACCAGCCATTCAGCTGAACCTCTCCCTGGCCAATAGACCTCAGGTGCGGCGGTTGCTGGCTGATCCCTTGGGTCAGCGTGTCAATGCTCCCCTGCACCAAAGAGGCGGGGGGATTGCGGGTTGAACTCAGGCGAGATTTAGAGCGGGCCATTAGGTGTTACGGAAACGCATTCCTTCAGCAGGAATAAAACCGATGCCATGGCCCATGCCACGGTCGTTGCCCCAAAGTAGATTGTTCTGCATCTGGCGTTCTTCCCCACGAATTAGCATCGTGCGGGCATACTCTTCATCTTGCGCAGTGTAAACATAGATAGCATTGCTGTTGAGATAGCGGTCACTGAAGATCCGCCCAGCCCTGATCACTATGTACTGCTGCGCCAGATGCGGTAGCTCATCCCAGTCAAGCTGCGTTATCACTTGGTCAATGATCAGCGCTTGATCGCTGTCACCGCCAAACTCAAACGTCCGCTTGACCCTGTTGTAAACACGGTTGCCGCGCTGAACATACTGACCATCTGGGTAGCGGTTGGGGGAGAAGACCGCCGCCAGCGTCCGCGAGTCGAGTAGGTATCGGTTCAGGCTGTCCTTCACCACCGGCACATTGTTGTCGGTGTTCCAGCCCCAGCCCTCGGCCTGCACATCACGGCTCACCTCGGCCAGGGTGCGCCTGGCCAAGGTGGAATCCGTGATCTCATTCACGGTTATATCACTGAGCCGATCAACTGGTGATTCACCAATGATGCCCAGCAACGTATTGATGGCATCCAGTTCTGTCATTGCGATACCCGGCTAACAAATCCAGTCACAATAATGTCGCTGCCAGGTGACGGCATCGTGCCGTTTGGATCTCGCAGCGCTGTTGCTGCGTCCCACTCCACTACCTCCACCGTGTCGGCGGGTGTGGCGCTGGTGCCCTTCATGTTGATCGTGGTGTAGGTCACGGCCCTGGGGAGGGGGGCAGCTGCCACGGGGGTAGCTTTTGCTTGTGCGGTTGCCATAAAAAAGAGGGGCATTGCTGCCCCTCAGTCTGCCAGTGAGTCACGACTTAGGCGAATCAGAGACTGTTGTGGATTTCAACGATTGCCTCAGGCCGGAGGTAACCAAAGCCGCAAGCGTACTTAGCTACCATCAACGTTGATTGATACATCACGTTGTAATCGTTGCCTGTCATTTGCATCGACAGGTCACGCAGCTTCAGCACACCAACTGCACCCTTCTGGAAGGCGAGCATCTTGGTCTTGCTCATATCCACAGAGGACAGAACAGTGTCGCCACCAGCAAAGGTGAAGCCTTGCTCACCAGTCTTGGCAGTGACGTTGCCCTGCTTGATGTGGTTAGAGCTGTAGATGCTGAAGCCAGCCAGCTGAGACACCTGGCCCTTGGAGTAGGAACCGTTGGTGCCTTGCTGGTTGAAGTCGAAATTCACGGCACGGCTGGATTGAATCAGCGTGTAGTAAACCTCAGGGCTGCAGACAATGACGCGACCATCGGCAGGTACGTCCTTCTCATCAAGAGCACGGGCAGCAGCAAAGACTGATGCAACGTAATCATCGGGAGTAGGCGCAGCCTTGTTGAGGTCAACCCGAGTACCAGTGCGGTACGGATCGTCAGGGCTCAGGCCGGCTGGCAGGTTGGCAGTCAGGTCGCCAGCAGCAACGCGAGCGCCGAGAGTCAACACACGCGCAATGCGCTTGTCATACTCCCGACCCAAAGCATTGCCTAGCTCCTTGGAGTAGATGCTGCGAATGTCATAGTGATTCTTCGCTTCATCTAGGTCATACAGAGCTGCATCAGCAATGAGTAGATCATCAATCTTAATGACAACTTCATTCTGTGCCATGTTGCCCTGGCCCTCGATCATCTTGCCGGGGGTGTGGAACCGTCCGGTAAAGCGACCAGTGACAGGGAACTGAGCGGACTTGCCGTTCTGGATAGTGCGCTCCTGTGCCAGACCTTTGAAGATGCAGGCACGTTCAAAAGCAGTGATCACCTCACCGCTGAAGACCTTGAGAAAAAGAGCATTGTCTTGTGCCCACGTACCTGCGCCATTGTTAATAACGCCAGGCCGTGAAAGTGTTACGTCAGGTGCTGCCACCGTATTGACTCCTAGTAGTTGGGATGGTTTGACTGATTAACCATCGAGGCTGTTGCCTTCACCAACGTTGCTTCAAAGGGGTGTCAGCGTACTGAGCCCTGAGGCAGATCACTGGTTGGTCGATCTGCCTCTACTTATACCAGCCTCTTAGCGAGGTTGGAACACATTGCTGACGGAAATCTTGCGCTCAACTTCTTTGATGTATGCAGGATCAGGGCTGTCTCCTGAGTAACGTGGATCTCTCATTGCAGCTACTACCTGCGCTTCTGATTCATAACCACGTATCTCATTGCTGGGTGCGCGGCCTCCTGTTAAGCGTGGCTCATATCCGTTCTTCATCATGTAGTCATACTGCAACCCCTTAAGCGCATTCATAATTGCGCCTTCATCAGCTGCTGCTAGTGCCTCGTTGTAGGCATTGGTCCTAGACGCTGGCAGGTTCTGCGCTGCCCATGTCGCCAGCCGTTGGTACTCGGCCTCCCCGCCGGCTTGGTCAAAGATTGACTGCTGGATTCTGCCGGCCACGGCTGGATCAACACCACTCTCCTCCGGTGCTGGCTCGTCCTGTTCTTCAGTGGCTTCAGCCTCTTCAACAGACTCACTGACAGCTGGCGGCTGGCCGCCTTTCAGCTTGGTGTATTCACGCTGAAGGCTTTGATAGGCCTCGGCCAGATCCTCTGTTGTTTGGTACTTGCCCAGGATCAGGCCGCTGTCTTCCGCCGTGCTACCCAGCGCCTCATCAACCAGCTCAACCCTGGCAGCATCAACACGCGCAGATTCTTCCGCGCCGCCATCGGCTTCGTATGAAGCGGCGGCATCTTGCCCAGTAATAATTTCAGGCATCAGCGTTCAAAGCCATTTGTAATGATCATGAAGCCACCGCTAGGCAATGGCTCCGTGTGTTGTCCTTTCTTCAATTTGGGCTTGTCTGAATCAGCCTGCTCCTGGGGCTGGGAGTCCGCTGTTGGCGAGGGCGGCTGCTGCTCCTTGATCAATTCCGCTAGCTCCTCCTCCGCTGGGTTGCGGCGCCGACGTTGCTCCACTTTGAATTGCTCCTTGTGCTAGTTGCCCAGCAACATTAGCTTGTTGCATTTGAGCTTGCTCAGCCTGTAGTTGCTGATCATCTTTCACTAGCCCAGCAGTATCAATGCCGTCAGCTGCGGCAAAGCGACGGATCAACTCACTTGGATTGATGTACTGCAGGAACTGCTCAGGTCCGAGAGAGGCTGCCACTGTTTGGAGAAACGTGGTCAACCGTTGCTTGTCATTGCCACGGCCAATAGCCTCAAGCCCTGTTGTGACTTGCGGTTCAACCAGGCCCTTTGGAATCTCGGGCAGGTCACCGCTTACCTCCATCAGGTGCATGACACGCCTGATCAATGGCAGCTGTAGCTCAGCGGATAGGACGGAGTACACACCGCCAAGGCCTTGCTCCAGTTGCTCAGCCATCAGACGGATCTCTTCCGCTGTCACCCGCTCAGCATCGCGCTGTATTGATTCGTTGGTAAGAAAGGTGAACTGCAGCCGACGTTCAATCAACTGCATTGTGCTCAACGCAGTGCTGAAGTCATTGTTCTTTTGTACTTGCAGGAAGTCAACGTCAGCCGCATTCCCTGCAACTATTGCCCCGTTCTCGGCCCTGGCCAATACGTCAGCTCGGGTCACCCCATTCGGATTCACCAACCCGATTGCCTTGGATGCAATCAGGCTCCCCTGCACAATCGCTTTGGTCAGGCTTTCCAGGCTCTGCAGGTCACCAATTACCTGCTCGACCAAACCGCGCCCGTAGCTCTCTCCTGCTACCCGGTGTAGGCGCAATGGAATCCAGGGGTTGGTATCCATCCGGCTGAAGCCAGCTGAGCCACGGATCTTCTTGCCGTCATACTCCTGATACCACTCCACCTTGTCAGCTTGTGGGTCCAGGGTGATATGGGTGTATACATCTCCCTTGTTGTCACCGTCATTGTCACCATCACCCGACTCCTTTGCGGGCATGTACTTTTCGGATACCTGTTCGCGTACCACTATCTCAGTGACGTTGCCCTCTGGGTCACGATCAACAACAAATGATCGCAGGCTGTACATCCTGATTGCTTCGCCACCTACATACAGCAGCGCATTGCCACCAACTAGCAGGTGTTTGATTGCTTCAAACACTGCGTTCCGTGCCTGCAACTGATCCAGCTTTCGTACTACCTGGCGCTCCATCGAGCCCAGCAACTGATCCAACTTGGTCAGTGCGCCTTGCTCATCCTGGCCATTACCTTCCGACTCCAGCCATGAGCGCACCTTGCCCATGTCAATCGTCAACCGGAAGAACGGTTGGCTAGGCGGCATCAAGGCAAGCAGCAGCTTGGCGCTCAGGCTGCTGACACCACGGGCACCAGCGCCCTGATACAGGCTGGGAATGGAATTGAATTGCTCCCCGCTCCATCCGTAGTTTTGATCTGATTCAGGGATCAGCGTTGGGATGGTCAGGTTGCTGGCATCAATAGCCCGCCGCATGTAGAGGGAGCGGTATAGCTCCAGGTCTTTCCAGCGTGACTGAGCGGTGACTTCCATTAGGCGATCTGCAGACCAGCAAGGCTGCCGGCGGATTGGCCAGCATTAGTCAAGATTGACAGTCCTGACAACGTGTTAGCCCGTGAAGCTCTTGAGCGTCCGGCACGGCGGCTATCACCAAAGCCAGGGGACAAAGCAGTTTCTTGCATGTCAGGAACATAGGCCCGCGCCAGATTGCTTGCTTCCTGCTGCTGTTGTAGTGCGGCTGCTTGGGCTAAAGCGTTCTGCTGTTGCTGCAGCTGCAGCTCTTGATCGTATCCCTGCTGCTGTTGAATCATCAGGGCTTGCAGCATTGAAGCCTGATCGTCTGACTGAGCTTGCATTTGCTCAGCTATCAACCGGTTTTCATCTGCGTCTTTAACCATCATGTCTTGCCACTGCTCCCGCTCGTCCCTGCCTGCATCGGCTTGTATGCTTAGCAGTTTCATTATTGAATCGTATTCACCGTTGTTCTTTGCGTTGCCGCCACCACCACCGCCACCACCACCGCCACCACCGTTGCCGCCACCACCGCCACCACCGCCCCGGCCATTGGGCGCGGAGTAGATCGCCAGCCGTTCAGTCGTGCCAGGGGTGAGAACGCCTCCGTGGTTATTTGGTTTGTAAGAGCCAGCAGTGTTGACTGTCTTAAAGCCGATAACCTCACTGCCCTTGCCGCCTGTCAAGGAGTGCCCAGTCTTTTTCAGGTAGTCATTGATCTTCTTTGTTGACTTCGTATCGGCGTTGAGGCGCTCAGCTCCAGCCCCCCTGAAATGGAAGCCAGCCCCAGCGATCAAACGGCCTTTGTCGTCAAGCTTGGCCTTAAGCCCTGACGAAACAGCCGTAACTTTCTTGGGCGTTTTGTTGCCACCACCACCACCGCCGCCACCGCCGCCACCGTTGTTGAGCGTTTTGTTGGGCGTTTTGTTGGGCGTTTTGTTGCCGCCGCCGCCGCCACCGCCCTGCGCTTTCTTGGACTTGGCCATTGCGACCTCCTAGTTAGTTGCACGTTCATGCAAGCTAGCAAGGCCGCAACTGACAACTTATCCCTGCACTATCGCTTTGAGAAAGCGAATCACTGAGCGCTGGCCTGAGGCGTACCGGATCTGATCAACTGAATCAGTCAGCTCAGGCGAACGCTCGGGGAACAACAGGTCCAGTGCATCTAATACCTCATCATTCAGCTGCTGTCCAATGATGCGCTTTAGTGTGTCGGGGGATTCCATAGGGTGACAGTGTGGGATGAGAAGTTGTATTCACCACTGCGCAAGACACGTACTAATCGCGCTTGCTGCGTGGCAAAGTTGGATGGCTGCTCCACTTTCCCTTTCTTTTCATACGTCCGAACAATCTCTTTCCAGCAATCCAAAGGTCTGTCGATGTTGAAGCTGGCAACAATGTCGCCGGCTCTTTTGTCACCAATCGACGGACAACCGGGCACCCCATCTGTTGAGTCCCCCGAGAGATATTGCTTGTAGGTGAATCGCTCCGCATGTTCAACCGTGTTTGTCTTGATGATACTGCCATTTGCATAAGAGATTGAAAGTCCATCTTCATCCTGTTGCTCCTTCCCAGTGTCCATCCACACGTGGACACCGGCAACCTGCAACAGATCCTTGTCGCCGCTAGCAATCACCACATCATCACCAACACTGGGCATCGTTGCGAAGATCCCAATAAGATCATCAGCTTCGATCTGGTTGAACATGAATGCGGTCTGCTCCGTCATTAGCTCAGCCTTCAGCTGCTTGAAGCCAATCGGCTTTGGCATTGCCTTCCGGTTGGCTTTGTAACCAGGGAACAGATCGCGCCGGAAGGCGCTGCGATCAGTGAAGCAATGCCATACATCGTCAAAGGTGCAGCCGTATATGTCACACCACAGCTTGAGCTGATCCCAGTACATTTCACGGGCTGGCCCTAGGTCGCTGTGCCTAGTCCATACATCGTCACCCAGCTGGACTTCTACCTCAGTGGCAGCTGCCACGCGGAATAGAAGCATGTCTGCGTCAAGGAGGATTCTCATTGGTTGCTCTCCGCTGCAGCCAGGTTGATCAGGTGTCCCCAAACTGGATCGCTGTCCGGTACGCCATGGTCCCTAAACCAGGCGGCCAAGTGATCCAGCTCATAGAAGGCGGCGTAGTTTTCATTCACCCCGCCGATCAGTAGATCCTTCATGTCAGTTCGCGTTACTAGCTGCAGTGTTGCTGTTGCTGTTATCCAAGGGTTGCGCTCAGTCACTGGCTCTATCTCGTAAACGCTGAGCGACACCAGCCAACGTGATTGCAACCAGGCCTGTACCGTTCTGTTCAGATCGCATAGCCCATTGCTCAATCTCATTCGCAACAACCAGCAGCGCTGCCGCCATCCGTTTGTTATCAGATAGCGTGTAGCTTGAATCAACGTACCAATACGCATCACTGCACCTTTCGATCAAGGTCCGCTGCGTCGTATGGCATGAATCTGACAAGGTTGCGGAGTGCTGCTGTTGCTGCTCCGTATCCGTTCCAGAATCCTCGGGCATGAGCTGTGTTCTCAGCGACTGGTAATTCATTGAATCGTTCCACTGCTAGATCATGTAGATGGTTCAGGTGTGAACCGTGGACAACGTAATACTTATCAGGGTTGATGGCATAACCTGACTTTTGCCAATAGGCCTGATCATCAAGGCTGGTGGTGTCAGTCGATTTCATGGAACCTGCAGCTGGGTAGGTAGTGGAGCTTTGACATAAGGCCTATCTCACCGTTGACACGGTTCTTCTTCAACCAGCAATAGGTGGTGTTGGCTTCCACCTTGTCTTCCGATCCAGGCTTGCGTTGCAGCATGACTACAAAATCGGGAATCTGCCCTAAAGAGTGAGAGCCTCGTAGTTCACTAATCGACGGCTCGCCACCTTCTTCGTGCGAAGGACCAAAGCCTCCCGATCTTGATAGGTGGCAGACGACAACCATCGTGATGTTGAGTTCAACGCTGAGCGTTTTGAGATCCTTGATGCAGCGATCAATAGCCCGGCGCTGATCAGTAGCAAGCGAAATACCATCGGCCAACATTGAGAAGTGATCGAGGACAATGACTTGGCATTGTTCCCCTAGGACATAATGTTTAATGGTGGCAACAAAAGAATCAAAGTCGTCACTGCCAAACTTATCCAACAGAAACAAGTTGTCAGCGAACTGATCCAGTGCTGCCCTGATCTGATCAGGGTTGCGGGCCAGCCTCTCTGCCTTGCTGTCCAAGTGAAAGCCAGGGTTCAACCCCAGCTCCTCACTCAGCATTCTTTCCAAGCTGGTTTCGCAGCTCTCCTCCAGTCCGATGTATGCAACCTTGATGCCGCCCTTGCACAGGCTGAGCGCAATGCTGCGGGTGAACAGGCTCTTGCCGATGCCAGTGCCGCCTGACACCATGATCAGCTGGCCTGGCTTCATGCCGCGCATCATGCGGTTCCACCCTTCCCACGGGTAGTCCAGGCCAAAGCAGTCTTCAGGATTCAGGATCTTCCCAAGCAGATCAGGTGCATGGACAATCGCCTCAGGCCTGTGTCGTCTGGCGTTGTTGATGGCTTCAATGATGGCGTTGTAGTCGTCCGCCATCCATGCTTCATTGGCGTCCTTGTAGGGGAAGCCACCGGCAATAGCAGAACTAGGGCCAATAAGTGCAGCCAGATCAGAAGCCGCTTTGCGACCGGGTTCATCTGTGTCCATGAAGATAACAACTCGCTTGAATCGCAAGATGTATCCCAGCTGCTCAAGACATGACTTCTTTGCCGAGGCAGCACCATCAGGGATTGAGGCAACAACAAACTTGTTCTTGTGGCGATGCTTGTATAAGCATTCATAGATTGACATTGCATCAATCTCACCTTCAGTCAGGATCAGCGTTCCCTCTGTGCCTAGGTGCTGGCCGAACAGCTGGACCTTCAGGCCTTTCTCCCTGCCCAGCCAGGCAAATTGTTTCTCGCCGTAGCGAATGTGCTGGGCAACAGTCAGACCGTTCTCATCCCTGTAGTTGGCAACCTGGGCAGGCTGCCCTCGATAGTCAGTCAGGTCGTAGTCGTAGAGCTTGCAAGTGCGCTCCGTAATCTTGCGAGAGGGCAGGCTCGCTGGCTTGCCGCGCAACAACGATACCTTTGCGGTGATTGCGTCAGTGCGCGGCAGGCTGTCAAGCAGCCCTGAGGCGATTGTCCATTGCTTAGCTGTTGTTTTCATTGATGCTTTCCAAGGTTGTCCATCTGTTGAGTAACGCTGTTCGCAGACAAAGCAGTAAACAGAACCGTCTGGGTAGAGGGTTGCTCCGTCTGTGCTTTCACATTCTTCGCCGGGGCATGGAATGTGGGTCGTGCTCCGTCCATCCATTGAGCAATAAAATCAGGGGGGATTGGGATAGGACACCAAGCTATGCCGTGCTTAGTACACCACTGCGCGTAGGTAGTCTTGCTTTGTTTAGTCAACGTCAGATGAGGACGTTGTAATGCAACAAAGATTGGTAGGCCAGGGTTGTTGACTATCACAGCTAGGAACTTGGTGCGTTCAGCCGGCGGCCACCAACCCTTCACCTCCACGTAGACGTTGCCCACCTTGAAGTCGGGGGTGTACTTCTTGTGCAGTACGTAGGGAAACTTCTCAGTTTCATACTGAGGGGTGTAGCCCTGTGTTACCAGGGCTTCTTCTACTTGCGTCTCAAGTTTGGATCGGTGTTCTTGATCCTTCTTGGTGCGCAGCCTGCGGTTGTACCGATCAAGCATCTCCGGCTAGCGCAGCCGTGATCGAATCAAGCTCACTCTCATCAGCAACCCAGCCACCTTCGATAGGTGCCAGCTGCGCCTCATCTTGACGTAGCTCAGCCACTTGGAATCCCTTGACCTGCAGGCTTACGCCTTTCATCGCGGGCATGTCGTATACATAAATGTCATATACAACTTTGCCGGTACTGCGTGGCGGGATACGTTCAATCGTGCCAGTAACAACGCGACCAAGGCTGTCATACAGAGAAGGTGGCGTTTGCTTGGTAAGCTCGCCCGTCTTGGTTTTGTACGTACTGTTGCGCTTGAAGCTCCACAGCATGTTGTCTGGGTCGGGCTCCTTGACTCCTTCTTCGTTCTTCTTCTCGCTCATGCGGTAAGGGAACTTGAGCTTCTCGTTGGTAGCAGGGAAGCGTGGATCAGCAGCCCGCTTGGCGGCTAGCGCTTGCTCGATTGCCTCAAGGATCGTTTCTGAATCCTCGTTGCTGAGAACCAGGCCAAGGTTCCATTCAACCTTGCCGCTGTTGGGATTCTCACGGGCTTCAATGATTGATCCAAATACAATGGTGCCGATTGGAGTAACGAGATTGCGCACAGTGAAAGACAATTAAAGAGAAGTGGTTTGGGTCGGACTTACACAGGGGGGAATGATGAACAGCAAAGCCGCTCATCCCTGATGCCCACTTGGATAGATGATACCAACAATGTTGAATGCTGGCAAGGTCTGGATCAGCCGAAGAGGTACGGGTTTTCTCCGATCCTTTGCTGATCAAGGGTTCCGATGATTGGCGGTGCCGGTATCTCCTTGCCTAGCAGCGCCGCCACCATGCCCTGGTGCCTGGTCAGGTGGTCAACGGAATAGAACCGATGCCACTGATCATTCAGCTCTGACTGCATCGTGTCAACGTGCTCAAGCGTGGTGCCAAAGCAATCATGCACAGTTGAGATCGGGTGTTTGTATGTGCCCCAGTGCGCAACGAATCGCTGTAGGTAGGCGGCGTCCATGCTGTGTATGTAGTCAGGCACCAACTTGCGAGCGGTCTTCAGCTTGTCTGGCTTGCACCCTGTTGCATCCCTCAATGCCACCTTGATAGTTCGCCTACTCAGGCATAGCTCAATGCAATCGGTCTTGGTTTCACTGGCATAGCTCTCAACTGCCAGTCCATTTGGCGTGAACCAATACGGTCTGATGCCTGAATCAATCTGCATGTTGCTGATCTTGGTCAGCCATTTGCTCAGGTCGCGCACGTTGGGCAACGCTTCCTTTACAACGTCGTTGATGGTGGTCGCCAGTACCAGCGCCAGGTCCAGTACCCGCAGCCCATCCTCTGTCAGGAAGTCTTCAATCTCTTCGCGCAGGTAGAGCTTGACCGCTTCAGACAGGCTCTTGTAGCTGCGGCCATAGATAACTGGCATCAACGTGTTCTTCCATAGCAAGCGGGGAACCTTGTGCTGCCGCCACCAGTCAAAGCATTTCTGATCACGCTCACTGTTGCCGCCTTGCTCAGACCGCCACCGGACACGGGCCATAACAAGCCGGCCAACACCCTCATATAGATCAGCTGACCTGTCGCCAACGATGTTGGTGTACTGGGCCAGGGTGCCATCACGGGTGAGGCAGGCAACGTGACCCCAGCCAGAACAGGTCTGATCCAGCCAGTGAATGGTGCCGCTGGTGTAGGTGGGATCTTTTAGGTAGCTATGCCAGTCACGACATAGCTGGATGAAGCGGAACGGTTCTTTGGCCTGCTCCCAGTAGTTGATATGGGAAAGGGGATCGCTACCAACACGGCCAATCACCGTTGACATAAGTTCCAGGTAGCCAACTCGATCAACGCGATTGGCAGGCAGCCCCATCGCTTCGCCCACACTCCAAGCAAAGGCTTTTTCATGGCCCTTGATCGGGCTCTGCTCCTTGAACTGCAGCATGGAACGGAAGTGATCAGGCCCTTGCGGGTTGAGCTGGGCACCACGGGCATACAGCCTGCCGCGATGGTCCATGTGCCATACGTGGAAACAGGTGTCTGCCTCCTGCATACGGCGATAGGAAACCAGGCCATTGACAAGGCGCGACCTGGCACTGTCCTGGCGGCGATCACCTTTCCATTTCCACACCGCTTTCCAGTAAGCAGATGGACCTAGGCCAGCCTTCTTGAAGTCGTTGTCAACAGGTTCAGCCATGCGGTCCCGTCTTGGCAGCCCGCCAACCGAGTGACCAAGGTTCCAACAGCTTTCAACTAGGTCAGCCTGCTCATGGTCAATGGCCATGGCCTGCGACTGGAGAAGGTTGATGCTGTTGACCACGCAAGGCAGAGCTTGCTTGCTGACCTCAGGCCAGCGCTCCCAGTCAACGCTGCTGATGGCGGTGCGGATTGTGAGATAGCCACCGTTGGAGTGTGTTGTCCAAGGCCTGGGCTCAACCAGCATGGGGAGGTAGAGCGGACGAAACATGGCGGCTGCCTCCCGCCACTGGGCAAGGAACTTCCAATAAATATCGGCATAGCGAATCATCTTCTTGCGCCGCTTGAAACTGGTTTGAATGTATATCTCAATCATGTGTGTACTCTCGGCAATACATTCAACAAAGAATGCACCCAAGGCAGCCCGCTCAGCGTGTGTCAGTTCTCTATATGCAGCTGCCTTACGGAAGCCTGCATCTTTGAGACGGCGCTTGATTAAGCTCATGCTCAAGTTATTGTTGCTAGCCAGCTTCAACCCTTCTAAGTGCAAGCTCTTTCCCCACGTTGGATGCTTCAGCCAAAGGATGTATTCAGCACGGCGACCAATGGCTAAACAGATTTGATTGAAGCTGCGGTCTTCATTCAGGTTGCCAATGACATAAGTGAATGCTTCAAGTGCAACATGCTTAACAGCATTAACATCGTGCATCAAGTCCCATACGTGACGCTGCCTGCCAGGCGAATGCTTTGACGCTGCATATATCTCTAACACTTTCTTGAGATACAGAGTTGCTAACCGTTGCGCAAGTACGCCACTAGCCCCTTTCTCCCAGCCCTCCCGTGTGGCACGGTCACCACCAACAGATCGGCACCAGTTTTCAAGGTCCAGTTGTGGTTGCAGTGGTTGCTTGACAGCATTTGACTGTTGATCGGGCATTCTCAGAAATCTCAGTGGTAAAGCCAGTATTGATGCGGGTTCTTGACAGCATTCAACATTGCATCAACTCCTCCAAATTGATACCAGCTCCATGTATGTAGCGCTGTGTTACTGATAGCGACTTATGGCCAGCCCATTGCTGAATAGCTGGTGCCTGCCAGCCCAGCTGGGCCAGCTCTGTGATGCGGGTATGGCGAAGGGTATGGACAACCCATTCCTTGCGCACCACCTCACCCAAGCCAAGCTCGTCGCAAACCTGATCCACGGCTTCTTTGTAATGCGTGTGGTAAGTCCTGTAACAGGCAGGAAACACCTTCGTTGTCCCCCTGGCCTGCATTGTGCGCAGGATGCTGGCCACTCCATCGTTGACAGGCAGTCGGCGTGGTGCATTGCCTTTTGTCTTGACGAACTGGACCTTGCGGCCGGCCAGGTCAACTCGGTCCCAGGTCAGATTCAGTGCCTCGCCAACACGGCAACCCATATGCCGCAGGAACAGCGTAAGGGCCATGGATAGGCGTTCTTCGCGGCGCTCCATCACGTCAAGCAGAGCGGCTAGCCAGCTGTCAGGAATGACCAGATCACGGGGCTCAGGCCGGTTCAGTGTCCGCCCTTCGGGGAACAGGGGCATGGCCTGTATGTAGCCAAGCCGAGTAGCACGTTTCAACACTACTGACACAGCGTTTAGGTACTTCTTGACAGTGGTATCTGCTATACCACGCGCCCTCAGCTCAACTACAAATTGATCCAAACGCTGCATCGTAATCTCTGCTGCGTGTGTACCAGGGCCAAGTATGCGAGTAGCCCGCAAAGCATTTTCATACTGGCCTTTGTCTTTGCCCGCCCAATCAAGCTGGCCACAAATGCGGACCAGTTGGCCGATAGAGCCCTCAACAGGTGTAGTCAGCTTGAGCGTTTCAACCTGCTTGCTTGTGTCGCGTTCAAGCTTGGTTGATTGCTCCCATTCTGTTGCCTCCCTTTCAGTGTCAAAAGATTTGGACAGGCGGCCATCATCAGTTGTTACCTGAGCTAGCCATTTGTTGCGATCAGACCGGAATCGAACTGCCATAAGTAATTGCCTCAAGTAGTGATACAAACTCTGTGCCAGCCTTGGCTAGATACACCAAGGCAACCCTGTCGTCGTCAGGGTTTCGCTTAATCTCAAGCCAGCCAATTAATTGACCTAAAGTCAAGAATCAACACAAACGAAAGCAAGAATGTAAACTCAAATCGGAATGCTTTAGTAACCCCATTGTGTACCATTATTGTAGGTACTTCTAGCATCCTCCTTTTGTCCCTCGATAGGGCTAGGTAAAAGTCCACGGGATACCAGATCCTGATGCCACAGGTCAGCATGTCGCTTGGTAAAGAATACAGGCGAGCCAACATTGACCGCAGCCGCCGCAATGCAAAGTCCAATACCCAACCCAATTAGTTTAACGTTGTCCATCATGGTGCAATGCGAGGTTGATTGATCAATTCCTGTGACAGTTGTTCACGTTGCACTGTTGGCAAGCTTTGGCCATGCCATGTGGGGACCAAGCCCCGGCCTTCCCAACGCCAGCCCAGGCCAATCAAGGCCTCAACATGCTGGGCGATCTGTTGCTCTGTACTCATCGCTGAATGCACCATTGGGGAACGTTTGGAGTGCTGCAATAGCTGCCAGATCGGTCTGATCTGATAGCTGGGCCAGGCTGCCCTAGGGACTGCTGGGGAGCGCCCACAGGGTTGACCTGATGGATGCGGTCTTGGTAGCCACTTGACTTTGGATGCCAGCTAGGCCAGGCCACAGCTGGAGCAGCGCTTAACAGGGTGGCAGCAATGATTAGAAGGGGTTTCATTGTTGAAAATG
>ERZ887849.1948-NODE-1948-length-17834-cov-9.273694_pt1 | contig 17834 bp, 14 predicted proteins | sample MGYA00521267_ERZ887849 | MGnify/ENA primary metagenome ERZ887849 (study PRJEB32303, sample SAMEA104408601) | aquatic metagenome | biome: Brackish water; feature: Pelagic; material: water | place: Baltic Sea | collected 2014-06-06T16:11:00 | depth 2,863 m ... | reverse complement strand
TGTATTAAAACCCAACCTGTGATTAGCTTCAACTGTATCAAGCCCAGCATCTTGCAAAGCATAAGCACGTATCTTATTTAATAATCCAATATCACGCCCTTCTTGTGCCAAATATAACACAATTCCAGCACCAACATTATTCATTATAGAAAGGGCTGTTTCTAGCTGTTCCCCGCAATCACATTTTAAAGAGCCAAATACATCACCTGTCACACATTGAGAATGTAGCCTTACCAGTGGCTGCTTTACGGTAAGCCCATCGCCAACCACAATTGCAAAATGTTCTTCTTTGCCATTGCTGTTCCTAAACATTATAATTTTTGAGTTAGGGGCAACCTTCAATGGAAGGTCCGCTTTTATACTGATAGATAAGGACGGCATGATTGACGAAAGGCTGGCAATCTCGGAAAGCTCCAAAATAGGAATTTGATTAGCAGATGCAATCCTATCTTGTTGATAAACGTCACTTATAGGAAGACGATATAAAAGCGCAGATGGTAGTAACTTAGCAAACTTCACCACTCGAATAGCTAAGTCCACAAGCGAGTTTTCATGTTCTGGGAGAAATGTTGCATTTTTTGGCAAAAGCTGTGCTTCGCCAACGGAAAGACCAACAATTTGTGCACCAGTTAAAGCATTTGCAGGTAAACTAAAGACAGTCCGGCTTGAGGTGCTGTTAGGCATTAATGATAACACATGCTGCCTTGTAAAACATAAGCTTGGAGTCATTTTTCTTAATTGTGGAATTTCAGGTAAATCATAATCTGCAAATTCGGCAGCTCTAATAAAGCCAGCCCGCTGGCTTTGGTCACGTATCATAATAAATGACCCACGCCTTAAAGCAGATAAGGCTGTATCAATTTTACCAGCGATGTTTCTTGGAATAATTGCCAATTGCCTAACCCAACTATTTTGCGATACGATTTATTAATGAATTATAATACTATTAAAATCTGTTTAAAACTTACTAGCATTAAATGGCAATAAGTTTATGAAGTTTATTATTCGTAATCATCAGATTTAGCTAGAAAGGATGTAAAGTGATAATAGAAAACGACATAACATCTGCTAAATTATTGATTGTGGATGATGACATCCTTTTAACAGAAGTGATTAGCTCTCAACTTGAGAAAGAGAAGTTAGGGGCGATTTATACATCTTCAAATATTGCTGATGCAGAAGCATTAATACACACGTTTGAGCCTGATATATTGCTATTAGATATTGAACTACCAGATGGTTCAGGCACTGAATTTTGTCAGAAATTACGTCAAACAGGGTTTGAAAAACCAATCTTAATGTTAACTGGCAAGGGGGATGAAAATGACGTTATTGAGGGTCTAGATGCTGGCGCGAATGATTATATTACAAAGCCAATAAGATTTGGTGAGTTATTAGCTAGAATAAATTCGCAATTAAGACAATTCAAATCTTCAGATGAAGCTCGATTTACGATAGGTCCTATGGATTTTACGCCAGCCAATAAAATGTTGGGTCTTTCTGGAATGCCAAAGAAAATACTACTTACAGAAAAGGAAACACTTATTCTTAAAATGTTATTTCGTGCTTTTCCAAAACCTGTAACAAAGGATATCTTATTGCAAGATGTTTGGGGGTTTCAGTCTGATTTAGCAACACATACCCTAGAAACACATATTTATCGTCTCAGACAAAAAATAAGAACGCTTACTGATTTATCCTTTATTTGTACCACCGAAAATGGATATGGTTTAGTGGGTGGAAATTTTTAGAAATAATTTTAAATAGAAATCCTAAATTAGTCATATTTTGTTTTTGGGTTTATCTTTAAAATAAGAAATCTTAAAATCAAAATGCGTGTTACAGGCATCACTTAATTTTAAATATGCTTTATTAATAGCATCTGCAGAGGCATTAATGGAATTTTTAGAATTCATGCGAGTTTTCTCAGAATTTATCTTAGCAGAGTGACCTTTTGTTATATTTGAATTTCCATCCACAGAATGTTCATGCAAAATAATTAGGGATAAATCTAAAAATTCTCGCATCGAAGATAATAAAACTCCACGGTGTTTTTCAAGTTTTTTGTTATGAAATTTATATTCAGAATCTGTATCTAGACCATTATAGAAAAACGCATAAAAATTATCTAATTTGCTAGCCTGAAATGATTTCTTAAAATCATGTGTTCTAAATAATGTTAATAAATCTCGATTAAATAAAATTCGATATTTTGAAAAGGTTTGGATATCATGCTTATTGGGCATGAAAGAACGCTTTATTGAAATATATATCTCTCTGATAAGAAAGGTACTCAAACCCATCATATATCCAATAATTATTTCACCATGTTCTATGAAGAATAACATGAAGTCTCCTTTTGTTTTAACAATGGAACGCTATCTTTGATGCAACTAGTTGCAAAGCAAATTAGCGCATAAGAACAACGTTAAGCTAAGATTTGGAGGTTTTTTATCGTATTTTTTATACCCAAATAATTAGTGACCAAAACAAATATAGCCATTTGGGTAGATGATGAATGGTGATGGCTGGGGCGGTAGGATTCGAACCTACGATACACGATATCAAAAACCGATGCCTTACCGCTTGGCTACGCCCCATCAAACTATAATTTTATAGTAATGATAGTCGCAATCTAGCGACCTGAATTCAAAGGATCAATCTAAAAATTGATGCTTAATTAAAAATTAATCATAAATTCAGTTGAAACTGACCAATATCCCGCTTTTCGTAATTGAAGACAGAAGGCAGTTGCCATATCTGAATCATCAAATAAAGCAAAACAACTAGCCCCACTTCCACTCATTTGTATTGTTGATGTTCCTTTTTTTAGCTCACCTGGATATAATGTCTGCATTTTTTTTAACAAGAGGGCGATTTCAGGATAAATTTCTGTCGCAGGCACTTGCAGTTTATTTCCACCATTCAACAATTGATCAATATCATTTGGATTTTGATGTAATAAAGAGACCTTGCTCGCAGAATTTTTATCAAATTTATTAAAAACCTCTCTAGTGTTGGCAACACAGCCAGCATGTGCAAGAACAATATATTTGGCCAATTTAGTATCTGGCATAGGCGTGATTACATTCCCTATACCTTCCATTTTAACAAAACCTCGATGCAGACATACAGGAACATCAGCGCCAATCTTAATAGCGAGTTTTTCTAAATTTGATAGAGATATATCTAGGCTGAATATTTCATTCAATGCCAGAAATGTAGTTGCAGCATCTGTGCTACCACCACCTAAACCACCGCCAACAGGAATTTGCTTATCAATTACTATTTTTAGAGGGGATATAGAATTATATTTTTTTCTGAGAATATCTAGCGTTTTTGTAACTAAATTATCAGAAATATTGGTGTCAATCTTATCTGAAAAACGACCAATTAGCTTTAACTCATCTTGGTTAGAAGACTCAATGGATAAAGAATCACCAAATTTTGTAAACCCAACGATAGAAGTTAATGGGTGATAACCATCATCTTGCCGTGCGCCAATATCTAAACAAAGATTAACTTTTGCAGGCGCTATATACTTAAATTTATGAGGTAAATCAGAAGACATTATATTAATTAATCTTGGATAACTATATGTGACACGCCAGATTGAATTTTCTGAAATACGCGTTTCTTAGGCGCTGCATCAGAATACATTTCAAGTGCAAACTGCCATTTATATCTTGCTTCAAGAGGTCTTCCAACTATCCAATAAACATCTCCCAAATGCTCATGAATAATAGCATCATCTGGTGTAAGCCGAACAGCATGCTCTAACCAAAGAACAGCACGTTCCATCTCTCCTATTTTGTAATAAACCCACCCAAGAGAATCAGCATAATATCCATTATCAGGGTAAAGCTCTACCGCTTTAACAATTAGTTCGATTGCTTGATCAAGATTTCTGCCTTCATCTGCCCACCAATAACCAAGATAGTTTAGAGCACTGCTATCATTAGGGTTTAATTCAAGTGCAATTGCAAAAGCTGTTTCCGCTTTTTCCTGCTGCTGTGTTTTTTGATAACACACCCCAAGTTTTCTAAAAACATCCCCTGAATTTGGTTTGTGACTTAGCACAGATTCATACATTTTTATGGCATTAAAAAATTGGTTATTCATTCGGTAAAAATCAGCCAGTAATTCTTCTAAAATGGGTTTGTTACTGTTTTCAGATAGGTAGGCGCTGAGTTTATTTATAGCTTCTAGCGTTTTGTTATTTTCCTTGAGTTGATATAAATGAAGCATCAAAGCAACTTGAAATCTTGGATCTGTCTCTTTAATAAAATTGAAGTAGCGCTGTGAATTCTCAAAATCATTCTTGTCATCAGCTAATTGAAACAATGTAAAATAACCAGCCGGGAGTGAGATTTCAGCAGAATTTGCTATAAATTGAGCCAATTGCGCGCGACGTTCTAGAAGCTGAATGGTATCATCTGTTAAGGTGAATAGATTGAGTTGTAATATGGATTGCGCTAGAAAATATTTTTTGTCCCTATCAGATATTTGCTGGTTTGAACGCTCTTCAATCCATCTATGCATTACTTCTTGGTTATAATTTTCTGAAAGAAATCCAGATATTTTCTTAGCAAGTGTGGTTTGACCAATTAATGCATAAGCTTCTGCTACAGCAATTGTTAGTTCAGGATTGGTTTCACGGTTTATCGCTATTTCTGAAAGGTAGGCTGATGCTTGAGATAGTTCATTTTCAAGAATAAATAATTGAGCAATAAATAAATTAACAAATTTAGCATCACCAATTTTTTGTTCTTCTAGCAGCTCTGATAATGTCTCAAAAATAGAAATAGCGGCACTTTTTTGATCTAAGTTATACATAGCCCAAGCACGAAAAATATATCCAATGTGCTGGCTACCTCCCTCAAGGATTGCAGTATCACTCAAGGCAAGCACCGCTCTCCAATCTCCTTCTTTTGAGGCAATCGCTAATGCAGGCTCACTACCTAACATCAATATTAAATTAAGTGCTTCTGCTTGCTGGGCTATTTTTGACGAAGCTATTATTTGTCCGCTGGCATATAAATTCGAAAAACTAGCCTGCAAAAGTTCTTCATTGGCACTGTCTTGCGCAAGAGACTCTGTGTAAAATTCAGCTGCAGATACGACATCTTGGTTTTTTTCTGCATATAAGGCGCGCAGATAATAGCCAAACAAATTTAACGAGCCAGGGTCCGTTTTCCTAGGCACGATCTCTTCTGTTTTTATGTGTGTGGTATCTTCATAGTTAGCAATAGGGTTACCTGATTTAGGGCCAATCTTATCCGCATTTACCTGCTGACAAGAAGTCATCATAAAAACAAGAAAAATAAAAAATTTCCCATGTTGAACTAAAAAAGGTGAAATCCAGGTCATTTTGTTTCACCCCCTTGTTTTGATAAAAACATTAGATGATTACATATTAGGATAGTTTGGTCCTCCGCCGCCCTCAGGTGTTACCCATTTTATGTTCTGAGTAGGATCTTTAATATCACATGTTTTACAATGCACACAATTTTGAGCATTAATTTGCAGATATGGATCAGCGTTATCTTCAGGTCGGATGATTTCATAAACACCAGCAGGACAGTAACGTTGTTCAGGAGAATCATATTTTTCTAAATTTACATTAATTGGCACAGTGTTATCAATTAATTGAAGATGAACAGGCTGATTTTCTTCATGATTAGTAGAAGATAAATAAACAGATGAATTTCTATCAAAGCTCACAATATTATCAGGCTTTGGATAGTCTATTTTGGTAGAGGAACGCGCTTCTTTTAGCTGCAGGTGGTCTGAATGATGCTTAAATGTCCAAGGCGCATTACCTCTCAAAATATAGGTATCTAGAGCAGAATAAAGCATTCCAGCAACAAACCCCTTGTTAAAAGAAGGTCTTATATTCCGTACCTTATATAATTCTTTCCATAACCAGCTTTTTTCAATTTTTTCTTGGTATGAAACAGGTTCTAAAATGTCTTGTGATATTGCATCAAAAACGGCTTCTGCTGCTAACATACCAGATTTCATGGCAGTGTGTGTCCCTTTAATCTTTGGCACATTTAAAAAACCAGCGGTACATCCAACAAGACAGCCACCAGGAAATGTTAGTTTAGGGATAGACTGAAACCCCCCTTCATTTAAGGCGCGAGCACCATAAGATACGCGTCTTCCGCCCTCAAACACAGAGCGCACAGAAGGGTGTGTTTTGAATCTCTGAAACTCTTCAAAAGGAGATAGGTAAGGGTTTTGATAATCAAGCCCAACAACATAGCCAACAGCAACTTGATTTCCTGAGAGATGATATAAGAATGAACCACCATAAGTATCAGATTTTAGAGGCCACCCCACAGAGTGCCATACTGTACCCGGCTTTGATTTTTCAGGCTCAATATCCCACAATTCCTTAATCCCAAGGGCAAATGTTTGAGGATCTTTCCCTTCTCTTAAATTGAATTTTTCGAACAAATCTTTTGTGAGATGACCTCGGCAGCCTTCTGCAAGAATTGTTTGTTTTCCTATTAAATTCATACCTTGCATATAAGCATCGGTAGCTTGTCCGTCTTTTCCAACACCCAAATCGTTGGTTGCAACACCAAGAACAGTTCCATCAGAATTATACAGCATCTCTGCAGCAGCAAAACCAGGATAAATCTCAACACCTAATGCTTCTGCTTGTTCTGATAACCAACGACAGAAATTGCCAAGTGAAATAATATAGTTACCATGATTATTCATTTGTGGTGGGTTTGGCAGTGTATATTTTGAAGTTTGTGATAAAAATACAAACTGGTCATTGCTTACTGGCGTATCCAGAGGCGCGCCTTTTTCTGCCCAGTCAGGAAGTAATTCATTTAAAGCGCGTGGTTCTAAAACAGCTCCAGACAAAATATGGGCGCCAATTTCACTTCCTTTTTCAACAAGGCAAACAGAAAGCTCCTTATCTTGATCAGAGGCGAGCTGCTTGAGTTTTATAGCAGCTGATAGACCAGATGGTCCTCCGCCAATGATTATGACGTCAAACTCCATTGATTCGCGTTCCATTTATACCTCACATTATTAATTTATTAGTTAGTCATTAATATTTTATATTTTATCATTTAATGCTATTTGGTACTCTATTAATACCCTATTGAATAAAAGTTTTTCTAATAATTAGAACATAGTAAGAAAATAGAAGATGTCAGTGCAGAAAACGCCAAAAAATCATCTTATTTCGCAACTTTTCTGGCAGATGGAAATTGGCGCAGATGAGGCAATAACAGAAAACCCTATGAATTTTGATACAATTTTGGGAGTGCGAGAATATTTGGCACTCATTCCGAAACAAGATAACAAGAATTTAGAGTCTGACCATAAGAAGCAAAAAGGAAACTCTGAGCCAGCCACACTGGCTGAGCCACAAAATATCGCACTCTCACACTTGCCACATCCAGGTAAGAATATTTCATCGCAAGAATCATCACAATTATTACAAGCTGTAAATTCTCTTGATGAGTTGAAAAAAGCATTGCAAGAATTTGAGGGCTGCAGCCTAAAAAATACAGCAAGTCAGTTGGTTTTCTCTGATGGTAATCCAAATGCTAAAATTATGATTATCGGGGAAGCACCAGGTAGGGATGAGGACCGTATGGGCATCCCATTTGTGGGACAGACAGGACAGCTATTAGACAAAATGTTAAAATCTATTGGGATTGATAGGCAGCAAACATATATTACCAATTTTATTCCTTGGCGCCCGCCAGGTAATAGAACGCCTACGCAAGAAGAAATAAGCCTGTTAATGCCGTTTGTTCAAAAGCATATTCAACTAATAAGCCCTGAAATTATTGTTGCCTTAGGCGGCGTGTCAGCAAAAGCATTATTAGATACACAAATTAGTATCTTAAAATTAAGGGGAAAGTTTGAAAATAAAGATTTTGGTTTAAAATCCCCAACCAGTATTTTTTCCACGCTTCATCCTTCTTATTTGCTTCGTGCACCAGCGCAAAAAAAATTAGCCTTTGCTGATTTGGTTACCTTAAAACGTGAGATGATGGTCCGTTCCTTATGAGATTTTTTCACAATCACTAATGTAACTAGTCCGATTAATTGACTTAACTCCCAATAATCCGCATATATTTTATTAATCTGTAATTTTTTAGATAAGAAAAGTTGACTAATATCTCATGTTTTTTAATTCACTAAAGATTTTCGGATTCCTAACGAATTATAGTCTTATTTTATTTGGCTTTTTATTATTAGGTGTTTTTTCTCCACCGATTAGTTCGGCAGAAGAATATTATGAAGGATTTATTGATAAGTCACTTCCGCACCCCTTGAATGATGCTGATGCAGAGCTGTATCAAAAAATTTTTTCTTTGCAGGAAATGGGTGAAATAAGAAAAGCAGATCAATTGATAAACCAGCTATCTAATCGATTGCTGATTGGGCATGTTGAATCGCAGAAATATCTGCATCCAAATGCCTGGCGTTCAAGTTATGATGAATTAAAAACCTGGCTTTCTAATTATTCTGACCATCCAGATGCTAGCAGAATTAATTGGCTCGCAAAAAAAAGAAAACCTAAATCAGAAAATAGTCCAAAAGAGCCCAAAAAAGGCTATTTAAACGGAGTCGGACAACATTCGCCACAACGATGGCGCGCATCTATTCCAGAGAGCTATTCTGGCAGGACCTCTCCTAGGCAGACAGCATCAATTGCTTATCAAGTGCGACGTGCCAATCTGCGACGGGAGCCAACAAATGCAAATGTATTTCTCAGCAAAACGAGTAGTCTGCGTTATTTAACAGCCTCTGAGGAGGCGCACCTTCGAGGTGAAATTGCGCATGCCTATTTTATCTATGGGCTTGATGATAAAGCCATCTTAACAGCACGTCAGGCAATAGGAAAATCACCAAAAACAGCCTATATGGCATATTGGACCGCTGGGCTTGCATCTTATCGCTCTTATCAACATGGGTTGGCAGGCATTTATTTTAGAACGCTTGCCCAAATGGAGGATGCACCTGATTTGCTTCGCTCTGGCGCAGCCTTTTGGGCGTATAGATTAAGTTTACAGGAAAATAACCCTGAAAATGCCATAAAATTTCTTAACATAGCCAACAAATTTCCAGATAGTTTTTACGGCCTTATGGCAATGCAAACTTCTGGGCAGAAAATTGCTGTTGATTTTAATGAACCTGAAGTTTCAGAAGATTTTGTTCCCTGGCTTGTAAATAGCAGAGGTGGCAGACGTGTGCTTGCCTTGTTACAAATAGGGGATTGGACAAAAGCGAGCAGAGAATTACGGTATCTTTATGAAGAGGCAACTTATCAACAAAAAAAAGATATGATGATGTTTGCTGTTACGCATAATATGCCTGGGCTCGCTTTTAGACTAGCAGATTTATATTTTAAAAATACAGGCGAAATTTTTTATGCTGCTTTATATCCACAGCCAGAAACACATGTGGATTTCGATATTGATCCAGCCATAATTTATGCAATAATTAGAAAAGAATCGGGTTTTTATCCGCTCGCTAGAAGCCGTGTTAAAGCATCTGGTTTAATGCAAATCATGCCTGCAACAGCTGCCTTTATTTCTAATGACAGGCGTTTTCTCAATAAAAACCGCCATTTATTGAATAATCCAGACATCAATTTAAAATTAGGGCAGGATTACATCTCTCATCTATTAGAGATAGACATAGTTGACCAGCACTTATTTAAATTATTAACTGCCTATAATGCAGGCCCAGGCAATCTGAGTAAATGGTTGAAAAAAATAGATTATCAGGATGACAGCTTTCTACTGCTAGAATCTATACCGGCACGCGAGACACGTGGATATATTAAAAGTGTTACAATGAATCTATGGATGTATCGGCTTAAGGCTGCCAAAGGCAATTCGGATTTACGTGAACTTGTGGCAGGTAAAGTAAATACAGGGGATATTACCTTTCAGAAGTCAGAGCTTAGTATTCAATAATAGATAAATTTTTAAAAAAAGAGCTTTCAGATGTCAAAATTAGATTTATCAAGAGATTTTATACCCGTTAAAATAGCTGTTTTAACTATATCTGATACGCGCAGTCTATCTGATGATAAATCCGGTGATTTATTAGCGGCTAAACTTACAGAAGCAGGGCATATACTTGTAAAACGTGAAATTACACAAGATGATGTGGATAAAATCACTAAAAATGTAACAGTCAGTATTTTAGATACTAATATTGATGTGGTGATATCAACTGGAGGTACAGGGCTAACTGGCAGGGATGTAACACCAGAGGCTTTTCGTAGTGTTTTTGATAAGGAAATAGAAGGGTTTGGGGAGATGTTTCGCTATCTCTCATTTCAAAAAATTGGAACCTCTACCCTTCAAAGCAGAGCCGTTGCGGGTGTTGCTGGTGGCACGTATTTATTTGCACTGCCTGGCTCACCATCTGCGTGTCGAGATGCCTGGGATGATTTACTAGTGCATCAATTAGATTATCGCCATCGCCCGTGTAATTTCGTGGAAATAATGCCGCGTTTGCTTGAGGCAGGTGTTGCTAGTCGTTAGGGCGTAACATGCATCATGAACAGCCAAATTTTCTCCATGAACAAAAATTTTTGGGGCAAGGAATAGTGGTAGGTGTGGATGAAGCTGGACGCGGACCATGGGCTGGTCCTGTGATGGCAGGTGCTGTGTGGATAGACCCAGAGCTTGTTGAAAGGCTTCCATTTGCATTAAAAGACTCTAAAAAATTATCTGCCTCCAAAAGACAGCAGGTTTTGACAGAACTAACAAAACTTGGCTTTTTGATGGCTGTGGGTCACGCAGATGTAGAGGAAATAGACAGGGTAAATATTTTAAATGCCACTTACCTAGCAATGGAGCGTGCTTGTATCAAATTACAGGATAAATTGAAGTCCCCCATTAAAACAATATTGGTAGATGGCAACCGTTCCCCAGTTTTCAAAGATATGACCAAGCCTAAAAATATGGTGCCTATTGTAAAAGGGGATAATATCAGCCTATCTATCGCAGCAGCTTCGATTATTGCAAAACAAACAAGAGATTTGTTTATGTGCGAATTACATAACCTCTATCCAGAATATCAATTTAATAAACATAAAGGTTATGGCACCAAAATTCATCAAGCAGCATTAGATTCGCTTGGACCAACAGCCCATCATCGTAAAAGTTTTGCGCCAATCAAGAAGCTGATACAGTAATCACCAGCTGTTTTTCCATAACCGAAATATTCAAAGACGAAACACCTAGCAATTTTCGCTTAATTTTTAAAACTCTGGCTAAATCATGTGAATAGGAAAATTATCTCACACAAGATATCCCCTATTTTTTAATATGACATACAACATATTGTAATTTATAAAATTCTATTTATAACTCATTGACTTTGCATGATTCTTTGCGTTTTTATGTGTCATATTATTTAATATAGGCACACTTTAATATGAAAACTGATATCATTTTAAATATGGATTGTCTTGCTGGCTTGCGCGATTTGCCATCGGACAGTGTCGATTTGGTGTTTGCAGATCCACCATATAATTTACAACTTTCGGGTCAACTTACCAGACCAGACCAGTCAATAGTTGAGGGTGTTAATAATTCTTGGGATCAGTTTGATTCATTCAAAGCATATGATCATTTTTCTGAGCAATGGCTATCAGAGTGTCATCGTGTGTTAAAACAAGATGGGGCAATTTGGGTAATTGGTAGTTATCATAATATTTTCCGATTAGGTAAAACATTACAAGATATTGGGTTTTGGATATTGAATGATGTGGTGTGGCGGAAAACAAATCCAATGCCTAATTTCAGAGGAAGGCGATTCACAAATGCCCACGAAACTTTAATATGGGCAGCTAAATCACCTAAATCAAAATATCAGTTTAATTATGACTCAATGAAAATGTTAAATGAGGATTTGCAGATGCGCTCTGATTGGTCATTGCCTATTTGCAATGGTCAGGAGCGTTTAAAAGATGCTCAAGGCAAAAAAGTACACCCCACTCAGAAACCAGAAAATTTATTATCTAGAGTAATTCTAGCAACCAGCAAACCAGGGGATATCATATTAGATCCCTTTTTTGGAACGGGTACAACTGGAGCAGTAGCGAAGCGTCTTGGGCGTCGTTATATTGGTATTGAGCAAGATGCTACCTATGTTAAAAATGCTGAAAGAAGATTATCTAAGATCACTCAAGCTGAAAATAACCTAGTTGATTTAAAAGAAAAACGAGACCTTCCAAGAGTACCTTTTGGCGCTCTATTAGAGCGTGGCTGGATAAAGGCAGGGGATGTATTATTCGATCAAAAAAACAGGTTCTCAGCGAAAGTCAGAGCAGACGGCTCTTTACTTACCACAGATAAAAAATCTGGTTCAATCCATGCTGTTGGCGCTCAATTACAAGGGTCTGCTAGTTGTAATGGCTGGTCTTTCTGGTATCTTGATAGCACGGATGGACCCATTTCGATAGACAGCTTAAGAGACGATTTACGCAAAGAGATGCATTAAATATTACTCTTGATGGGCTTTAATTTATATAAGGTAATTACGTATTAATATTCATAGGATTGCAAGGCATCAACAGAACAGGTCATTTTATCCCTACCCTTCAAACCTGTGAGTTCAATAAGGCACAAAGCGCCACATACTATCCCACCAGCTTTATTTATTAGGGATTGGGCAGCATTTAAGGAGCCACCAGTAGCAATTAAATCATCTACCAATAAAACCCGTTTACCAGATAATTTTCTATCTGATTGAATGCATAGTTCAGCTGTACCATATTCCAAATCATAGCTTTGAGAAAACACTTCTCCAGGTAATTTATTGGATTTTCTAATCATAACGCTGCCGCAATTAAGGTGATAGGCAAGCGGTGTGGCAAACAAAAATCCACGGGCATCAATGCCGCCAATTAAATCTGGCTGAAATATTTTTGCTTTTTCACATAAAACATCAATCGCCTGTCGCAGCAATTGCGCTTCTTCTAATACCGGACTGATATCATAAAAGGTAATTCCTTGTTTAGGAAAATCAGGAATCTTAGCAATATGAGCATCTAGATTAAATTCAAGTTTAGTCATTTTGTACAATCTCAATCAATTATCATGTAGAAGCTTTTTTTTCTAACCTTCTGCGATGAAGAATAGGTTCTGTATAGCCAGATGGTTGGCTTAACCCTTCAAAGACAAGCTCACACGCGGCTTTAAAGGCGATTGAGCTATCAAAATTTCCGTCCATTTTTTCATATTGATCATCATCCTTATTCTGCATATCCACTACACCAGCCATTTTTTTCATAACATCCATTACTTGGTGTTTAGAGCAAATTCCATGATGAATCCAGTTTGCAATATGCTGAGAAGAGATACGCAATGTAGCCCTATCCTCCATTAAACCAACATTATGAATATCTGGAACTTTAGAGCAACCAACCCCCTGATCTACCCATCTTACAACATAGCCTAAAATACCTTGGGCGTTGTTTTCCAGCTCTTGCTGAATATCATTTTCTGACCAGTTTGGTCTTTGTGCTGTTGGAATGGTAAGTATATCTTCTATATTTGCTCTCTCGCGCTTACTTAATTCTGCCTGTTTTTCAAATACATTAACGTGATGATAATGTAATGCATGCAGAGTTGCAGCGGTTGGTGAAGGCACCCAAGCACAATTTGCACCAGCGTTTGGATGACCTATTTTCTGAGTCATCATATCGCTCATTAAATCAGGCATCGCCCACATACCTTTACCTATTTGTGCTTTTCCAGAAAACCCACAGGAAAGTCCAATATCAACATTCCAATTCTCATAGGCACCAATCCAAGCTGCTTGTTTCATATCAGCTTTTCTTATCATTGCTCCAGCATTCATAGATGTATGAATTTCGTCTCCCGTTCTGTCTAAAAATCCTGTATTGATAAAAGCAACTCTGTTTTTAGCAGCTCTAATAGATTCTTTTAGATTGACAGTTGTGCGTCTCTCTTCGTCCATGATGCCAATTTTTACTGTATTGGCAGGCAAATTTAATATGGTTTCCACCTTATCAAAAATGTCACATGCAAAGGCTACCTCGTCAGGACCATGCATCTTTGGCTTAACAATATAAATTGAATTAGTTCGAGAGTTTCCATTAGTTTTAAAATCATACATTGCGCCCAGAACAGTCATAAAACTATCCATTATACCTTCAGGAATTTCAGTGCCATCACCAAGTAAAATCGCTGGATTGGTCATTAAATGCCCAACATTTCTTATCAACATTAACGATCTGCCATGAAGCGCTATAGGCTTTCCATCAGGGGCAATAAATGATTTATCAGGGTTTAATTTACGGGTAAATATTTTACCCCCTTTTTGCATTTCCTCTGTTAAATCACCCCGCATAAGTCCTAGCCAATTACGATAAGCAAGGACTTTATCTTCTGCATCAACGGCAGCCACAGAATCTTCACAATCCATTATTGTTGAAATTGCTGATTCAACAATGACATCATTAATGCCAGCTTTATCTGTTTTTCCAATCATACCATTTGAGTCAATAATAATCTCAACATGAAGATTATTCTTAACCAATAAAATAGCCTCAGGTGCTTCTAGTGAACCTCGATAACCAGCAAATTGTGTCTTATCTGCGAGTACGGTAGAAGTATCACCAATGGAAATATGTAAAGTAGCATCTTTTATTGAAATACCAGTTGCGTCAGACCAGTTAGCATTGTTAAGAGGTGAATGTGTATCCAGCGCACTTCTTGCATAACTAATTACGTTTTCTCCTCTAACAGGATTATAGCTGCTACCCTTTTCAGCGCCGTTCTCTTCAGAAATTACGTCTGTGCCGTATAAAGCGTCATATAGTGATCCCCATCGGGCATTTGCTGCATTTAATGCATATCTTGCGTTCATAACAGGGACAACTAATTGTGGGCCAGCGATAGTTGCAATCTCACTATCTACATTGAGTGTTTCAATGTTAAAATCATTTCCTTCTGGCAGTAGATATCCAATTTCCCTCAAATATTCTGTATATTGCTCAGAATCGATTCCAGATGACTTACGCTCTTCCAACCATTTATCTAATTGCAGCTGTAAGGTATCTCGTTTGTGCAATAATTTCTTATTTTGAGGCGCCAATTCATTTACAGCCTGTTCAAAATCTGCCCAAAAACGATTTGATTGGATGTTTAAGTCAGTCAGTAACTCGTCATTAACAAAGCTAAAGAGATTTTCCGATATTGATAGACTGCCGAACGAAATATAGGTCATTGTTATATCCTCATAAATGAGATGGTACTTTATTTTTTTAACAAAGAGATACTGTTTTAAATAAGGGTCAAAATAGCATCAACACGTTATATTATCGTTTCTTGCGCTCTGGCACAAAATTATCGTTCTACGATATGAAATAGCTTTCCACATTTTTAAAAAAACATAGCGGTAGGAAGCATATATCATAGTTTTAATTTATGAAATTTTATTTAACCAGTCTTGTAAGGGCTGTTTTAGCTCATCTCTTTCTAGTGCAAAGGCTATATTAGCCTGAAGAAAGCCTAATTTTGAGCCACAATCAAAGCGAGTCCCAGAAAATTGGTACCCAAAAAACGGTGTTTTTCCGATTTCTCTGCTTAGGGCATCTGTAAGTTGTATTTCGCCACCGGCGCCAGAGGACTGGGTTGATAAAGTAGCAAAAACAGATGGCTGAATGATGTATCTTCCGACAACTGCAATAGTTGATGGCGCATCTTTGGGATCAGGCTTTTCTACTAATCCCTTAACTTCAATAAGGTTGCCTATTTCCTTGCCTGGGGTAACAATTCCATAAGAAGATGTTTGTGCGGGATCTACGTGCATTGTTGCTACCATATTGCCACCAGTCCATTCGTCACACATTTCTTTCAGCGCTGGAGAGCCAAGAATAAGGTCGTCAGCCAATAACACCGCAACAGGTTCATCGCCAATAAGATTTCTTGCGCACCAAACTGCATGACCAAGTCCAGCAGGTTCTTGTTGCCTTACATAGGAGACAGAGCCTGGCGTTTTCATCATTTCTTGAACAGTTTTCACAGCATCCGTTTTTCCTTTAGAATGAAGAACAGATTCTAATTCGGTGGAGTGATCAAAATGGTCTTCAATTGCCGATTTATTTCTTCCTGTAACAAAAATAAAATCCTCAATACCAGCTGCTGCAGCTTCTTCTACCGCATATTGAATAAGAGGTTTGTCTACGACAGGTAGCATTTCCTTTGGCATAGCTTTAGTAGCTGGAAGAAATCTTGTTCCCAAACCACCAACGGGGAAAATTGCTTTTCTGATCTTCATGTTTTACCTATGTTACTTTTTTGTCTGATTGATAATTTTATATACTTTATTAAATTCACTTCTTAAATTGTCTAATACGGTTATATAAAAGACTATAGCTTAGAAATGTACCATATAAGCGCTATAAGTTAAATAGAAGAGGCCTGATATGCAAATTGCTATGATTGGAACTGGATATGTCGGGCTTGTGTCAGGGGCATGTTTTTCCGAGTTTGGATATGATGTTACGTGCGTTGATAAAGATGCGCCAAAGATTGAAAATTTAAAGAACAACAAAATCCCAATTTATGAGCCAGGATTAGATAGCTTGGTGGAAAAAAATCAATTAGCTGGACGACTTTCATTTTCCACCAATTTGCACCATGCAGTAAAAAATGCAGATGTTGTTTTTATAGCTGTAGGCACGCCAACGCGGCGAGGAGATGGTCATGCAGACCTTACCTATGTTTTTGATGCAGTAAGAGAAATTGCACAGGCTCTTTCAGGCTATACTGTTATAGTAACCAAATCTACCGTTCCAGTAGGAACCGGCAGAAAGGTTGCCGAAATTTTAAAAACAGAAAACCCAGAAGCAGAATTTGATGTTGCCTCAAACCCCGAATTTCTTCGCGAAGGCTCAGCAATAAATGATTTTATGCGCCCAGATAGAGTGGTTGTAGGAACTATGGGTGTGGCGGCGAAAGAAGTTTTAGAACAAGTATATAGACCATTATTTTTAATAGAAACCCCGATCCAATTTACTAGTCTTGAATCAGCAGAATTAATCAAATATGCCGCAAATGCGTTTCTTGCAGTTAAAATATCTTATATAAATCAGATAGCAGATTTATGTGAGAAGCTTGATGCTGATGTCCATGATGTTGCTAAAGGCATGGGTCTTGATAAACGAATTGGTGGAAAGTTTTTACACCCAGGACCTGGATATGGTGGTTCTTGCTTTCCAAAAGATACATTAGCGCTTGTAAAAACAGCAGAGATGGCTGGAGCAGAAATATCTATTGTAGATGAAGTTGTAAGATATAATCAAAGCCGAAAACACTCTATGGCGAGTAGAATAATAAAGCATTTTGAGAATGGAATAATAGGCAAGAAAATCAGTATTCTTGGTCTTTCCTTCAAACCAGAAACAGATGACATGCGAGATAGTCCGGCGCTTGAAATAATACCGTTATTGCTATCTGGCGGTGCTGAGGTGGTTGCGTATGATCCAGCGGCAATGGAAGAGGCAAAAAAACTTCTCCCAGAAGAGGTGATTTTTGCGCAGGATGCTGAGGCTTGTATAAAAAGCGCAGATGCATGTGTGATTTTAACCGAATGGAACGAATTTAGAGCAATAACTTCGGCAAAATTTTTAAAATTAATGGCAGGTAATATCATCGTAGATTTAAGAAATATATACGTGCCAGACGATATGAGAAATGCTGGTGTAATTTATGATTCAATTGGCAGAGCTTAATTTTGATTTGCAATTTCGATTAAATTGCCATCTGGGTCTCGCACATATATTGATATTATAGGAC
>ERZ887849.1943-NODE-1943-length-17852-cov-51.393606_pt1 | contig 17852 bp, 19 predicted proteins | sample MGYA00521267_ERZ887849 | MGnify/ENA primary metagenome ERZ887849 (study PRJEB32303, sample SAMEA104408601) | aquatic metagenome | biome: Brackish water; feature: Pelagic; material: water | place: Baltic Sea | collected 2014-06-06T16:11:00 | depth 2,863 m ... | reverse complement strand
CTCCACGGTAACTAAACTTTTTATGTCTTAATTCGCCACCAATACGGATGGTATTAGCCGCTTTTAAAGAGTTGCTGATGACCGTATTTTGTTGTGCAAAATAATCACTGCTTGAATTGGATCTAAATTTAGTAGCGCTGTAATCTTTTCTAGAATAATCAATACTAATCAGTCCAGTAGTACCAATAATAAAAGCGGCACTTCCTGTAATTTTTGCTGGAGTTCGTAAATTATACTCTGGAAATACATTAATAACATCGGGGTCAACCTCAGCCTCAAGGTTAGTGGCATCTTCAAATGTATAGAGGTACTGGGTTGTTTCTTCTCTTAATCGTAACCAAGTAGGACTGTCATATGTGAGTCCCAATCTTATGAAATCATTTACTTTGACAATACTTCCGAGTTGTAAGGAAAAGCCTTCACCCGTAGTTAGAAGTGTGTTGTTAAAATTAACTTGATTTATTGTAGAACCTGTATTGGCGTTTTCTTCATAGAAGTAAGTACTTCTTTCATAATTTATTAAATGAGAATTTAAATTGATTCCAAAATAGACGGTTTTATCATATTGAAATCCAAGGTTTGCGGAAAATTTGCCATTGTACCCTGTAGCTACATAACTGTATTCTTGATAGAAATCACCTGCTGCAATGTTGGATGTGTAGTTGGTATTGTCGTTACTTGTGTTATCCACAGGTTCCAAAATATAACTTTCATAACCTAAAAAAGCTTGTTGATAATCCGATCCAAAAGCAGATCCAATTTCGCTGTAGGCTTGAGAAATATTTTCTCCTTCTAAAGCCGTGATCTCATCCAGTCGGAGTCCGTCTGCATACTCCATAAAATAACTTCCTATTGAGTTCCCTGTGGAGCCAGCCGCAAAAAATTGATTGTCATAATTTTGAAGTTGCTCGTAAAAAACGCTGAACACAAATTTATTCAATGAAGATTCGAGGTTTGTATTATTAAAAACAAGCGCCGCTCCAATTTGATTCATGTCAAATGAATTGTCTTTTAATCGTTGTGTATTTGAACCATAAAACACATCGTTTGAAACACTTTGAGTTGCTACTGTCATGGCACCATGACTTAAATTAAAAATGGCAGCCCCTGCGGGATTAATACTCACTGCAGACATGTCGCCTCCCAGTGCACCAAAAGCTCCACTCATGGATTTAAATCGTGCGGTTCCTTGTGTTTCGCCATTAGAATATCTTAAAGCATCCGTTAGGTCTTGGCCATAGGAACTTAATATGGAGATCAGCCCCACTACCGTTAAAATTAAATTTTTCATCTGATTTTTTGTGTTTATACCTAATTATTTCTTCTTCTTGAAGAGCTACCGCTACTTCTAATACTACTTCTTGTTGGTGAGCTTGATTGGGTTCTTGTTCTTGAGGGCGAGCTCGAACGGGTTGTAGATCGCGATGGACTTGTAGTTGTATTAGGGCGTAACGTACGATTATCTGACGACCGCGTTGTTGTTGGTCGAGATATTGAATTACTTCGTGTTGATCTCGTACTGGTTGGTCGTGTGGTCGTTCTAGGTCGTGTGGTTGATCTTGAATTTGAGCGAGTCGTTGTCGCTCGATTTCGTGTTGCGGCACTTAAAACACTTCGATTGATTAGACTTCTTGAATTTCTATACCTTGATCTTTCTCCATTAATATAAGAATAGGAACGTCCTCTGTTCCGATTGTACCCATAATTAAAGTAGCCAAAATTGTTGTAGCAACCGTAGAAACAATAAGGATTGTACCATGGGTCGTTCCATGGGCTGTACCATGGATTGTAATAGTTAGGCTGCCAAAAGCCAAAGCCCCAATTGTTCCACCCAAAATTCCATCCCCAATTGTTAAGATAATTATAGCCCCATCTGTTGCCGTAAAACGGCCCATCGTTATAAACGTTTATAATTAGTTCGCTGCTATTGTTTTCTCCCCAACCTGCATAGTTGTTTGTATTTTCTGAGTCGTCCGTATATGTACCTTTATAAGAATCAACATCTGTAAAAACACTGTTGTCTTCTTGAATTTGAAGGGATTTTTCTTTAAAATAATTTTTATAATATTCGGATGCATTGGATGTATTGTCTACAGTTTCATTAACCTGTTCTGTTGGTGTAGATTCGGAATAAATGCCATCATCATAGATGCCAGAATATTGGAAAGATCCACAAGAATTAAAACTTAAAAGAACCCCAACTACAAAAGCGAGTGCGACTTGTTTCTTTTTGTAAGTAATAAATTTCATAAGTGTTAAAATTAAATTGTTGAACGTCTCAAAAATACTTAGTTTTGTCAAACTAAATTATTATAGGTACTTTAATCAATAGTTGTGCCAAATTACGAAAATATGAGTAAAAACCTTACACCAAGATCCCAAGATTATTCAAAATGGTACAATGAACTTGTCGTTAAAGCCGATTTGGCCGAAAACTCTGCGGTCAGAGGTTGTATGGTTATTAAGCCTTATGGCTATGCTATATGGGAAAAAATGCAAGCAGAATTAGACCGTATGTTTAAGGAAACAGGGCATCAAAATGCGTATTTTCCATTATTTGTACCAAAAAGTCTGTTTGAAGCTGAAGAAAAAAATGCGGAAGGGTTTGCAAAAGAATGTGCGGTTGTGACCCATTACCGTTTGCAAAATGACCCAGACAATTTGGGGAAACTTCGTGTCGATCCAAAAGCAAAACTCGAAGAAGAGTTAGTAGTCCGACCAACGAGTGAAGCGATTATTTGGAATACGTTCAAAGGTTGGGTACAATCGTACCGGGATTTACCGCTTTTAATTAACCAGTGGGCGAATGTAGTACGATGGGAAATGCGAACACGTTTGTTTTTAAGAACGGCTGAATTTTTATGGCAAGAAGGACATACCGCTCACGCAACCAAAGAAGAAGCTGTTGAAGAAGCCAAATTAATGAATAGTGTCTATGCTACTTTTGCTGAAAACTTTATGGCAATTCCTGTGATTCAGGGAGTCAAAACTGAGAGTGAACGTTTTGCGGGTGCCGAAGAAACTTATTGTATTGAAGCTTTAATGCAAGACGGCAAAGCATTGCAAGCAGGAACCTCTCACTTTTTAGGTCAGAATTTCGCAAAAGCATTTGATGTTAAATTTGCAAACAGCGAAGGAAAACAAGATTACGTATGGGCGACCTCTTGGGGAGTTTCTACACGATTGATGGGTGCTTTAATTATGACGCACAGCGATGATAAAGGATTGGTGTTGCCTCCAAACTTGGCGCCTTACCAAGTCGTTATTGTTCCTATTTATAAAAGTGAAGAACAATTGGCAGAAATCACAACAAAAGCAGAGACAATTATGAGTGCTTTGAGAACGGAGAATATTTCTGTTAAATACGATCATAGAACGACTCAACGTCCAGGTGCTAAATTTGCTCAACACGAATTACAAGGCGTGCCTTTAAGACTAGCAATTGGACCAAAAGACTTGGAGAGCGGTACAGTAGAGTTGGCTCGAAGAGATACATTAACCAAACAAGTTGTGAACTTAGAAAACCTAACCGCTACAGTTAAGACTTTGATTACTGAGATTCAAACAGCTCTATTTCAAAAAGCACTTGATTTTAGAGCAGATCACATTACACAAGTAGATACATTTGATGCATTTAAAACTGTTTTAGAAGAAAAAACAGGATTTATCTCGGCGCATTGGGACGGAACTACAGAGACAGAAGAGAAAATAAAAGAACTCACAAAAGCAACAATTCGTTGTATCCCAATAGATTCAAAATTAGAGGATGGCGTTTGTGTGTTTTCGGGTAAACCTTCTAAGCAACGCGTTTTATTTGCGAAAGCCTATTAATTTTAACTTTTTTCAAAAAAAGTTAGTAAGAAGTTGTAACATTTAAAAATAGTTGTATTTTTGCAACCGCATTAGAAATAATGCATGCTATTTGAAATAAAAACAGATTCGTTTAGATTTTGTTTTTGAGTGTAATAAATGGCCCGTTCGTCTATCGGCTAGGACGCCAGGTTTTCATCCTGGTAAGAGGGGTTCGATTCCCCTACGGGCTACAATTATTTAATAATAATAAAATTAAGAATTATGGCAAATCATAAGTCAGCTTTAAAAAGAATTAGAAGTAACGAGTCAAAACGTGTGTTGAACAAGTATCAGCACAAAACGACCCGTAATGCAATTAAAAATTTACGTGAATTAACGGATAAAAAAGAGGCTCAAAAATCATTTTCAAAAGTTTCTTCAATGATTGATAAGTTAGCCAAAAACAACATCATTCACGACAATAAAGCAGCAAACCTTAAGTCTGGTTTGTCTAAATTTGTTGCAGCACTATAAATGAATATACTGTGTTATCTTTAGTAGGGTAACTAAAGTATCCCTTAAAATTAAAAAATCCTGTGAAATTATTTTCACAGGATTTTTTTATGACTTAAAATGAGTAATGGATTAATTACCCATTCATCGAGATTAAAAACTCCTCGTTGTTGCGTGTTTGTTTGAAACGTTCGTTGATAAACTCCATCGCTTCCACAGGGTTCATATCTGCAAGGTACTTTCGCATTACCCACATGCGTTGGATAGTTTTTTCATCTAACAACAAATCATCTCTTCGTGTACTTGATGAGGTAAGATCGATGGCAGGGAAAATACGACGGTTGGATATTTTACGATCCAATTGAAGTTCCATATTTCCAGTTCCTTTAAATTCTTCAAAAATCACTTCATCCATTTTAGACCCTGTTTCGGTCAATGCTGTCGCAATAATTGTGAGCGATCCTCCATTTTCTATATTTCGAGCCGCTCCGAAAAAACGTTTTGGTTTGTGAAGTGCATTCGCATCTACACCACCACTTAAAATTTTACCTGAGGCGGGTTGAACTGTGTTGTATGCACGTGCCAAACGTGTGATCGAATCTAATAGAATCACTACATCATAGCCACATTCTACCAGTCGTTTTGCTTTTTCTAATACGATGTTTGCAATTTTGACGTGTTCGTGTGCTTCTTTATCAAAGGTAGAAGCAATTACTTCGCCACGTACATTACGTTGCATGTCTGTAACTTCTTCCGGACGTTCGTCAATCAGTAAAATCATTTGATATACTTCAGGATGGTTGGCTGCAATTCCATTCGCAACATCCTTAAGGAGCATTGTTTTACCTGTTTTTGGTTGGGAAACAATCATTCCACGTTGGCCTTTTCCAATAGGAGAAAACAAATCCATAATTCGAGTAGAAATTGTACTTTGTTTTTCGGCGATGTTAAATTTTTCTTTTGGAAAAAGAGGGGTTAAGTGTTCAAAAGCAACACGATCCCGTACTGATTGTGGATCGAGGCCGTTAATTTTACTAACTCTAATAAGGGGAAAGTACTTTTCTCCTTCTTTTGGCGGACGTACATGTCCTAGTACGGTATCTCCATTTTTTAATCCAAATAAACGGATTTGAGATTGAGAGACATAGATGTCATCAGGAGAGGCCAAATAGTTATAATCAGAAGACCTTAAGAAACCATAGCCATCTTGCATGACATCCAAAACACCTTCACTTTCAATAATGGCATCAAATTCAAAATCAGGTTCTTTATAGCGGTTACGAGTGTCTTTGTTTCCGTTATTGCCTTGTTTTTGGTTTGGGTTTTGATTTGGATTCTGTTTTTGGTTTGGGTTATGATTTGGATTCTGTTTTTGGTTTGGGTTTTGGTTTTTTTGTTTTTGAGGCCTTGGAGTAATTTTAGGTGCTCCATTAGCTTCCTCTTTGGCCTCAGGCTTTGTCTCTGAGTTTTCGGTTGGTTTGATCTCAGCGGGTGCCTTGGGTAAATTGTTTTCAGTAGGAGTTTCCTTTTTTTGAGTTGTATTTACAGTTGGTCTCGCTTCTGTTTTTGAGATGCGTTCTCTCCTTGGTCTTGGGGTTTTAACATCCGATGCAGCAGGTGTAGCGATTGTAGGATTGCTAGCTTGTAAATCGAGTATTTGATATACGAGGTCAATTTTTTTTAAACTTTTGAATTTAGGAACCTTTAGTTCTTTTGCAATTTCTTGTAGTTCAGGGAGTTTTTTTTCTTTTAGTTGTGAAATTTCAAACATTATCTATGTGAGTTAATTTTAAATCTTTAATAAATTAAAGAGCTTAATTATTGGAATGGTTTTATGAAGAAGTAATTTTTATTGTAAATTGAGTATGGCGAATTGAGTTTGATTTCGCCGTTATATATGCAATTATACAACTTTATTTTTAAACTTTTTATAGATGTAATAAAAAAGAAACTATTATTTTTGTATAATATTAAATTAAAAATGCTTCAAAGAATTCAAACCATATACTTATTACTTGCCGCCATTTGTTCTGGAGGACTGTCTCAAGTGCTGTCTTTGAGAAACACAGAAGCAAGTATTGAATTTGCATTTGATTCATTAGAATATGCGATTCTATTTTCAGCATCAGCCCTGCTGTCGTTGATCTCTATTTTTTTATTCAAAACAAGACAGACCCAATTTGTGTTGGGACGTTTAAATATTATATTAAACTTAATTTTACTAGGATTATTTATATATCGATTGCTAACTGTATCTGGAGAAACTGCGAATTCTGAGAAAGGTATTGGGTTGCTACTTCCTATTATTTCTATCGTGTTATTGGCATTTGCCAATAAGGCCATCAAAAAGGATGAGGCGCTTGTAAAATCAGTGGATCGGTTGAGATAAATAACTTTAGTAGTAAGAGTGCGAAAAAAAACCTTGAGATTTCTCAGGGTTTTTTTATACCTATCTTTTAAACTCTATGACTTCAAGATTTTGAATTTTTTCACCTGAAATTTCAAATCGGAGTAGTGTTCTGACTTTATGAATTCCATACGTTCCTGCGGCTCCAGGATTCATGTGTAAAAGGTTTAGTTTTTTATCGTTCATTACCTTTAATATATGCGAATGACCACAAATAAATAGGTTTGGAGTGTGTACTTTAATCATTTCTCTTACAGCAGGAGCATACCGTCCAGGATATCCACCAATGTGTGTGATCCATACTTTTACACCCTCACATCGAAATTTTAAATGTTCTGGAAATTCTAAACGTGCTTCAGCACTGTCAATATTACCAAAAACAGCTCGTAATGGCTTTATTTTTTTTATCGCGTCCGTAACTTTAAGGTCGCCAATATCCCCAGCATGCCAAACTTCATCGACCTGTTTCACATATTTAAGGATGTCTTCTCCTATATAACTATGAGTATCTGAGAGTAATAAAATTTTTGTCATTAGAAAATCTTAATGAGAAAGGGTTTAATGATAAAGTCTATTTATCTTTGTCTATCGAACTACAAAAGTATCAAATTAGCTTGAGATATTTTATTGATTTATCTTATAATGGTCGTGCCTACCACGGCTGGCAAATTCAACCCGATGTTACTACGGTACAAGCGGAGCTTAATCATGCGCTTAGTACTGTGTTGCGAACTCCTTTGGAATGTATGGGAGCAGGTCGAACGGATACAGGAGTCCATGCAGAACAAATGATAGCTCATTTTGATCTTGACACAAGGATTGATTCCAAGGATCTTGTCTATAAACTTAATGTACTCCTTCCAAAAGATATCCATATAAATAGTATTAGAGAAGTCCATCCAGATATTCACGCTCGTTTTGATGCCTTGAGTAGAACGTACGTCTATAAAATATCAAGAACAAAAAATGCCTTTAAATATCAATACGAACATATACACACACTTCCATTAGATGTAAATTTGATGAATCAAGCCACTAAAATTTTGTTTGAATACACAGATTTTCAATGTTTTTCAAAAGCAAAAACAGATGTTAAAACCTATGATTGTAGGATAATGGAAGCCCATTGGGAGGTTGACAAAAACAGTCTTAACTTTACAATCAAAGCCGATCGTTTTCTTAGAAATATGGTCCGTGCCATTGTTGGCACTATGATTGAAGTGGGAGCTAAAAAAAGAACTCTTGAAGAATTTCGTAAAATTATTTCTTCAAAAAACAGGTCTAATGCTGGTACATCGGCACCAGCTCACGGCCTGTATCTAATTCATATAGAATATCCAAAATCAATTTATGTCCATAAAGAAAGCTAAAAGTAAAGTTTTTGATGTGCAGTTATTCAAAAGATTGTTGCATTATATCAAGCCCTATACAGGGTTTTTTATTCTTGCATTGACAACGGTCATTGGTTTGGCTGTTTTTGGAGCACTTCGCCCTAAAGTATTACAATTGGCTATTGATCAAAATATTGAGCAGAAATTTGAACCTGGTTTTTTAAGCTATGTAGTTCTTATGCTAGGACTGCTGGTTCTTGAGGTTACTTGTAATTTGTTGTTTATTTATTATGCAAGTTGGCTTGGTCAGTCGGTAGTAAGAGACATTCGAATTAAACTTTTTAATCATATCCTAGGGTTTAAAATGAAATATTTTGACAACTCGTCTGTAGGGGTTTTAATCACCCGAACAGTGACAGATATGGAGCGAATTGCTGACATTTTTGGAGAAGGTCTGTTTATGATTTTTAGCGATATTTTGAAAATGACTGTGGTCGGTGCCGTGATGTTTTATATGAACTGGCGACTGAGTCTTATAGTATTTTTTACACTTCCAATTGTTTTGATAGCTACCAAAGTTTTTCAGAGATACATGAAAAAAGCATTTGAAGATGTTCGCACCGAAGTCTCAAACCTCAATTCTTTTGTTCAAGAACGGATTACTGGCATGAAAATCGTTCAAATATTTGCTAGAGAAGAAATTGAATCTAATAATTTTAGAGTCATTAACGAACGTCATAAAAAAGGATGGATCAAAACAGTTTGGTATAATTCTGTATTTTTTCCAATTGCAGATCTTTTATCGTCCGTAACTTTAGGAACAGTGATTTGGATTGGAGGACTTAATACGTTCTTAGATCAAACGGCTTCGATTGGAGACTTAACGGCATTTATTATGATGGTGCCGATGATTTTTAGACCCCTGCATCAAATTGCTAATAAATTTAATACCCTCCAAATGGGAATGGTGGCAGCCGATCGTGTCTTTAAAGTATTGGATACCACATCTCATATTCAGGATCATGGAAATGATATTCTTGAAAATGTCAAGGGCGACCTAGAATTTAAAGATGTTAAATTTGCTTATGTCGAAAATGAACCTGTCCTCAAAGGGGTGTCTTTTAAGGTTGAGGCTGGTAAAACAATTGCTATTGTAGGAGCAACGGGCGCAGGAAAATCAACCATTATTAATTTATTGAACCGTTTATATGATATCAATTCTGGAATAATCACAATTGATTCTAAAAATATCAAAACCATTTCAGTTAAAAATTTAAGACAAAATATAGCTGTCGTACTTCAAGATGTATTTTTGTTTGCAGATACAATTTTGAATAATATTACTTTAAAAAATCCAGACATTAGTGAAGCGCAAGTCGAAGCTGCTGCAAAAGAAATTGGCATCCATGATTTTATTATGAGTTTGCCTAAAGGTTACCATTATAATGTCAAAGAAAGAGGTGTGATGTTGTCTTCTGGTCAGCGTCAATTAATATCGTTTTTGAGAGCGTATGTCACTAACCCAAAAATTTTGATATTGGATGAAGCTACTGCTTCAATAGATTCTAATTCAGAACAACTTATTCAAAATGCGACTCAGAAAATTACACATGGGCGTACATCTATTGTTATTGCACACCGCTTGGCAACGGTCAAAAAAGCCGATACGATTATTGTTTTGGATGCTGGTAAAATTGTTGAAATGGGAACTCATAAAGAGTTATTAAAAAACAAGGAGGGCCACTACAGAAATTTATACAATGCTCAGTTTTTAAGCAAACACAGTTAAAATTAAGACAAATCTGACTTGATTTTATCGATCAAATCTTGTGTATCTGTATAAATTACAAACTCTCCGTTAGTTACATAAGAAATCTGTCCACTCTCTTCACTAACTACAAGCGCTAGTGCGTCTGTTTTTTCTGTAATTCCAATTGCAGCACGGTGACGTAGTCCAAAATGTGAAGGAATATTTTTTTCATTATTAACAGGTAGGATCACTCGTGTTGCCTTAATTACATTATTTGAAATTATAATAGCACCATCGTGAAGAGGACTGTTTTTGAAAAAAATACTTTCTAATATAGGTTGTGTGACATTAATTTTCATCTCATCTCCAGTTTCTACTAAAAAATCTAAATTATTATTGCGTTCAATTACCATAAGTGCCCCAGTTTTGCTGCTGCCCATTTTGGTGCAGGCCTTTACAATAACTTCTGCATCAGATTCATTTTTATCATACGTTTTCACGAAATTAAATCGTTTCATCAAGGAACCACTTTTACTCAAATTTGTGGAACCAATCATTAATAGAAATTTACGAATTTCGGGTTGAAATACGACAATTAAGGCTATAATTCCAACACTCATAAAACCACCCAGAATATTACTTAGCATGCGCATTTCTAAGACATCTACCAATAAATAAAACAGGTAAAAAATAACAATCCCAAAAAAGATGTTGATAGCGACTGTTCCTTTGATTAATTTATAGACATAATACAATAAAAATGCAACTAAAGTAATGTCGATTATATCTAATGCATTGAAATTTAATAAGTCTCTGAATATGTCCACTTGGCCTAAAAATTTTAATAAATATAATAAATATAAAATGAACGCTATTTTAGAAGCGCCTCATGAAGATGAATACATTCCAGCGCCTCTTTCACGTCGTGTACTCTCAATAGTTTTGCGCCTTTTTGAAGTGCCACCATATGAAGGGCTGTACTTCCGTTAAGTGCTTGGTTTGCATTGGTGTTTAGCGTTTTATATACCATCGATTTTCGAGAAATCCCTGCTAAAATGGGAAGATTCAGGTTTTTGAAATAATCCAACATCTTTAAAAGCTCAAAATTCTGTTCTAAAGTTTTTGAAAATCCAAACCCAAGATCTAAAATAATGTCTTTTATTTGGTGAGTTCGTGCCAATTCAATGCGTTCAGAAAAATAGGTATAGACCTCTTTTATAACATCCGAATACTCTGTCATTTGCTGCATGGTTTTCGGGGTGCCTCGCATGTGCATCATTATATAAGGCACGCCGAGTGCTCCAACGGTCTCAAACATCAATGGATCCTGTTGCCCTCCTGAGATGTCATTTACCATTGCAGCCCCTGCTTCCACAGCGGTTTTAATGACATCACTTCTAAAACTATCAACCGAAATAAGAATCTTGGGAAAATTGTTGACCACAGAAGTTATTATAGGAATAAGTCGCTTTAACTCTTCTTCTTTTGAAACAAAATCAGCACCAGGGCGGGAGCTATAAGCGCCGATATCAATAAAAGTAGCGCCTTCATCCAGTAGTTTTTCAACTTGTGTTAAAACACTTTTCTCGTTTTTAAATCGTCCACCATCATAAAAAGAATCGGGAGTCACATTTAAAATTCCCATTACTTTTGGAGTCTTGAGATCAATGAGTTGGCCTTTACAATTGAGAGTCATATAAATGTATCGTTGAAGGTTTTGGTCAAGATTTAAAACTTTAAACCATAAATCTTGATGTTTTGAATATTTTAAGCGAAATTTACGGAAAATTCGATTTATTTCATGCAAAATACTTCAAAAGAATACGATGCCGTTGTACAAGTCTGTCAAGACCTGTTCAGTAAAAAAATGAAAGACTATGGATGCGCATGGCGGATTCTCAGATTACCCTCGTTAACAGACCAAATTTTCATTAAGGCTCAGCGAATTAGAGGGCTTCAACAAAATGCTGTTCAAAAAGTAGATGAAGGTGCTGCAAGTGAGTTTGTTGGGATTATTAATTATTGTGTTATGGCGCTCATTCAAATTGAAAAAGGGGTTGTAGAGCAGCCCGACTTGTCTTTTGAAGAGGTTGTAAGTTTGTATAAAGATAAAATTGCCCATACGAAACAATTGATGCTAGATAAAAATCACGATTATGGAGAGGCATGGCGCGATATGCGTGTGAGTTCTTTAACCGATTTGATTTTGCAAAAACTATTACGTGTCAAACAAATAGAAGACAATGCAGGTCAGACCCTTGTCAGCGAGGGAATTGATGCCAACTATCAGGATATGATTAACTATGCCATCTTTGCTTTAATCCACTTAAACGAATCTTAAAATGAAAATCTTAGTATCTTTCTCGCGTATTTTTGTTGGAATTTTATTTATAATTTCGGGGTTTATAAAACTCAATGACCCTTTAGGATTTTCTTATAAACTTCAAGAATATTTTAGTGCTGAGGTTTTAAACATACCATTTTTAGAGCCTTATGCGCTCGCCATCTCTCTTTTTGTAGTTGTCTTTGAGGTCATCCTTGGTGTCTTTTTGCTGATAGGATACAAGCCTAAATTCACCGTTTGGAGTTTGCTTCTTATGATTGTGTTTTTTACATTTCTGACCTTTTATTCTGCATATTTTGATAAAGTAAAGGACTGTGGGTGTTTTGGTGATGCTTTAAAATTAACCCCTTGGGAAAGTTTTACAAAGGATGTGGTTTTATTAGCATTTATATTGATTTTATTTTTCGGAAAAACCCACATCAAACCCATTTTTAATCCTTTTATCACAACCCTTTTTGCTCTTCTGAGTTTTGTAGCCAGTCTCGCTTTTGGAAACCATGTATTGATGCATTTGCCAAGTATTGATTTTAGAGCCTACAAAATAGGGGATAATTTGATTGAAAATATGAGTACTCCAGAAGATGCGCCCAAAGCCATTCAAGAATTTACATGGGTATTTAATGTGGATGGTGAAGAAAAAACAATTATCACAGACGGTTCATACCCCACTATTGATGGGGAGTATGTGAGTGTTGAAACGGAAGTTATTGACGAAGGCTATCAACCTCCTATTTTAGATTTTTCGATAGAAACTGAGGACGAAGATTTGACCAATGACTTTCTTGCTGTAGACAAACTCATCATGATTGTGTCCTATAATTTGGACACTGCCGAAAAAGAAGGATTACAAAAACTGAAAGTATTATCACAAAAAGCACAATCTAAAGGTTATACTGTTATTGGGCTGAGTGCTTCAGGTAAGAATACAATTGCCAACATAAATAAAACCTACGATTTTGGTTTTGAGTTTTATCTGTGCGACGAAAAAGCGCTTAAAACAGTGGTGCGTTCTAATCCTGGGGTCTTGGAATTAAATCAAGGAACGGTCCAAAAAAAAGTGCACTGGAATGATATTGATAACTTAGATCTTTAAACCTTTTGGGGCGATATATTTTAAAAAAAATACAGCATTCATTTTGGACTCTTTTAGGAGTTGTGACTACTATTTTTTTTCTGTTTAATGTCTTGCCAGGCGATCCTGCGCAAATGATGCTTGGTCAAAATGAAGACCAAACCCAACTAGCTCTAGTAAACCAAAAATATGGGTTTGATCAGCCTGTGTTTACACAATACTTAAACTATTTGAACGATTTGTCACCCTTATCGTTTCACTCTAACTCCTCAGATGATTACACGTTTTTAGAATCACATTCATATCATTATCAAGTTCTGTTTAAATCCTCTAACAAAACGGTTGTTGTAAAACTTCCATACCTTCGAACTTCCTTCACAAAACAAGGCAAAGAAGTCAGTCAAATTCTTATAGAAACGCTACCAAACACTATTGTTTTGGCGGTTTCATCCATTTGTTTTGCATTGGTTTTAGGACTCATTTTAGGAGTTTTCTCTGCATTATATAAAGACCATTGGGTGGACAAATCAATTTTGGTGCTTAGTACATTTGGAATGAGTTTACCTTCTTTTTTTAGTGCAATTTTAGCCGCTTGGATTTTCGGGTTTTTATTACACCACTATACAGGGTTAGAAATGTCCGGGAACCTTTATGAATTGGATGATTTCGGAGAAGTTTATCAATTAAAACTAAAAAACTTAATATTACCTGCTTTGGTTCTTGGAATTCGTCCATTGGCTGTCGTAACACAACTGATGCGCAACTCTTTATTAGAAGTGTTTAATCAGGACTATATCCGTACAGCTAGAGCCAAAGGATTGAGTGAATTTCAAATTATTATTAAACACGCAATGAAAAACGCCCTCAATCCTGTGGTCACTGCCATCTCTGGTTGGTTTGCATCTCTATTGGCGGGAGCGGTGTTTGTAGAGTATATATTTGCTTGGAATGGTTTGGGAAAAGAAATTGTAAATGCACTAAATACCTTAGATTTACCCGTGATTATGGGGGCTGTTTTAATAATTGCCCTTACTTTTGTAATAATTAATATAGTAGTCGATATTATATACACATACTTAGATCCAAAAATTAAATTCAACCTCTAAATAAAACTTCAAAATGAAAAATAGTCTTTTAGTATTTTTGTTTGTAACCACACTATTAAGTTGTCAAAACCGAGTAGAAACTCAATTTTCAGAGGCTGCTTTAAACGATGAATTTGTAACACTTAATGGAGATTCTATTTTGTTTAAAACTATTTTAGAAAAACACCTTGGCAACACTGTTTTTATAGATGTATGGGCCTCTTGGTGTAAGGATTGTTTAGAGGGGTTGCCCAGTGTAAAAGAGCTTCAACAAAAACATCCCGAAGTTGATTTTGTGTATTTGTCTTTAGACAAAACACAAAAAGCTTGGAAAAAAGGAATTGACCGATTAGAAATCAAAGGCGATCATTATTTTATGCAATCTGGTTGGAAAGGTGCTATGGGCACATTTTTAGATTTGGATTGGATTCCACGGTATATGATTATCGATAAACAAGGCAGTATAAAAGTTTTTAAAGCCATTAAAACAACAGATATAACACTATTAAATAATTTAAAATGAGAAAACAAATTGTAGCAGGAAATTGGAAAATGAATAATGACTATGTCGATTCGGAATTATTCGTTACTAAACTGCTAAAAGAACTGAAGCACACCACTACAGAAGTTATTATTGCACCTCCTTTTACGAGTCTTTTAACATCTTCAAACTCAGTCAAAGGAAGTCAAGTCATTGTGGCTGCTCAAAACATGCATTTTGCAGAAAATGGTGCTTTTACAGGAGAGGTTAGTGCTGGGATGCTTAAAAGTGTAGGGGTTAAAACAGTTATTCTAGGTCACAGTGAACGCCGTGCTTATTTTAATGAAACCGATGCGCTTTTAGCTAAGAAAGTAGATACAGCCTTGGCACATAAGATGCGTGCGATATTCTGTTTTGGAGAAGAATTGGAAGATCGTAAATCAGGTAATGAAGAAGCGATTGTAGAAGCACAAATTAAGAATGCTTTATTTCATTTACCAGCTTCAGCTTGGGAGCATATTGTATTGGCGTACGAACCAGTTTGGGCAATCGGTACCGGAGAAACAGCATCCCCAGAGCAAGCACAAGATATGCATGCCTTTATACGTAAAACAATTGCGGACCACTATTCTGCGGAGTTAGCAGACCAAGTTTCTATTTTATATGGTGGAAGTGTAAAGCCAGCAAACGCAAAAGAAATTTTTTCAAAAACAGATGTTGACGGCGGTTTAATTGGCGGTGCAGCATTAGATGTAGAACAATTTATAGCCATTATAAACGCATTTTAAATTGGCAGATTTTATTTATATAGGCTACACTTTTAAAGTTGAACCGCTTCAACCAGGCACTGAAATTTTGATTGCTGAACTTGGCTTTTCTGGCTTTGAAAGTTTTGTAGAAACCTCAGATGGGGTCATAGCTTATATTCAAAAAGAAGATTGGAATGACAGGATCTTAGACGAAGTTAATATCTTAAAATCTGAAGAATTTAAGATTACTTATACGTTTGAAGAGATTGCACAGACCAATTGGAATGCAGAATGGGAAAAGAATTTTCACCCTATTGTTGTAGAAGGTCGTTGTGCCATTCGTGCTCCGTTTCATGAACCATTTGATGTAGAATATGAAATTGTTATTGAGCCTAAAATGAGTTTTGGAACGGGACATCATGAAACCACCCACATGATGATTCAGCATATTTTAGCCTTTGATTTCACCAATAAATCTGTCTTAGATATGGGATGTGGAACCGGAGTGCTCGCTATCTTAGCTGAAAAAAAAGGAGCCACTTCTTTAGAAGCCATTGATATTGATAATTGGTGTTATTTAAACAGTCTTGAAAACGTCTCTCGAAATGAGTGTCACCATATCAATGTTTTGGAAGGGGATGCGTCTCTACTTCAAGGAAAACGATTTGATGTCATCATCGCAAATATAAATCGCAACATTCTACTGAATGATTTAAGTACATATGATACTTGTTTAAATGAAAATGGTGCATTATTTTTAAGCGGTTTTTATGACAGTGATTGCGAGTTAATAAAATCAAGCTGCAATCAACTGAATTTGAAACTCGAAAAAACATTAACACGAAACAATTGGGTTGCTTTGAAATTCGTAAAGTAGTTATGAGTACAAAAGAAAAAATTAAAAAAGAAGTAGAGTTTTCAGTTGAAGAAGTCCATTTGAATGAAATTGTCTTATTTAACGATGAGGTTAATACTTTTGATCATGTGATTGAAACTTTAGTTGATGTTTGTAAGCATACATATGAGCAGGCAGAACAGTGTTCTTTACTCGTTCATTATAAAGGAAAATGTACCGTAAAAACTGGGGTGTACGATGAGTTAGAGCCGCAGTGCAGTCAACTCTTAAAAGCAGGATTAAGTGCTGAAATCGTTTAAGATTTCGCCATGCGTCCTACCGCACAACTTACAAATGATTTCGCTTTTTTGCCAATTGAATTGGCATCTCCATCCACTGGATATCCGAGTTGAGACAATAATGTTGTAGCAGTTTCAATTTCGTTTGGGAGTTCATTATCAAATGAAATGGTATTCGTTTCTATGTTTACACTTACATTTTGAATGCCTTTTAAGCCATTGAGTTTAGAAATAATCGTATGCGCGCATCCGCCACATTTTAGATTTTGAATTTCAAGAGTAGTTTTCATTATTTTAAAGTTTAGAGCGTTGAAGGACATACAAATTCAGACATTGATAAATCTGTTTTTTCAAGCGCTGCAAATCCACCAGAAATATCTATGATATTATGAAATCCACGTGCTTTTAAAATAGATGCAGCAATCACAGAACGGTAGCCACCTGCACAATGGATATAATACGTTTTATTGGCATCAATCTGATTCATTTGATGGTTGATGTAATCTAATGCAAAATGCTGAAGACCATCCATATTTAAATGCATCGAGGCATATTCACCATCTTTTCGAACATCCAAAATGTTTAATTTGTTTTCTTTTGTTTTTTCATAAAATTCCTCTGCTGAAATAGACTTAATTTGGTCCGTTGTTTTTTCTGCAGCCACCCAAGCGTCCATACCGCCTTCCAAATAGCCAAGGGTGTTGTCATAACCAACACGAGCCAGTCGTGTCACTGCTTCTTCTGACTTGCCTTGTGGAACAACCAGTAAAATAGGTTGATTGATATCTGAGATGAGGGCACCAACCCATGGTGCAAATCCGCCATTAAGACCAATAAAAATTGATCCCGGAATGTGATTTTTTACATAATCTTGTTGTGTTCGCACATCTAAAATAAGTGCTTTTTTGGAGTTAGCCAACTGTTCAAAAGTATCTACTGATAGGGGAGTGTCGCCTTTTGATAATACTTCCTCTAAATCAGAATATCCACTTTGGTTTATTTTAGCATTTTTGGCAAAATATTGCGGCGGTGGACTGATGCCTTCAAGTACTTCTTCTACAAACTCTTCTTTAGTCATATTAGCACGTAACGCATAGTTGGTGTTTTTTTGATCTCCAATTGTACCAACCGTTTCTTTACTTAAATTTTTTCCACAAGCAGAACCAGCTCCATGTGCTGGATATACAATCACAG
>ERZ887849.1942-NODE-1942-length-17865-cov-8.063728_pt1 | contig 17865 bp, 14 predicted proteins | sample MGYA00521267_ERZ887849 | MGnify/ENA primary metagenome ERZ887849 (study PRJEB32303, sample SAMEA104408601) | aquatic metagenome | biome: Brackish water; feature: Pelagic; material: water | place: Baltic Sea | collected 2014-06-06T16:11:00 | depth 2,863 m ... | reverse complement strand
CAGCCCTTCAATACCTGTTTCAATGGCATTGACTTTAATCCACGCCAACCCTTTGGCGCCGTAGATACTGACAAATTTGGTGTAGTCGTCAATTTGCTTGCGCGAAATTTCAGCGCCGCCAGTGACTTTAAGTGCCGTCACACGGCAAGCTGGGTCGTTGGCTGGACCAGAGAACACTTTAAATTCAATATCTTTAAGTAAATCTTTGATCTCGACCAGCTCTAAGGGAATGCGCAAATCAGGCTTATCGGAACCGTATCGATCCATGGCCTCGGCGTAGGTCATGCGCGGAAAGCTGTCGAACTCAACACCCATATGCTCTGAGAATATCTGCCGCACCATGGTCTCAGTGGTCGACATAATGTCCTCTTCATCAATAAAAGAGGCCTCTATATCAATCTGAGTGAATTCAGGCTGACGGTCAGCGCGCAAATCTTCGTCGCGAAAACACTTCGCTATTTGATAGTAGCGATCAAACCCAGCAACCATTAAAAGCTGTTTGAAAAGCTGTGGTGATTGCGGCATGGCGAAAAACTGGCCGGGGTGGGTTCGCGATGGAATCAAATAGTCGCGCGCGCCTTCGGGCGTGGCTCGCGTCATAATCGGCGTTTCAATATCGAGAAACCCGCGCTCGAAAAGGAAGTTGCGAATTGATGTGGTAATTTTCGCTCTAAAGCGCAGGTTGTTTTGCATGGATGGGCGGCGCAAATCCATGTAGCGATATTTTAAGCGGACATCTTCACCGACGGTCACGTGTTCATCGAGCTGGAATGGCGGTGTCACGGCTGAGTTTAAAATTTCCAGCGCAGTGCCGTAGACTTCAATTTCTCCGGTTGCCATATTGGCATTGACAGTGGCCGCGGTGCGCGCGCGAACCTTGCCTGTGACACGCAAGACATACTCCGACCGAACCTTATCCGCCTGAGCAAAAAACTCACCCGCATCGGGATCAAAGACCACCTGAACGATGCCTTCACGGTCGCGCAGGTCGACGAAAATAACACCGCCGTGGTCGCGGCGACGATCTACCCATCCACACAGCGTGACTTCTTCATCAATGTTTTTACTTGTGACTAAACCACAGTAGTTCGATCGGTACATCAGGTGTCTATCCCTATTTTATTCATTGTTGTTGACGCGGCTTCGGTTAACCGCGTGATTGTCGCTCGGCCATGGTTGCACGGGTGCTTTAGCTTTCTTTCCCAGCCCCAGAGCCTTCGCTTAAGTTTTTCTTACTACCGGTCTTAAAATCTGTTTCATACCAGCCGCTGCCACTCAAACGAAAGCCACCAGCCGATAGCTGTTTCTTTAATTCGGGTTTTGCGCACGCCGGACAATCGGTCAACGCCTTATCGGCAATTTTCTGCATAGCTTCCAGTTCGTGGCCACAAGCCTTGCAGCGATACTCATATATAGGCATATATCAACTTCCTAAACCATTCCAACCAGTCTTAAACCACACATCGACTGCCGCAAACCGCGCCAGCCATTGAAAAAAGCGCCGCATTATACCCCAGCACCGGCCTGTGGAAAATGCTTTAACCAAAGCATAAGTCGTTGAAAATTAGAAAAATGCTGAAAAAAGTTAGCTTTCATGGCGCATCCCCAAAACAGCGGCTATAAATAATGGCGAGCCCCTGTGGGCAGCATGAAGCCACCCCACAGGGTTTGGAGTAACTTGGATAATCACATAGGAAAAGACGATGGCCGCTAAAAAAGGAACAAAGAAGGGAAAAACGACATCTGATGTGTCCATGGCAAAAAAAGTAGCTGGCAAAGAGGCTACGGTTGTAAAAGCCAACACAGGAAAATCAGTATCAAAGGGAATGACCAGTAAAAAGACCGCTGCACCTGCGCGCAAAACCACTGCTATCAGCGAGCGCTACAGCAAAACTCAAATCATCAGCGAACTTGCCGCCAACGCAAATATGACCCGCAAGCAAGTCAATACAGTCCTCGACGAATTGGCCGCGCTGATAGAACGACATGTTAAAAAACGCTCTGTGGGCGAATTTGTACTGGCCGGCTTAATTAAAATTCACACAGTAAAACGACCTGCCAAAAAAGCCTATGTGGGCATTAACCCCTTCACTGGCAAAGAGACGACCTTCAGCGCAAAACCAGCCTCGGTCGCGGTAAAGGTGCATGCGCTAAAAGGACTTAAGGACATGGCGCAGTAAGCATACCCTTTGCAACAGGCACTGCGACTGTAGAATTCAATCTTGATCAGGCGGCAAAAGCATCAGCCCACTCGCCCAAGGAGTTCGTCGGTAAAATGTCTTTCGGAAGAAGCTCGTTGGCCGACAGTCGCAGACTTATTAACACATCTTATTAGCTCAACTTATTAGCCCAACTTAATAGCCCAACTTAATAGCCCAACTTAATAGCCCAACTTATTAGCTCACCCCAATAGCACGTCTAACTCGTACAACCCTTGAGCACAATCACACCACCAGACCCGCCGGCGCAAGGGCGGCAACAAGTGCCGCTGCTCGCTCGGCCAGCTCATTGTCTTTATAAGGCGCAATCGGTACCGCACCCCAAATAGGTCGCGGCCAAGCAGCGTCTGAGACAAATCGCGCCACATGGTGCATGTGCAACTGGGGCACCATATTGCCGATAGTCGCTACATTTATTTTATCCGCAGAAAAAAGCTGCGACAGCGTCTCAGCCAGAGTGCAGGACTCCGCCAACAACTGGCGGCGATCCTCAAGAGAGAGCTCAAAGATCTCTCTCACATCAGGGCGCTGCGGCACCAAAATACACCAAGGATAATTTGCATCCTTGGCCAGTAATAACAAACTCAGAGGAAAGCGTCCGAGTACCACTGTATCAGCGGCCAGTTGTGCATGTAATTGAAACATTTCGTTCTCATCCCGTTTATGGCTGTACCGCGACAGCCGCGCACCGTAAAATAGCCGGCTTAAACTCACCGAAAACCAGTGTAAGAGAAACCATGCGCGCCAGCCACTACCTGATTGCCACACAAAAAGAATCACCCGCCGATGCGGAAGTCATCAGCCACAAACTAATGCTCCGAGCGGGCATGATCCGCAAAGTCGCCTCTGGGCTCTATTCATGGCTGCCCATGGGTCTGCGTGTATTTCGTAAAGTTGAAGCGATTGTCCGCCAAGAGATGGACAAATCAGGCGCTCTTGAAATCATGATGCCCGTTGTACAGCCAGCCGACCTCTGGGTTGAGTCCGGCCGTTGGGCACAATTTGGCCCTGAATTACTGCGTATTAAAGACCGTCATGATCGCGATTTTTGCCTCGGCCCCACACACGAAGAGGTTATTACCGACCTCATCCGCAACGAAATTCGCAGCTACAAACAACTACCAGCTAATTTCTATCAGATTCAAACGAAATTCCGCGACGAGCGTCGCCCACGCTTCGGTGTCATGCGCACCCGCGAGTTCTGCATGAAGGATGCATACTCCTTCCACATTGACAGCGCCTCGCTGCAAGAAACCTATGACCTTATGTACAAAACCTATTCGGCGATCTTTGAGCGCACCGGGTTAGTGTTTCGCGCAGTGTTGGCCGACACCGGCAGTATCGGCGGCAGTGTCTCCCACGAGTTTCATGTGTTAGCAGACTCTGGCGAAGACGCCATTGTCTTCTCCACCGACAGTGACTATGCCGCCAATATCGAAAAAGCCGAAGCGATTAGCCCTTCCCAGAAAGTGCAGGAAGGCACAGCCGCGATGGCCGAACTGGCCACCCCCGGCGTTCGCACCATTGCCGATCTCTGCGCCTTTATCAATACTACCGCTGAACACACATTGAAAACTCTTATTGTTAGCGCTGCCGATGCAGAGGGCAAAACGCGACTCTACGGCCTAATGCTGCGCGGCGACCACGAGCTCAATGAAGTTAAAGCACAACACGCACTTGGCATTGTTGGTGAAATGACCTTTGCCACTGAAGAGCAAATAAAAGCGGCACTAAACTGCTCGCCTGGATCACTGGGCCCAGTCAATCTCGGCATGCCGATTATTGTCGATCGCAGTGCCGCAGTGCTCTCAGACTTTGTCTGCGGAGCCAACCGCGATGGCTACCACTTAACCGGTGTCAACTGGCAGCGCGACTGCGGTGAGTTTAGCGTGGCAGATATTCGCAATGTCGTCGCCGGCGACCCAAGCCCAGACGGGCAAGGTGTATTAGAAATCAAACGCGGCATTGAAGTCGGCCATATTTTTCAGCTCGGCACCAAGTACAGCGAAGCCATGAAAGCCACAGTGCTCGACGAAAACGGCAAAGAACAAGTGATGACGATGGGCTGCTACGGCATTGGCGTCAGCCGCATCGTCGCCGCAGCGATAGAACAAAACAATGATAGCAATGGCATTATTTGGCCTGACGCGATTGCGCCATTCCAAATAGCGATAGTACCCATCAATATGCACAAATCGGAGACCGTAAAAGCAACCTGCGAAAAACTCTATAGCGAGCTTTGCGCGGCGGGTTATGAAGTGCTATTTATGGACGAGGACAAAGCACGGCTCGGCGGTATGCTGGCCGACATTGAATTGATTGGAATTCCGCACCGAATCGTTGTTGGCGATCGTGGGTTAGAAGAGGGGACGGTGGAGTACCGCAACCGCCGCGAACCCGACAACAAACACATAGCTATGGATCAGCTTCATGAATTTATTCGCGACAACGTGTTTAAAAACTAAATCGCCACGCCCGCGCAGGGAGCTGTCGCGACGCGTCGCGGCAGCTCTATTGGCTGTACTTCTCACCGCACTCGTAACTGTGACAGAGGCAGAGGCAGAGGCAGCTAAAGTAGCAACGCCAGCACAAGCATCCGTCCAACAGGCAGATTAAAAGACTCATCAAGAAGCAGACCGCGCCCTACTCTGCCGACTAAAACAAGCGGCAGCCAGCGCCGACAGTTTTGCTGACAGTTACGATGCCGAAGTCTGGTTGGCGGCAAAAGACAACACCCTGTCAGCGATCATCAAAAACCCCGCCCAACGCCTCAGCTTACTCAAACTTATTCACGCCGAAGCGATCCGCGCCGGCCTGCAACCCGAAATCGTTCTCGCGCTAATTGAGGTGGAAAGTCGCTTTGACAATTACGCAGTATCTCGGGCCGGTGCTCAGGGAATTATGCAAGTCATGCCTTTTTGGAAAAAAGAGATTGGCCGCCCACAAGACAACCTTATTCACACCCAAACCAACCTTCGCTACGGCTGCACCATTCTCAAGTATTACCTCGATAAAGAGCAGGGGCGACTGGCGGATGCTCTCGCACGCTACAATGGCAGCTATGGTCAATATTGGTACGCAGAGCGTGTACTCGATGCATGGGCCAATCGCTGGCGCTAGTCAGCTAATGTACCTCGAGCGGCCCTGACATCAAAAAAGGCGCGGCGAATATCACCATTTTGTCCTGTTCATGCCCCACGCCAGGCGCGATCGAAAGCGACCAATTAAACCGGCTTTTTTGGCGCAGAGCTTGCAGGCTCGACGCGGCAAAAAAACGATGGCCGCGGGAAAACCGGTGAATGCCCTGATGCATACTTTCGCGATCGCGGTTGAGATTTCTATGATTTGCATCCGTATCCCGATCACCCAACAGAACAACCACGCGCTTGGCATATGCAGCGGCAAGCGCCTCCTCAGTGACGCCCGAATCTTTCAGTCCGTGTGGAAATGGGGTTGTTATGAGCGGCATGGTATACCAGCCTGCGTTGGCCAAAACAACGCGTCGGGCGCGATTGTCGGGTACGAAAAACAGAAAACGATGGCCAACCTGCGCACCCCCAGAGTGGCCAAAAAGGCTGTAATCGTTGCGTTTAATCGCAAACCGCGCTCGGCTGTCATCAAAAAGCGCTTCAATGGCCGAAAAAACCCACTGCTCTTTAGCCTGCGGCTTGCCTGACGGGGATGTCATATTGCCCAATATGTAATGCGAGCGCGGGTAGTCAACCGCATTAAACTCTGGCGCCACTATCAGCAGATTATTGTCTCGCGCTAACTGCACCCACGCGTCTCGATAGTCGTCTGCATTGCGGTTGGCGCCGTGCAGCACAATCACCGGCATTGTTTTGTGATCAATCTTTTCTGGCCGCACAAAAAATACATTGAGCGGTTTTCCAGCCCAAGCAGAGAACACAAACATGCCCTTCTCGACGCCCTCAACTGGCGCAGTCTGACCATTACTCTGCGCCAGTGCAGGACTCGCCACAGTCGCCAGAAGCAGAGCCCAGCGACCGAGATAAAACGCCGCGTGACGCACCCAGCCACTTAATAGCGCCATAGAGACCCCTTAGAAAAACAGCGGCGCCCACCACAGGGCAACCAGTGCCAAAATAAGCATACCAACACAGTTAAGATAAAAACCGGCACGCGCCATATCGGGAATGGTCAGCATACCGGAGGCATAAACAATCGCATTGGGCGGCGTTGCCACAGGCAACATAAATGCGCAGCTGGCGGCAAGGGTAACTGGCACGCAGAGAACCATCGGTGGAATTCCTGCCTCGATAGCAATGGCACCAAGAACCGGCAAAAAGGTCGCTGCGGTAGCAATATTACTCGTCAACTCAGTGAGAAAAATAACCAATCCCGTGGCGGCAATGACCAGCGCCATCACCCCATAAATAGACAGCGGGGACAGACTCTCGCCCAACCACTGCGCCAGACCGGAATCAGCAATCGCCGCAGCTAAGCTTAAGCCACCGCCAAATAACACCAACACACCCCACGGCAGGCGATTGAGATCGGCCCAGGTCATAAGCTGCTGCTGCGCGCGATCTCCGCTCGGCACCAAAAATAGGATCAGCGCGCCAGCCATCGCAATACCGGTATCCGAGAGACCGTCGAGAGGTAGCCAGTCGCTGAGGGGTCGACGCATTATCCAGCCGAGTATGACAAGCGCAAAAATAATCGCCACACGTTTTTCTGGTGCGGTTATTGGCCCCATGTCGTTTTTTAGTTCGGCTAAATGGCGCTGAGCAGCAGCATTCGCAGGAATCTCAACGGGGAATACCCATCGCGTCAGAATCAACCACGCTATCGGCAACATCAGCGCGCTGATGGGTACACCTACCATCATCCAGCTGACAAAACTAATTTCAATGGCGTAGTTTTCCTCAATAAAAGCCGCGAGTAGCGCATTCGGAGGCGTGCCCACGAGGGTCGCCAAACCACCAATCGTTGCAGCATAGGCCAAGCCGAGAAGCATGGCAGTTTGAAAGTTATTCTTACGTCGATCATTCACACCGTCAGTTTGGCTTAAAACGACCGTCACCACCGACATGGCAATTGGCATTAGCATCATGGTGGTCGAGGTATTGGTCATCCACATCGAGAGCAGTGCCGCCACCAACATAAAACCACCAATCAAGCGCCGTCCATCGGTACCCGTGTGGGACAAGATCATCAAGGCAATCCGCTTGTGCAGATTCCAGCGCTCTACCGCAATGGCCAAAACAAACGCGCCTAGAAAAAGATAGATAATAGGATTAGCGTAGGGCTCTGCCGCCTCTCGAATAGTCGCAATACCAAGCAGATCAAAGGTCACAATCGGTAAAAAGGCGGTCACCGGAACCGGAATCGCCTCGGTCGCCCACCACACCGCCATCCACAGACCTACGGCAGCGGTGCGCCAAGCCTCTTGCGCCATCACATCCTGAACACCATCGAACGCTGTCATTAAGACAAAGAGCGCCGGCCCGAGCACCAAACCAACATTTTGATAAGAGCCGCGATTGCTGCTATCAACGGCAGTGACTTGATTGTTTGTCATGTTAATCCTTAGAGTGCGTCGTTTTAGAACCGCCACGAAGCAGCGCGTGAACTATTTTTCTCAATGTACTTATAACGCATGAAACAGGCTTATCCACTAGACCGTTCAACACTATTAAGCAGACTTTAGCGTGGGGGAGCTTGTCGGAGAGTCAACTCTCAATTCCTCCACGCTGAGCGCGCTAGCTGCTTCAATAATCTCTAAAAACGCCTTTGCCGAACGCTTAAGACCTTCGGCGGGAACCAGTTCAGGCGTGTCTAGTGTGGTGTGATAAATAACGTGATCGATAATATGAAAGCCCGGCGCTTGGTTCGTAAACTTCGCCTTGCTATCCATTTGTGTGTAGGTCGATACACCGTTGTCACGCAACGTTTCACGGACAATGGTTTTAAAGCGATCGCTACCCTGAAAGTGCCAGCGAAACGCGCCAACACCATTGGCCGTCATCAAGCCATTGTTGTACCAGTAGAGTTGCGTCTGACTGGTGTGTTCCAAGGTAATCGCCATAGCGACTTTCTGCCAGTCATAAGCCTGCTCAAATAGCCTCAACCCGTATTCGCCGTGATGGTGATCGGGAAAGAAAAATAACACCAGCGAGCGATCCCTCTCAGAGACCGGCATGCCTGCAAAATAGCGCGCTACTTCAAGCCCCGTCGCAATACCTGAACCGTTGTCCATAGCCCCCTGAAAAAAACCATCAGTATGCGCAGCCAAGAATATCTCCTCGTCGCTGCGTCCCGGTAATCGCGCAAGCAGATTAGCAGTAGGGATATCGGTGAGCTCCGCCACGTCGAGAGTTAAATCGACAACAACTTTTTCCCCAGCACCGAGAGCGTCTCGCAGAGCAAAGCCCTCATCCTGATTAATAGTAATCAGTGGCACGCCAAACGAGCTCGAGGGCGCGCCGAGGGGATTAAACTGCGCATCACCTGGCACACCCATAATGTTGATCACTAACGCTGCGCCCGCCTCCGTTGCCCGTCTATTTGAATAGAACAACTTTGAGCGCCCACTCGCCGAGTGACTGCGTCCGCCTGGGACAAGGCTGCTGTAAATAATTACCGCCTTTCCTTTTACGTCTCGGTCAATAAAGTCTGGCTCAGCACCCAACCCAAGCCAGATAGCCTCCGCTTGAATACCCTGTGCGGCGGTTCCCGCCGTCTCTCCGGTCGGAAAAGCGGAGGTTAATGTTGTGCGCTTGCCCTTAACACTGTAGCCAGCGCGCCAAGAGAGCGGCCGCCAGTCTCGCGGCACCTTAAATGGCTGTTCGGCGACCTCAAAACCTAGGGTCTCCAGCGCTGTTTTTAGGTAGGCTCGTGTTTGTCGGTCTTCTTCAGTGCCCGGCAATCGGCCCCAGTAGGCTGCACCATTTGCCTTGCTCTGCAGCGCAATCGCTGAAATATCGTTCACGACATTTTTCATGCGCGCGCCATCGACGGCGGCAAATTTATCAGACCTCCAAACCGGATAATCACCCTCTGCAGGAATCAGTGCGGCGCCATCTCTCGGCAAACCTGTACCAAGATCCGCTGCCTGCACAGAGTGTGAAAGCACCAGTAGCGACATCAATCGAGAGATCGTTTTTAATCTTTGCCATATCAACTGTTTCATCTTGGCGTCCACGACTAGAGTAATCTCCGCTAGCGAAAAAAAGGGAGCCGAAGCTCCCTTTTCCCCAGCATGTTTTTTACTTACGCTGCTCGTTGAATCACACTTACATAGACACTTTAAAGTCGATGTAATAGTTGCGGCCAAGATCTTGGTGAGCATCACCAAAGTATCCGAAGTAGCCGTCAGCAAGTGGCGCTCTTTCGTCTTCCAAGTTCTTCACAGCAAACTTAATGCGCGCAGAGGTACCCGCGAGTTTGAACTTGTAGTAGAGAGACGCGTCAATCGTCGTCATTGAAGGAACAACATATTCAGTGCCGTCAGCCAATGTTAGAGCCGCAGCGATAAAGTCACCCTTTTTCAGCGCGCTAACTGAGCCACCCCAGCTTCCTTTTGACCACAACAACTTGAGCGTGTGCTTTTCATCGTAAGCACCATCAATACCCAGCAGATTTCCAAAGCCGGTCAGGTTGACATAACCGGGCAAGGCGCCAGAGTCTTGAGCCTCTTGAATAGTGGTGAAAGCACCAGTCGGCACCTGATCAAAGGTATCAGTGAAGCTTGCGCTGTAGCGTAGGCCGAACTCGCCAAACTCGCTTTCAAAGTCATAGTTAACAGTGATGTCCTGACCTTCAAGTGTGCGTTTAGCCAAGTTGATGTACTCGTCGAGAATACGGTTAGCTTCGCCCACGGGACAGATACCTGCAGCAGCAAACAACGCCAAGTCATCAGCACCGATAGGATCGGTATCTCTGACCGTTGCAGGGTTGCCGACAAAAGAACCACAGTTACTGTTGCCGTGCTCGATCAACAGAGCTAAGTCGAGAATGGTGTTGTTCTCACGACCAAATAAACCAATAGTTTTGTCTTTCTCGATCTTCCACATATCGTAGGTAATGGTTAGACCTTCGATTTGAGATGGCTGAATCACAAAACCGATAGACGAGTTAGTCGACTCCTCAGGCTCCAATTGATCTGCACCTGTTGCATAGCGCTGCATGGTCCAATCGTAGTCGCGGACACTGCCATCACCGCCAGCAATATACTGATACACAGCATCAACAGTGGTGCCGAAACGCGCCACTTCCGCTTGGTTTACCTGAATCAAGTTTGGTGCTCTGAAAGCTGTTTGAGCTGAACCACGCACCAACAACCAGTCGGCAACATCCCAACCCACGGCAAACTTGCCAACGGTAGTCGATGTCGCGTCAGAGATATCCTCGTAGCGCACAGCCAGCTGCGCGGCGATGGTTTCAGTGACAGGAATCTGCAGCTCAGCAAATAGTGAGGTTGTATTCTTACTGCCCGACGCATCAGTTGTCGGGCTAGACCCTAACACATCGCCAACGAAGGGGAATCCATCGCCACTATCAGCCACAAACTGAATGGTGCCATCTAAGCGCGGATCGCGATCGTCTGACATCTTCTCTTCACGGTACTCCATACCAGCGAGCATGCCGACGGGGCCTGCAGGCAGCGAGAAGATATTGTTATTGCTCACTTTAAAATCGAACATAGTCAGCTCGCTTTCACCATTGCGGTAGACATCAACCAACGCGCGTTCAATATTGGTCGAATCAGCCGAGAAGATGTTGTATGCCGCAGCCGTCGGATCGGCCAGAGCTTCTGTGAGCAGAGTATTTGAGATACGGTTGTGTGTCAGATCGTTAGTTGTCGCCTTCGAGTACAGCATGGCGGTTTCCCAATCCCACTCACCGGCAGACCCTCTTAAACCGGCCAAGAATCGAGTCGTCTCTTTTTCGACTTCAACGAAGCGACCATACTTGGGGTTGCGCAAACCATCGATACGCAACTTTTTGCCTGCGAGAGGGAATGCACCATTCACTTCCAACTGATTGGTGTAGTAGTAAGTTGAGGCGACAGCCAGCGGAGCAGTAGAAGAGGTACCTGCTGGCTCCACATTGCGGCTAGATTTTGCATTGTAATAGCCAACTTCAGAGAAGAACTCTAGACCGTTATCAAGATCATGATTAAACGTCAGATAAATATTCTGTCGCTGCAGATCACTTCTGAAATCGCGGTACAACCCTGGATTCAGGTAATAGCTTTCATCGGTAGTATCAGGAACAAGACAAGTGCCATAACCTGTGTCGACAGCTTTCGAACCGGAACATTTGGCATCGCCACTGAGCAAAATCTGCATCTCACCGGACGAGTCGGTAAAGCTGTTGGTACCTGATTGATCAAGCTGCGCATATTGATAGCTGTAGAGGTTATTCAGCGAACTGGTTGTCTTCCACAGCGAGTCATCCGGCAGCAACTTGCGCAAATCACCCACCGACCAGCGCTCATCTTCAGTGGCCTTAATACTTTCGCGGTCGTAGTAATCCACCAAAACCGTTACATGTGAGTTCCCATCGTTAAATTTAGTGCCGAACTGAGCACTGAAATCCATGTCCTGAGCATCAAAGTGATCATAACCAGACAGCTTGGTTGAAAAATTAAATCCTTCGTAGTCAGTATCAATCACATTGTTGATAACACCAGCAACAGCGTCAGCACCGTAAATCGCCGAAGCACCATCTTTAAGCACTTCAACACGCGCAAGACCAGAGGTTGGAATAAGGTTTGAGTTCACGGTCAGCGTCGGCACATAGTCGCCGCCAAGTAGTTCTGTTTGGTAGCCAGCGTCATTAACTAAGCGGCGCCCATTCAGTAATACCAATGTGTTTCCCACACCCATATTACGCAGGTTGTAGGCACCCACATCGCCTCGAGCGGAGTTCACACCACCAGAAAATGCCTCGGCTTCGGTGAAATAATTGAGGCCCATCTCAGCCATATTTTCCAACAGCTCCTCACCAGAATCTATGCCAAGAGCATCAATATCACCTGCTGAGATAACGCTGACGGGCAGTGCATCATTAATTTTTGCACCCTTGATTTGCGAACCCACCACAACAACTTCTTCAAGGGATGGATTTTTTTCCGCAAAGGCGAAGCCACTGACAGACATCGCCCCAGCGACTGTCGCAGCAGCCACTGCATAAGACAAACTTTTCACTCTAAACATCTTTTCTCTCCTCGTTGCTGGCTAGCATTAACCCTATTATTTTTATTCGCACGAAATGCTACTATAGCATTGGCCCCTCGCCGATTTATAATTATTTTTTCGTCAAGCTTAAAACATTTAAACAGCAATGTGGCATCTCTGCGCCATTTTTTTACCTCGTCCACTGAGGTAAATCCTTCGATCTCTACAACAGGTCTAGTGGTCGCTCGGATCGGTGCTTCTTTGCAACATAATTTGCCCAATCACCTGATCGACCTGCTGCGCAGCTAAGCCGACATAAGTAAGTGGATCAAATAGCTGATCGAGATCCGACGAGGACAAGTACTTTGTCACACGCGGTTCTTTTTCTATCGCTTCGCGCAGGGTCAAATCATTATCAATGGCATATTTAGAAACATCATGCATTAATGAATTGGCCGTGGTTTTACCAATATCCTCCGCCAGTGCAAAGGTTACTCGCTGCGCCATAATCAACCCTCGCGTGCGATCGATATTGGCGCGCATGACCTCTGGTTTAACCTTAATTTGCGAGATAAGGCTTTTCGCCTGAGCCAACATAGCCTCGGTTGCAACACTTATATCTGCCAACGTATTTGCCGTTCGCGACGTGTCGTCGCGCTCAAAGAAGCTGATCATATCGTCCATAATCACTTCCGCTAATCGCGGTATAGTGCGCGACGCAAAAATAAGCGCTTCAGGTTTCTTGGGGTTTTTCTTGTGCGGCATAGTACTGCTGCCGACCGCGGTGCTCTTCAGCATCTCTTCGGTTTCGCCAATATCCGTCATCTGCAGCACAAACAACTCATGGCCTATATGGCCGTAGGATTTACTAATCAGTGCCAGCACCAAACCGTACTCTGCCAGCACATCGCGAGAGGCATGCCAATCGTCAAGGAATGGCGCTTTAAGGCCGAGTTCGGCGACAAAACCCGCTTCAGTAGCCATCGCTTTATCGCCCAGCCCCAAATAGCTGCCGACCGCGCCTTTGAGAATTCCAGACTGATCAAGGCGCGCCAACACCTCTTTTAAGCGCTCAATGTTGCGGCGATTTTCACCCAGCCAAACACTGACTTTTTTGCCAAAAGTAATGGGTAGCGCGTGCTGGCCAAGAGTTCTGCCAATCATCACGGTATTGCGATGTTTTTTTGCAAGGTCAATCATCGACAGCTCGATATCGCGCATATCACTAATCAACATCAATGCCGCCTGTCTTAATTGCAGCACCAGTACAGTGTCAAAAATATCCACCGTCGTGGTGCCAAAATGCACATACTCGCCTGCACCGTCCTCCATGGACTTAGCCCACACATTTAAAAGAGCCACCATGCGGTGATTAACACGCGACTGTTCCGCTCTAATTTCCTCGAGCGGCGCATAGCGAGTAAATGCTTTCTTGGAAATCTCGTCCGCTGCCCACTGGGGAATAATGCCCTGCTGTGCCTGAGTGCGCGCTAGCGCCGCCTCCACTGTCAGCAAGAACTGATTTTCACTCTCTGCTTGAAAAATATCTTTGACAGTGGCGGCAAATAAACTCCCGCTGACAACAGTTGAAACAGCAGCGCAAAGCCAAACGGCGCAGATATTGCGCATATATCACCATCCACAAATAAGATTAAGAACCATCACATAACAACGCTTGACCAGCGCAAACCCACCACAGTTGATCACGTCACAGACACTACGCCTCTGTAAGCAAAAGGCTCATCATCTCTTCCGCGGCTATGGTTGCATAGACGCGAATAAACCGACGGTCCGTGTTATCGCCCAATTCAAAGGTGATCGCAGGAATACCAAAGGTAGTGTATACATAGGTTTTCGAGGTCGGCAGGCCGGGATTGTGAGCGGCATCGCGATTAATCTTGAAGCCTGGCAACTTGCGCTGAATACGCTTTTCGATATTTGTTAGCCAGGTTTCAGTAAACGCCGGCATTGATATTGGAATGGCATCTGGCTGCGTGTAAAAAACATCCTCATAGGTCGAATGAAAATCTAAAAACAGACTCAGCCGAGCGCTTTCTGGGCGCTGAAAATCCAACAGTAAATCTCTCATCAACTGGGTCTCGGGCTGAGTGAATGGCCCCCAGTCGCGATTTAGATCTAGCCCGCCAGTGTTAAATCGCCAATGGCCCTGAGCAACACCGTCGGGATTCAAGTTGGGCACCATCAGCACCGCAAAGGTGTTGCGAAAGGATGTAGCCAATTCGTCAGCCGCAAAAACACGATTCATAAATGCCTGCATCGCCAGCGCACCGGTTACTTCCGGAGGATGCTGGCGACCAACAAACAGAACCGCTTTGCGCTGCTCACCGGGCACGGTGCGCAGCAAACCAATGTCACGGCCTTGAGCACTCTTACCCAGCAGCGTATGTTGCAACCCATCGCGCTGCCCGAGGGCTTGCATCCAAATGCGGTAAAAATTGTTATCAATGATCTCTTGCCCCGCCACCCAGAGTGGCTCAGGACCAACGTCCAGTGTCAGCGACGCCATAGTATTCTTGCGGATAAGCTTTATCTTGCTCGCATCCAACTCCGCCCAAGCAACACCGTCAGCGCTGATTTTAGGCTTGTAGCGATGACTGTGCTCACTGTACTTCAGCACGACCTTCAACGTGCGCGGCGACTCTGCCCTGATCCTAAAAGCGTACCAAGGGCTCATATTGATCGGCGTTTTTTCAGGGCTAACACCGAGTATCAAATTGTTGTTCTTGGACTTGTGGCATGACTCGATATTGCCCGCCTCAAAATCAATATCAATCACAACACCATCAAATTCGCATACCAGCGCTGGTTCGTCCGGCGCCTGAACAGCGAAAGTCGCAGCACTAAACAACAGCGCAGTGAAACCTATGTGATGTAAACCCCTGTTATGTAACCCAAGCCTACGAAACCCAAGCCGACGCAAACCAACAAAACACTCTTTCGCACCCGAAATGGGAAAGAATAGAATAGGAAAAATTCTGAGGGATTTCTCAATGACATTCGACAGCATAATTATTATTCTCTTTTGCCGGTGGCAGAATAAGGACGTGTTGTTTTAACAATATATCAATTTGATTCGCTCAAGCCAAATGTCCATCCAGACAAGTGTATCTTTAACGCGGCACTATACACCCACAATCTCCCGAAGCACCCTAAGCGGACCTCCTATCTGACTCACCAATACTTCCACTGAACCTATCTCCAGTGAACTACCACCGCTGGGTTAGCGATGATGCGTTATCTAGCGCCCTTTGCTAGAATCCGTCCACACTAAAAAACTGAGTCAGCCATGAACCAAACGCCAAGCCCACTGGAACTGCGCCGACAAATTCGCGCCGGTCTCCATCGCGGAAATACCTCCGGTTTTTGTGCCGGATACGTGCAGTGCAATCTGGTCATTTTGCCAGCCGACTCGGCCGCTGACTTCTTGGCGTTTTGCCAAGCCAATCCCAAGCCCTGTCCTCTCATCGGCATCTCCGAAGCGGGTAATCCGATGCTGCCGCAACTCGGTGCTGATATTGATATCCGCAGCGACATTCCCTCCTACCGGGTGTTTAGACATGGCGTGCTGACGGACGAAGTCGAGAACATCGGCGCACTGTGGCAAGACGATCTCGTGGCATTTTTGCTCGGCTGCTCATTCTCTTTTGAAGAAGCCCTTATTGCCGATGGCCTTGAAGTGCGCAACATTACCGAAGCAGTTAACGTGCCTATGTACCGCACCAATATCGAATGCCAATCTGCTGGGCCTTTTAGCGGCAAAATGGTTGTCAGCATGCGCCCTTTCACGCCTGCAGACGCTGCGCGAGCTGCCGATATCTGCGCTGCCTATCCCTCCGTCCACGGTGCACCCGTTCAAATTGGCAATCCCGCAGAGATCGGTATCAGCAATATCACCCAGCCCGACTTTGGCGATGCAGTGACCATTAAACCCGGCGAAGTACCCGTATTCTGGGCCTGTGGCGTGACGCCGCAAGTGGCTATCGAACAGGCTAAACTACCCTTCTGCATAACCCATACTCCGGGCTGTATGCTGGTAACAGACTTAAAAAATAGCGATCTTGCGGTCACAGCGAAGTGATCGCGCCAATGAGGCAAACAGCATGACTTTAAAATTAAATTGCGATCTCGGTGAAAGCTTTGGTTCCTGGAAGATGGGCCTCGACGACGATGTCATGCCCTACCTTGATCAAGCCAATATCGCCTGCGGTTTTCACGCTGGCGACGCCATGGTGATGAAGAAAACGCTACTGCTGGCAAAACAGCACAATGTCACTGTCGGCGCGCACCCAAGCTACCCCGACTTAAATGGTTTTGGCCGCCACTCCATGAATATCCCAGCCGCCGACCTTATCGCATTGATGCAGTACCAAATTGCCGCGCTGACTGGCATGGCAGCGAATCTTGGCGTCACAGTCACCTACGTCAAACCCCACGGCGCGCTCTACAACGACATGATGGCCAACGGTCATATTCGCAGCGCAGTGATGCAAGCCATTGCCGAATGCCATCAGCCCCTCGCCTTTATGCTGCAAGCCACAGCCCAAGCCGACACCCATCGCGCAGAAGCTGAGGCATTTGGCCTCGAGCTAATCTTCGAAGCGTTTGCTGACCGCTGCTACGACGATAACGGCGCACTTTTGGCGAGAAGCAAAGAGGGCGCCGTCCACAGCCGTGAAAAAATGCTCGCTCAAGTCACCCAGCTGAAAAACGATGGCAGTGTGACTACCGTCAGCGGCAAGAGACTGCCACTGCACGCTGAATCACTCTGCGTTCACGGTGACAATATTGAAGGCGTCCGCGCCATCCAAGCCATTCGCGCGTTAGTGGATGCATGAGCACCGAACTGACAAAAAGCACTATCGCCATCGCTGGAGAGAACGCGCTAATTGTCTATTTCGGCGACAAACCCAGCCCTGAAATATCGCGCCACTTGGCCAACACCACCCAAATACTGGAAGGCCTCTTGGCCGAGTCACTGGTCGACCTCGTGCCGTCCTACGCATCGCTGCTGGTCATTTACAACCCACTGAAAATAGACCATCACGGCGCGCAAAAAGCCATTCGCAATGCCCTCAAAGCAAGTGCCAACAGCAACATGGCCGAATCGTCCGACAGTTCAAAAGTGGTCGCGCTACCGGTCTACTACTCCACCGAAAGCGGCCCAGACCTACAGCGCATCGCTGACCACAGCAAGCTCTCGATCGATGACATTATTGCCATCCATCAACAAATTGAATACCGTGTCTACGCCATTGGCTTCGCCCCCGGCTTCGCCTACCTCGGCGAAGTCGATCCGCGCATTGCCATGCCGCGACTGTCAACGCCGAGAACAAAAGTACCCCGCGGAGCAGTCGCCATTGCCGACCGCCAGACCGCCGTCTACCCTGCCCAATCGCCCGGCGGTTGGAATTTGATTGGCCTCTGCCCGCAGCGAATGTTTGACCCCAACGCGCACCCGACCATGCCCGTGCAAGTGG
>ERZ887849.1940-NODE-1940-length-17881-cov-5.498878_pt1 | contig 17881 bp, 14 predicted proteins | sample MGYA00521267_ERZ887849 | MGnify/ENA primary metagenome ERZ887849 (study PRJEB32303, sample SAMEA104408601) | aquatic metagenome | biome: Brackish water; feature: Pelagic; material: water | place: Baltic Sea | collected 2014-06-06T16:11:00 | depth 2,863 m ... | reverse complement strand
CCGGTTGTGGAACCGCCGCCGGCGGGAACACCGTCGGGGGTGGCGCCGAGACCGGGGATAACCTGGATTGCAAGGGCCAAGTTCTCATCGGCCGCTGAACCCCAGGCGTACACGATGGTGTTGGCGCCAGCTGCGAGGCTAACCTCGGCGGGCCCAATGGCCGTGGTGTCGGTTCCGGCCAGGTTGACCGCAGCCTCGTAAGCACCTGCAGGCACCTCGCCAATGGCCTCATTCGGGTTGGTGAGGTCAGCGAACAAAACCGCACCGTCGGCGAGGACATCAACCGCAGGAGCTGCAGCGATGTGACGCACCGTCAGGCGGGAGTCGCCGGCCGGGATGGTTGCGATGTCGTTGACGAACACGTTGAGGGCAGGTGCGCCATCAGCGTCGAGGTTGGCGGTAACCGTGGCATTGACACCGGCGGGAACCTCAACGCCATCGGCAGAAAGCACCGCATCGCTGTCATCCGGGGTCGTGCCGTCGGCGTAAACACCGAGATCGTAGGAGCCAGCCGGCACCGTGACGGTCTCTAGCGTGCCGGGGGTGAAGTCATCAAGAAGGAGGTTGCCATTGGCGTAAACGTCAACGACGTCCGCGCCGGCGCCTTCGGGGATGGCGTGCAGGATCGACACGGTTGCGTCTTCGGCAGCGTTAGCAGGCGTGGTCGCAAGGACCAGGCCTAGGGGCAGTACTGCGGCGGCGGCGATAGCGCCGGCCCGCGTGTAATTGCGCTGAGTCATGTTGGAACCTTTCGGTCGGGACGGCCACTGTTGACCGACTCTCACCGTGTACTTCGTTGGGGAACCCACGTTTGGATGCACCTGGGGCAAAGTTTCTTTTTTCTTTTTAGGTGGATATCTAGACTGCACGATGTCTGGGGATAACGAGAGGAAAAAGTGTTGGGAATAGTGAAGTTTCCTCATTCTGGCTGTTGACTTCACCACGCTTTATTCGTACACTTGTTCGTATGGCTGACGCATGGTTCGACACCACTCCCGAACAGGATTTGCCGTGGGAAGGCGTTATGCCCGGCCCTGATTTGGCCGCAGCGCTAGCAGTCATTGACCCGCACACACTTGAAGTTGAGGCGTGCATGTCCTATGCCAAGGCCTGCGATCAGTTGTCTTCTTGGTCTCAAGCCCAGGTTGGCCTGGCTTTGGCGGCCGCTCGTGAGCCGGTGCTGCGCGCCACCGGGGGGATCACCGTTGACGGACACGTCAGCTCGCGTGGTGAATCTTGGGCATGGGACGAGTTCGCGGCACTTTTGCATCTCGCCCCCATGACTGCAGCCACCCGAGTACACCGGGGAAAAGCCATGTGGCACGACCATCCCCGAATCGGGCGGGCAGTGCAGGCGGGGGAGTTGACCTGGGCGCAGGGGTGCGCCCTCGTTGACGCAATGCAGTCGATAGAGACGAGCCCTACCAACGATGACATTGATGTAGAAGCTGCGCACGCCCGCATGATGAGTACTGCCCTCGATCAGATGCTGACCACGGCTGGTCGATACGCACCGGGTCGTCTCAAGACGCGCATGCTGGCCGCCATCATCCGCATCGAGCCGACCGCGCATAAGAAGTTGCACCAGCGCTCAGTGAAACGACAGACCGGTATCGAGGTGTGGGGGCTGTCCCATGGCATGGCAACTCTTGGCATCACCGGAGTTGCGGTCGACATTGACGCGCTGAAGTCGCTGATTCATTCCCACGCCCAAGATCTCCGCTTCAAGCATGACGAGTTGGTCAACACGCCCCACACACCAATCGATCCAGATTCAGCTGATGAACGCACCGTAGGGCAGTGGCGTCTCGCCGCAATGCTGGAGGTGTTCGGGCTCGCCCCCATCGGCATGCCAGCCTCGCCGGTTGATCCCGCCCGGGTTGACGGGTCGCGGGCCATTGCCAATATTGACGTGAAAGTTGTGGTGGACCTTCCCACGATCTTGGGGCTGGCGCACACTCCCGGTGAGATTCCCGGATATGGCCCGATTGATCCGGAGCTAGCTACATTTCTTGCGGCAAATGGTGAGTGGACTCGCTGGATCACCGAGCCGGTCACCGGCCACCTACTTGACGACGGCGATCGACGCTTTCCCAGCGCTGGCCTTGCGCGTTTCATTCGCGCCCGAGACATGCGGTGCGCCGCTCCCGCATGTGGCCGAAACACCAACCTAGATATTGACCACATTCCCACCTGGGCCGCCACGCACACCACCAACGCGCAGCAACTCACCCTCAGTTGTATCCGGCACAACCGCAGCCGTGACGCACATGGCTGGAATACCCCCGCCCCGCACACGTGGACAACGCCAACGGGGCGCACCTACACAACGGTGCCCCATCAGGCCCTTCCCCGAAGTGATAATCCCGATAGTGCATCAGACGATGAGCCCATTCCCTTTTAGGTTGTCAACCGGTTTGACAGAAGACAACACGGACCCGCGCCTGTGAAGGTTTGCTCAGAAGATTGGTGTCGTGTGCTTCACTGTGCCAATGCGGCAGAAGGAACGCAGAAAACGCGTGTTCCTGATTATCGCGAGTGTCTCTTTGGCCACGCTCAGTTCCTGTGCGACCTCGCCGGAGACCCAGCAGCAATCTGACCTGTCCGCCATTCTCGACGACGTCCGGCGATCGAGTGCCGCCGCCTGGGACGTCGACGTGCCCGGCATCGGGGCTGCCGTCGCATTCGGGACGGATGACGTTGTGAGCGCAGTCTCCGGAGTTGCCGACCCACCGGGATCAACGATGTTGACCTCGGGTGATCGATTTCATGTCGGCAGCCTGACGAAGACGTTCACAGCGGCTTTGGTTATGCTGCTAGATCAGGAAGGTGCCCTCTCTCTCGACGATCCCCTCTCACGCTGGATCGACTACCCGGGCGGCGATGACATTACGGTGCGGATGCTCCTAGGTCACACCAGCGGCCTTCCTGACTTCACCTCCTCTGCGGAGTTAACTCGAAGGGAGAGTCCCCAAGAGGCAGTTGCTCTCGCTGCCCAGATGGACCCGCTCTTTGCGCCAGACTCCGCCTGGGCCTACAGCAACACCAACTACATGATGCTGGGGCTGATCTCGGAGCTGACGTCCGGTGAGCCCTGGGCTCGTCAGATACGCAGTCAATTCCTCGAGCCACTCGGCCTGGATTCAACCTACGTCTGGACAGGTGAGCCGCAGGGGCCCACGATCAACGGATCCCGACTCGCATGCGGCTATTCGAATGAGCCGGAGTGCACTCCGATGCCGGGACTTGAGTTGCTTCCGGTGGTCGACGGTGCGGATTGGACACTGGCCTGGGCGGCCGGCGCACTGGTGTCGACCCCGGATGACATCGCTCGGTGGATAGCTCAGCTCGTCGGTGGAGATGTACTCGATAGCGAACATCGCGACTTACTCACGACAGCCACGCCGCAGTCCGAGGCTGCCTTGGCCGACATGCCTGCATTCGGTCCGACGCACTGGTCGGGGGCCAGTCTGGGATTGCTGCAGTACGAGATTGACGGCCTTGGCGTCGCATGGGGCCACGAGGGCTCCATCAATGGCTTCGTGGCGAATGCGGCATACATTGATCAGACGCAAACGGCGGTGGCAGTGACGTCGAACTTCGCTATGACCGATAGTTTCGCGGCCCTTGGCGATGTCGCGGTTCATTTCCAGATTCATGACGTGAGCTGATCCTGGATTAATGCAACGGTTGGGATATCTGCCGGTGCCCAGTTAAGAGTGTGGAGTTGGTTAGGCGGCAGCCAGGAGATCTGCTCGTGTTCCTTAGCGCGTGGATTGCCGCTGGTGAGGTGGCAGTAGTAGGTCGTTATGGTGATCTCGGCGAAATCGTAGGAGTGTGTCGTGGTGGTGATTTGTGCACCGACATCGATGGTGCAACCGAGCTCTTCGACAATCTCGCGTTGAAGTGCTAACCGGTGGGTCTCACCTAATTCAATCTTGCCCCCGGGAAATTCCCACAGGTGCGGAATGTTTCCGGTAGGTCCGCGTTGCGCGCACAGCACCAGACCATCGTGAATGATGACAGCACCAACGACATCCATCTTTTTGCGCACGCCCCCCTCCATGAAGTCAGACTTAATTAGACATCCCACCAGATTGTGGCTAATCGACGTGGGCTTGCCTGATCGGCGATGCTGGCGGCAGCAGCCACATCATCAACCCGGTCCAGGGGCAGGCACAGGCGTTGGCAGGTGGCCTCGGCTGCGGCGCGCGTATCCATGGCACTGCTCCGGGAAGATTCTTCGGTGAACTCAATAATGTGGGCATCGTGGCCGCCGCCTCGGATGATGCTTAACGCATCATGGGCAGAGGGCTCGGTGGGTCGGTCGAGATCCCAAAACTGCTTCCACAGCGGATTCATCCAGGTGAGTGGATGGTGCAGGGGTAATTCGAGAACAACGCGGTGACGAGCATGGGTGGTGAGTGCAGCGATGAACTCGCTGAGCTCAGCCACGTTGTAAACCACGTGATGACACACCACCACATCGGCGATGGGCGTTCGATCGGCAACATCGGGCCAGTCACCCAGGATTTCTTCGTGGGTGACACCTTGTGACTGTGCGGCAGCGGCAAAGGTGTCGAGCATGTCCTGTTGGTGGTCCACACCGATCCAGTGTCCAGCCGGGGGAGTAAGGGCGAGTGCGCCTCGCCCGCCCCCGCAGCCAACATCAAGCACGCTACCGGCTTCAGGCAGAGCTGCTCGGGCTGTGGCATGTGAGGGGGAATCGGCAACGGGTGCTACCACGGTGAATTGGGCAACCGGGTGAATCCATGGGTTGGTGGGCGCCTGATTCATGATCTGCTCAGGGATGGCCCAGGCGGCCAGGGAGTCTCGCCAGTGGGTTTCGTCTGCAAAACGCCCAGGGTCAGTATCCATGAGCGCAGCCTAGGTTGCTTGCACCGATCTTGACGGTGTCAGGGGTGGGGTTTATGGTGTTGAACTAATCGAACGTTTGTTCGATTAGTTCAACAGGAGGAATGTGGTGAACCATCAGGTGCAGGTCATAACTAGTGCGCAGGGAGTGCCTGAGCGCTGCGCAGTGCGTGGTTGGCGCTACGAAGTTGCCCAGGTACATAGCCACTGGGTCACCGGATCGCCCTGGTGGATCACCGGAGTCGATGTCGACACCCACACCTGGCGAGTCACCCTGCACCGGCCTCGCCCCTCATCTGGTCACGCCGCTGCCACGGTGGTCGATCTGCGGTGCAGCGGCGAAGACTGGCAGGCCGTACGCGTAGGTAAGGAGAGTTAACAAATGAGTATTTCTACAGTTGAAGCACCGGTAACAACAGCAGCCGTTCAGTTGCTCGCTGCGGCACAGCGCGAGCTCACCGCTGCAGTTGCCGCCCAACGACCCGAGGAACGCTACGCCCGTGCACATCTAGGTGCGCTTCGGGCTGCGGCAGCCGTTCTTGCCGCTCGGGCTCGACCAGCGCGATCACGACCGCGCAGCGTATGGGTGCTATTGCCCGCTGTTGCTCCTGAACTTCATGAGTGGGCAATATTTTTTGCCGCAAGCGCTGCAAAGCGGCCACTTGCTGAGGCTGGAGTGGCCGTAGTGAGTGACAGAGAGGCAGATGACCTACTGCGTGGTGCGTATGCACTATTCGACCGAGTCGCCACCATGCTCCACATCGCCCTACCCGCTGTACTGCCGGTTACCGATTAAATATTTATGAACCACGGCAACGCTTTTGCTCACCTGCAGGTGGCCTCTTCGTTCTCGCTTCAGTATGGCGTCAGCACCCCAGAAGCGTTAGCGCAGCAGGCGGCGAAGCTAGGCCATACTTCTTTGGCGCTCACCGACCGCGATGGAGTGCGCGGCGCGGTGCGTTTTGTGCGCGCATGCGCTCAGGCGGGTATTCGCCCGGTTCTTGGTACCGACCTAAGCCTTGCCCCTAGGCCCTCGCCCGAGTTGCCGAAAACTACCAGACGCACTCCGGTCCATGGCGGCACCTGGCGTGCTCCCGCCACAACTCGAGTAGTTTTTCTCGCTCGAAATCATCAGGGCTGGTCGTCGCTGTGTCGATTGCTCTCTGCGGCCTACACCGGCAATCCTGCAGCGGCGACCATGTCTAATCTTGCCGAACACAGCGATGGTCTGGTGGCTCTCATCGGTCCTCACTCTGAGATAGCCGCAGCGCTGGTGCAGCGTCGATACGCCGAGGCTGACCGCCTTATTCAGCCGTGGCGTGAACTTTTTGGCCCCCATCTTTTTGTTCAGATCACTTCACACCGTCATCTTGATGGCCCGCTATCAACCGCGGTGGCGGCACGAATGCTGGGTTGGGCACGCAGCCAAGGTCTGCCATGTGTTCTCGCTCATGCGGTTCGCTACATCACCGCCAGGCAGGCTCCCATTGCTGACGTATTAGATGCATCTCGCCGGCTGGTTCCTCTCGATCAGCGTCATCGTGAGCGAGTAAACGCGCAGGGTTTTTTTGCCGACACCGAATTTATGATGGCGCTAGCTGATGAAGTTACTACTGCTGCTGGGTTATGTAGCAATGCCAGTCGCCGACTACTCACCGATGCCGCAGAACTGGCTAACACGTGCGCGCTGACTCCTAGCGATCTAGGGATTGGCGAGGTAGTCCTTCCCGAAAGCCACCTCATCGTGCCGCAGGCGCGCGGCCCCCTAGACCACGAATTGCGTGCACGTTGCGAACAGGAAATCTCGCGCTATCCAGCACGACAGCGACCAACTGCGCAGGAGCGCCTCGATGTGGAGCTACGCACCATTAGTGCTCTGGGGTTCGCCAACTACTTCCTCACCGTCGCTGAGGTTGTGCGCCTTGCCCGCAACATGAATATCCGTGTTGCCGCCCGTGGGTCTGGGGCAGGCAGTTTGGTTACCTATCTTTTAAACATTTCTGGAGTAGACCCCATCGAACATGGCCTGTTGATGGAGCGTTTCCTCACCACGTTGCGGCGTGAACTTCCCGATATCGACATTGACGTGGAATCGGCGCGACGGACCGAAATCTATGACGCCATTTTTAACCGGTTTGGATCAACCCGGGTCGCGTGCGTGTCGATGCCTGAGACCTATCGAGTGCGGCATGCGCTTCGTGATGTTGGTGCTGCCCTCGGATGGTCACCGGTCGATATTGATGCAATCGCTAAAACTTTTCCGCATGTACGTGCTCGCGATGTGCGTGCAGTTCTTGCTGATTTGCCCGAGCTGCGCGATTCCGGTCTAGGTCGCCTTGCGGCCCGGGGCGAACTAGACATGGTGCTCGATCTTGTCGAAGGACTTGATGGCTTACCCCGCCATATCGCTATGCATCCATGAGGTGTGCTGATTGCCAACGACGCCCTGCACAACCGGACGCCCATCGAACCAAGTGGCGCCGGTTACCCCATGACATCATTTGATAAAGACGATGTGGAACACCTGGGTTTTTTGAAATTAGATGTTCTTGGAGTGCGCATGCAGTCTGCTCTTGCCTATGCAGTGGATGAGGTTTCCCGGGTTGACGGAGACAGGATCGACCTTGACTTTGTCCCACGTGACGACCAAGCGACCTTCGCGCTTATTCAAAGCACTCGCACCCTCGGTTGTTTTCAAATTGAGTCACCCGGTCAACGCGAACTCATCGGCAAGTTTGCACCCGAGACTTTTCACGACCTCATCGTGGACATCTCACTGTTTAGACCCGGACCGGTGAAATCAGATATGATTACCCCCTTCCTGGCAGCCCGACAAGGCTGGCAGCAGCCCCGCTATCTACACCCAGACCTTGAGCCGATCCTGCGTCAAACCCAGGGTGTGGTGGTGTTTCACGAACAGGTACTACACATCATTTCCATCATGACCGGTTGCTCCCTAGCCGAGGCAGACGAAACCCGTCGCAGCATGAAGAACACGCCGGTACGTAATGAGGTGGAGCAATGGTTTATTCCCACTGCGCTGCAGCGTGGCTATGACCAGCACACGGTGGAGCAGGTCTGGGACGTGTTGCGAGCATTTGCAGCCTTTGGGTTCTGCAAGGCACATGCAGCCGCCTTTGCTCTTCCCACTTATCAATCAGCCTGGTTTAAAGCCCATCACCCGGCGGCGTTTCTTGCCGGCGTGCTCACCCACGATCCGGGCATGTACCCCAAACGACTCATCCTCGACGATGCCCGTCAATTGGGGATCACCATTCTTGGCCTCGATGTCAATCACTGTGATCTGAGCTATCGGGTTGAGCACGTATCGCCGTCGGCTGAACCGCCGCCACAACTGCCTGATGCCCGAGGCTATGCAATCCGCCTGTCACTGCTCGAAGTGTCGGGTATTACCCAGGTACAGGCCCGGCGGATCATCTCTGAACGGCCCTATCGAAGCCTTGCTGACTTCTGTTATCGCACCGCACTGCCGTTATCCATCGTTGAAAAAATCATCATTGCCGGTGGTTTTGATTCTCTTTACGGCATCACATCAACCAAGGTTGCGCAATCACAACGGAATCATCGCGGGCGTACTACCCGGCGTGATCTTCTCCTGCAGGCGGTGGATTTATTGCGGGGGAGCCATCGGGGCAGCAGCCGCAATAAAACGGCCCTGGGTGAACAACTCACGCTGGTCGAATGCGATGCAGACATTCCACCAACTACCGGATTACCGGAAATGACTGATGCTGAGCGGGTGCGCGCAGAGGTGGATGTTCTTGGTCTAGATGTCAGCCACCATGTTGTAGATTTTTACGAAAAGATGTTCACCGAATTGCACATAACGCGAGCTCGCAATCTGTTGAAATGTCGATCACAGGAGCAGATCCTGGTGGCGGGCATCAAAATCGTCACGCAGACACCACCGGTGCGTAGTGGTCGCCGGGTCATCTTTCTCACTCTTGATGATGCCACCGGGCCTATTGATGCTGCTTTTTTCGATGATGTACAGGCCGATTACGCCGCCACTTTGCTGTCCTCGTCCCTGCTGGTGGTGCGTGGAGTGGTGCGTCGCACCGGCCCGCGCGGTGTGTCCATTAGAGCCACCGGCTGCTGGGACCTACCCACACTGCATGATCAGTGGATGGACCAGGGCAGTGCGGCGGTGAACTTGTGAGCCGACGATCCCTGGCCCATCTTGCCGACCAACTTGGCCTCGGCACCGACGACACCGGCTGCAACATCGTGCACGTAGACATGGACGCGTTCTATGCCTCTGCTGAACTCATTGATCGACCTGATCTTCGCGGTACCCCGGTGATTATTGGCGGTGGCGCGCGCGGGGTGGTGCTTTCGGCGACCTATGAGGCTCGTGCTCTCGGCGTGCATGCGGCAATGCCGATGGCTCGTGCCCGCCGACTCGCCCCCGATGCGGTGGTCATCACTCCAGATCATGACCGTTACCAGCAGATAAGCCGAGAAATTATGGCCATCTTTGCCTCCATCACCCCCCTCTTGGAACCGCTCAGCCTGGATGAGGCATTTCTTGATGTTGCCGGGGCGCGTCGGCGCCTGGGTACACCCACCAGTATCGGCCAGCACATCCGCCAACGGGTACACGCTGAAACTTCTATCACCTGCAGTGTGGGTGTGGCCGCCACCAAATTCGTGGCCAAACTCGCCTCCACCGTGGCCAAACCCGATGGGCTCCTCGTCGTGCCGCGTGATCAAACCCTCACCTTTTTGCATCCACTGCCCGTCAGCGCTATGTGGGGGGTGGGTGATCGCACCGAAGACAGACTCCGCAATCTGGGTCTCAACACGATTGGCGATATCGCCCATACGCCCACCCAAACCCTGACGCGGGCCTTGGGGGTAAGCGCTGGGCCGCGCCTAGTGGATCTGGCCTGGGGGCGCGATGACCGTCCCGTTGTTGCTGATGTACCGGAAAAAAGCATCAGCAATGAGCACACCTTCGAACGTGATGTTGATGATCCCAAGGTCATTATCCGTGAGCTACTCCGATTAGCCGATCATGTGGCACATCGGGCCCGCACTCGAGGTTTCGCTGCGCGCACCGTGGCCATCAAGATCCGATTCGCCGACTTCACCACCCTGTCTCGTTCGCGCACCCTAAGCGTTGCCACCGACGGTGGCCATGAGGTATTCACCGTGGCCCGGGAGTTATACGAAGCGCTCGGTCTGCAGCGTGTACGCATACGCCTTCTCGGAGTCCGTCTTGAAGGTCTGGGCCCAGCCGGTGAGCGAGCAGATCAGTTAGCTTTTCTTGATGAAGCAACGGTTGACCCCCTCGAGCGGCGCACGGCCGAACTGGCTGCCGATGCTGTCCGCCGCAGATTCGGCAATGCCGCCCTACGCCCAGCCCGGCTCATTGACCCCGAGAGTGCGCCTTGACCGCACGTCAGCAGGCGCCGGGGGGTAGTGTGATCTCGTCCAGATAGGTCAGATTTCATCGGTACAGATCACTAATGGGGAATTCGGCTATCGCAAATCGATAACGCCGCCTATGCTCCTCATGAGAGATGTTTACCGACCAGCAGGGCGAGGAGGATGCCATGCCGCTTTCCGAGCATGAGCAGCGACTGCTTGAACAAATGGAACAGGCCCTCTACGCGGAGGATCCCAAGTTCGCGACAGCGCTGCGTAACACCAGCGGTGGTCGGGCTAGCCGCAGCAGGGCAGCCCTGGGCGTGGTGGTGTTTCTTTTCGGTGTCGCCATCCTGCTTGGCGGTGTCATCACTCCACTCGTGCCCCTAGGCGTCGCTGGTTCCGCGGTCATGATGGCCGGAGCCCTACTCACCTTTCTCGGCCTGCGCCGCGGTTCGGCCACCGAACAAACTGCCGAGGCTGGGACATCCCCGCAGACCGCATCCCCCGCTGGCGGCGGCAAAAAATCACGCGCTCCCAAGCCCTCCGGTGGGTTCATGGATCGCCTGGATGATCGCTGGCAAAAGCGTCGCGACGATGGCCCCGGCGGCCAAAGCTAACGCTGCGTTCTGGACTCCACCAGGATCATCTCCACCTCATCCTCCTGCCAAGGGCTATCGCCCTCGGGCCACGCGTCGCGCCAACGAGTTGAACCGTTCGCTGCCAGTGGTGCCCACACGCGGGCCCGAACTCGCTGGCTGAAGTTTGCTCGCTGACTCAATGTTGATTCCACCCGGCGGAGCACCTCTGCCAGCGTTGTCGATGTCACTGCGTCCAAGCGGTCATCTGCGGGCGCATAGCGTGCCTGCTCCACCCACCAGAGCAACCGAGCCAGGTCATGGCGGGTTTCGGTGCCGTCGGTAAGCGCACGCGTCCACGTAGCCACCGCCTGTCGCGGGGTGAGCGACTCGGGCCACGCCCAGCCCCAGGCTGAGGCGATCTGATGAAGATGGGACCAGGCATTGTCGATTCGCGTGCGCGGGTCGCTCGTGGCCAAAGCCCGACGTCGACGTAAACGAGTAAGCCAGAAGGGCACGGCCAGACTCGCTGCGGCCACGACTAGGGCAATAAAGATGAAATTTCCGGCCATGGACGATGGCCCGGTGGCGGCACTCGCCGTGGGATCGTCCACGACGACATCGGGTGGAAGTGGTTGGGCTGTGCTGGGTTCCGGGGTGGGCCGGGGACGGTCCGGCGTGTTGGAGTAGGGCGGCGGAACGACCCCGGCGGTGGTGGCGGTTGACGGTGTCGGTTCGAACCACACCCACCCCACCTGGTCAAACCACATCTCTGGCCATGCATGGGCGTTGCTGCCCTGCACCGACCACACTCCCGGCTCAATCTCCGTGCCGGAGGTGAACCCCACATTGACGCGAGCGGGAATGCCAAGGCTTCGTGCCATCAGCGCCATGGCCGCCGCGAACTGCTCACAGTAACCCACCCGTTCGGTCAGAAAATCTGCCACCGGATCGGTATCGGGATCACCAATAATGGATGTGCTGTACACAAAATCCCCGGTTTCGGTGAACCATTGCTCAAGGGCAACAGCCTGTTCATAGCTCGAGGACGCACCCGCGGTCACCACACGAGCAAGGTCAGCAACCAGCGGGCTGAGATCTCCTGGCAGCGTCAACGTATCTATCGCAGCCGGTGGGGAGTCTGAGGTGAATCTGCGCAGTTGTGCACGTGTGGGGGTCACTTGGTCAGCCAGAACGGCGTAACTTTGCCCCTCGCTGGTCACGTCATCGCCCACGACTGTGCGGGTGGCGCCATCCCATGTCCACTGACTACTCAGGTCGGTACCGCTGCCCTGAATTCTTGTGGCTGCATAGGGCACCGGCAGGGCACTGTTAGTCAGGGCGCCCACATCAATTTGGTACGTGTTCGTCTCCACGGCAACGCCACGACCCACCGCAGGTGCCGGGAGGGAGTCGGTGAGCGGGATCGGAAAACTTGGTGCTGCACTCCAGCGCACCCCATCAAATTCGGTCAGGGTGTTCAGCCGCAGATAGCCGGGCCTGGCAGCATCACTGCGCATTTGCAGGATCTCTTGGCTCGGGTTATTCACCAGGCTTCGGCGTAGGGAAACGAACGGATCTAGGTTGAGTGAGTTTGAGCTGCCTACGCCTGAGATGGCCTCGCCGCGACCAGAACCGAGCACGGGATTTCCTAGACCGGGAATCACCGCGGGCAGCGCGAGTGCGATGGTGATTGCGGCCGCGGCGGCTAGCCACCCGCGGGGGCGTCCTCGTGGCGATGACGGAGCACCGCGGGCATGCAGCGGCCGCCCCCACCAACGCAGCAAAGATGCGGTGTCACTGGCCAAAAGTGCCAACCAGCCGGCAACGGCGATCGGCAACAGCCACCAGGCCACACCCTCGCGAGCAATTGCGGCTGGCAGTGCGTAGAGCGCCAGGAGCGCAATGCCGGCGATGGCGGGCAGGCGAAGCGTAACCCCCACGATGTCAACGCAAATCGCGATCAGGCCCACGCCACCGGCGGCCAAAATAGTGAGGGCGGGGTCACCGGGCACGGGTGCCACCAGCACCTGCGACTCGTCGATACCCAATTGCACCAATTCCCGTAGGGAACTGACTGCCGCAGGACCAGGAATGAACCCCCACAGGGTCTCGGGCAACGCATATATCCAGGCCAGTGCTGTGGTGAGCGCCAAAATTTCAGCAATCGGATGCAGCACCACGGGTAGATCGATGAGTCGGCAAATGATCCCGGCGGCGACAACCGCGACGACCGCAGCCAGAACCGGTAGCGCGAAGGCGAAGGAGTCAAACAGCGGGATCAACACGATGCTCGCGGACAAAGTGGCGCCTACTCCGGCGAGGCTGGTCAGAAGCCTGCCCTGGGCCCACTTCATGAGCGCACGCCTCCGGGGGCCTGAGCTGTGGAGCCCAGCAGTTGTGGCCATAGTTGCGCTAAAGATTCCACCGCCCGCTCTCGCGCTGGAATAACTGCTGTGCGCCAGGCACCTCGTTGGGCAGCAAGGTTCACCTCGGTTGCCGATAGCGCGTCGTTGCAACCCCATGCGGCCGTATCAAGAATGAGGCTGATGCCTAGGTCCCCGCGACCCCGTGGGGCCTGATGCTCCAGCAGTTCATCGGTGCCGCGGCGCGCTGTGGAAATACTCACGATGAGATCTGCGTGAAAGGTACCGATTGCCACGGTTGATGTGGGCTGGGTTGTGATAACCGCGAGGGCGTTAAGCAGCTGAAACTCACCTTCTACGCCGGTCAAGGAAGACAGTAAAGTGGTGCCATCGCTGCTACATAGGCGTACTTCAAAACCATTGCGCAGTAGGGCGATACTGGTACTCGCGGCAAGTGACACCGCAGTCTCGAAACTGGACCATGGGCCCATACCCGCATGGGCACTTGCGCATAAATCCATGACAACGGTCGCATGACGGGTCCATGGCTGTTCTTCGCGACGCACCATGAGTTGTCCCGTGCGTGCGCTGGCTCGCCAGTGAATGCGGCGGAGGTCATCGCCGTGGTGATATTCACGTGGCACAAGGTCGTCGTTACCCCGCGCTGCAAGCATGGACATGCTGCTTTCACCGAATCCGCGATGCTCAGCGCGCAGACCACCACCGGGCAACGTCACGACGGAGGGCAGCACGAGCACCCTGTATCGGGACTGAAAGGTTCGGCGCAGCCGGACGAGGCCGAAAGGATCAACCGCAGTCACACCGAGCGGTCCGACTTGCCACTCGCCACGCTGGGTGGCATGTACCGGATAAACCAGATCGGTGGACTCTTTTGATCTCAGTCGGGTGAGCACGCCGTACGCGGTTCGCCCCAGGGCTGCCGGTACGCCATCCTCCACGAGCAACCCGCCGATATCAGTGCGGCCAAAATTGGTGGTGCTCAGGTTTGTGATCCGAGTGGTGACCTCGCCGGCCTGCCCAACTTCCAGACGACTCGGGGTCAGGGTGCGCACACATCCCAACCGAAAACTGCGCCTAGAAACCCATAGCAAGGTGACCAGGGGTAGCGCCAGTAGGAGGACAGCGATGCGCATGAGGTCTAGCTGGCCAGACAAGACCGCTCCCACAGCCAGACCCAACCCGACGGCGAGGAGCCCCTTGCCGCGCAAGGTGAGCGCAGCGGTCAACCGTCCTAGGCCCATGCGTGAGTCTTCGGTTAGGTCGCCGCTGGGACGGGGACCGTGCCCACAATGTCGGCGAGCACCTGTTCGCCACTTCGACGGCCCAGTTGGGCCTCGGTTGTGAGCAGTAGGCGGTGGGCGATCACCGGAACCACGAGTCGTTGTACGTCATCGGGGAGGACATAGTCGCGGTTGGCCAGTGCTGCCGACGCTCGCGCCGCACGCAACAGGTGGAGCGCGGCGCGGGGTGAGGCGCCAAGACGAATATCGGGGCTGTGTCGGGTAGCTCGGACGATGTCTACGACATAGCGGTGCAGGGATGGAGCCACAAACACTTCGGCTACAGCATCAACCATGTCGACGATCTCGCTGGCCGAGGCGACAGCCGATAGTTGGGTCAGCGGGTCTGCCGAACCGCGGGCGCTGAGCATCGCGATTTCAGACTCAACATCAGGATAGCCCATCTGGATGCGCGCCATGAATCTGTCACGCTGGGCCTCGGGCAGCGGGTAGGTGCCCTCCATCTCAGCCGGATTTTGAGTAGCGACCACCATGAATGGACGAGCGAGAAGGTAGGTGTCACCGTCAACGGAGACCTGGCCCTCCTCCATGCATTCCAGCAGGGCAGCCTGGGTTTTCGGTGAAGCGCGATTGATCTCATCAGCGATCACGATGTTGGCGAAAATCGCTCCCGGCTTGAAGTCGAACTCCCCGGTGCTGGCGCTGTAGATGCTCACCCCAACGACGTCACTGGGCAACAGGTCGGGGGTGAACTGAATCCGGCGTACCGAACAGCCCAGTGAACGGGCGAGAGATTTGGCCAGCATCGTCTTGCCGACGCCGGGCACGTCCTCGATGAGCAGGTGTCCACCGGCGAGTAACACGATGAGCGCGGTGTGTACGGCATCGGGCTTGCCAGAAATTACCGAGGACACAGCCGTGCCCATACGGTGAGCAGCGCTCAGATCGACCGTGTCAGGGCGTAGGGTCACGTGCTGATTGTCTCCCGCGAAGCCGGTCGACGCCAGCGGGTACCCGGTGTAGACCTGCATCGGTGCTTTCGGCAGGATGCTGCCATGGCAACCGTGCATCCGGCCCAGTTGGGCCTATTTTTCGCAGATTATGTCGTGGGGGACACCTACCAGCATCCGTTTGGGCGGACAATCTCAGAGGCAGACTCCACCTGGTTCACCCTGTTGACGTGCAATACGAACCAGAACCACTTCAACGCTGATCTGGCCCAGTCCAACCCCATCACCGGTGGTCGGGTCATCATCAACTCCGGGCTCACCGTGGCGCTCGTTCTGGGTCTGTCGGTCATCGACATGAGTCAAAACGCCGTGGCCAACCTGGGTTGGACCGACATCCGCCTCACCCACCCCCTCTACGTTGGTGACACGGTTTATGCGGAAAGCATCTGTATCGACAAGCGAGAAAGCTCATCGCGTCCCAACATGGGCATCATCACGATGCGGACTCGCGGCCTCAATCAAGACGGTGACGAGATCGTGTCATGGAATCGTTCGGTCATGATTCCGAAGAAGGAAGCCGGAATCGGCCAGGACTACTTCCCGGTGGCGAAGACCGGGCCATTGACGATGCCCGAGGCTTAAGCCCTTACACCTCTAAAGGCTGAGCGGGCCTACCGGCAACTTCGTTTCCACGACCTCACCGCCCACTCGCTCAATGCGATACGCGCAAGGCCCATCAGCGCTGGGTTCAACATCGCTCATGACCTCGCAGGCATCTTCGCCTTCGTACCAGATACCAATACGGTCATCTGTTGCGTAGGACGTGGGGAGTATCTCGTCGCGAACCAGCTGCTGCAGCAGTGGACGCCGCTGGGTTTCGGAGTCATAGTGCACTCCGTTTCCGTAGGGCAGCATCGCCAGACCGTTGGTGACGGCTTGCAATTGCGGGCCGAAAGAATCGGTCGGGCCACCGGTGTGCCAGCAGATTGAGCCCGCGCTGACGCCGGCCAGGATGGTTCCCTGATCAGCCGCATTCTGCATGGCGGTGTCCACGCCGTGTAGTCGCCACAGCGCCAACAGGTTCGCCACACTTCCACCACCCACCCACACCAGGTCGCTGCGGCCAAGAACCACTTCTGGCTCCCGGTTTGGCATAGTGAATAAAGACAGATGGTCAACATCGCAGCCCACATCAGCGAGTGCCGCATAAGACCTGGTGAGGTAACTCGTGTCGTCGCCGCTGGCTGTCATGAGCAAGGTGACCTTGGGACGGTCTTTGCCGGTGCGGCGCAGAGCTTCGAGCAGCATGGGTGCCGGGCGCATGACGCCCCATCTGTCTGTGGCTTGGAAGCCGCCGCTGGTAGCGAGAATGCGTTGCGGTGTCATCGTTTTCCCAATCGATCAGAAATGATTGCTTCGGCGGCGCGACGTCCACTGACGAGTGCGCCCTGGATTGATGCGGTGTCTCGATGATCGCCGGCAACGTACCTGCCGTGACCGAGGCGAACCGTTTGCTCGGTGTTGAGCGGAACGGTCATCGCGGGCAGTGCATACGGGATGGGGTAGTGCGCGATGAGTTCCCACTCGCTGGTGTTCACGTCGTAGAGGCGGGCTAGATGCTGACGCACCTGCTCGTCCATATCCGCGGAGGAGTGCTTACCCAGTGCTGATGATGAGACCAGGGTGTGTCCGGGTGGTGCATAGCTTGGTGCCGCCTGGGTGAGGACAACGGTGTTGATCAGCGGGCCGCCGCGGCTACCGTCAAGAACGAGCACCCCATCCCCGTGCGATAACGGCGGGTGCCCGGAGGGGATGTGGTGATACCAGGTTGTGACTGGGCGTCCATCAGGAACGGTAAGACCGGGAGTGAGTACCGATGCGGTGCGGGGATCGGTAGCCACGAGAACCGTGTCGGAGTTAATGGCTCCGCGCTGGGTGCGCACGCCCGTGGCCGTAATTTCGGTGACCGTGGTGTTGAACAGCACATGGTCGGCGACCTGACGATGCAATTGAGCTGATAGTTCGCCCATGCCGAGCGCAGGAACCGAGGGAGTGCCGCGCACGAAGGACCGCAGCACTAAATCGAAAAAGCGCCGGGAAGTTGTGAGGGAATCGTCGAGAAATACGCCACCGAGAAAGGGCCGCAAGAACCTTTCGATGAGTTCAGAATCGATACCGGCACCGATGAGGGCTTCCTCGGTGGTGATGTCAGGGGCTGATCGGATCGAAGCCATGGGCGCCTGCGCTTGTCGCCATGCGTATCGAGCAAAGTTCAATTCCCCGCGCGCGCTACCCAGCGGGGCGAGGAGTGAGGCCCACGCCCAACTCGGCTTTCGTCGTGGATCAGCGATGCGCGACCGCGTTTTCATCAGGACCACCTCGGCACCGGCGATGAAGGGTTTCAGGTCGAGCGCGGCATAGTCGAAGAGGCGCTGGCCTTCTGGGTAACTCGGGTTGTA
>ERZ887849.1939-NODE-1939-length-17886-cov-12.014750_pt1 | contig 17886 bp, 17 predicted proteins | sample MGYA00521267_ERZ887849 | MGnify/ENA primary metagenome ERZ887849 (study PRJEB32303, sample SAMEA104408601) | aquatic metagenome | biome: Brackish water; feature: Pelagic; material: water | place: Baltic Sea | collected 2014-06-06T16:11:00 | depth 2,863 m ... | reverse complement strand
CGTTCACGCGTCGGTAGAAAACATTGCTGAAATACAATAAAGCATCCCGTTGTGATCACAACGCTTGATCGAGTTTTTGAAAGTGACCCGCAAGTTGCCTGCCAAATTAAATGTGGTGCTGATCTTGGGAAGCGCGCCAGACGCGCTTAAGGCGCAAGATTGGGATTTGTCGCTGTTCCAAAGTCGCGTAGCCATCAATAACGCTTGGCAGATCTCTGACACTTGGGACTACCTCATTTACCCAGAGGATTTCCCAGCCGATCGGCTCCCGTCTGAACCTTTCCAGGGGCACGCTCAGAAGCGGCTAATTGATGCATCAAGCTATGTTCCGCATCAAAACCGTTATGGCGGTTTTGTTTACGCTGGGGGGACGATGGCATTCACAGCAGGTTATTGGGCACTTGGCGCGTTAAAACCAGACCTACTTGCTTTTTTAGGATGCGACATGGTGTACGCCCCTAGTGCTACCGTCGGTAGTCATTTTTATGGTTGGGGTACCCCTGATCCACTACGCGCTGACGTTACCTTGCAGTCTTTAGAGGCCAAATCGGCTCGGCTGCTGGCGTTTGCACACGCGCAACAGTGTGCAGTTGTTAACCTATCTGATCAGCCTGCATCGCGATTGGTGTTTCCGCGCATGGCTATTGACGAGTTGGCACAAGTGAGCAGTGCGCGCGATACGCTGATCAAACAAGCCCCTATGCTCGACGCTGCTGGCGTTGAAAACGCCTTACGCACGGAAACGGCCGCTGGCTTGATGGTGGCGTCTGGGCGTTATTGGGAAGTCGAGGATGAGCTGGACAAAGACAAGTTGAAAGAAATAGACGCGCTTTGGTTGGGGGCTGCGGGACACTGAGCGTGCAAAGGCACGCTACGGATGCCACAGACTGACCGAGGCTGTCGCACCGGATTCTCGTTCGTTTGCGTCAGGTGCACCCGTGGCTTGCTCGCGTACCACGGGAACCCAAACGACACCCTTTCTTAAGCTCAAATCAGCAAGCTGGCTAAAGGTCTGATGTGGAGCCTTTACGGGTGCCCGCTTAACAAGGGGATGCCATGGCGTGGTTGGTTAAGAGGCGTTACTTAAACGGACGCAGCAAGCCTGTCGACAGACTGATTCCCGCCAAAATCACGGCGGCGCATGCCACCATGTACGGCGTGATGTGTTCGCCAAGAAAGGTCACGCCATAAAATGCGGCGAAGACGGGTACAGCGAATGTGACGGATAGCGCCTTGGTCGCTCCAACCATGGCGATCATTCGGAAAAATAAAATGTAAGCAAAGCCAGTGCAGAAAACACCGAGGATGACCAAAGAGGCAATCGTACCGCTTTGTATGCCCTGCTCAGGCCAGTACAGCCATGCCAGCGGCGCGAGAAATAAGGTGGCGCCAAGTTGGCTTCCCGTTGCCGATACGGTGGGCGGCACATCTTTGCAATAGCGTTTGGTGAAGCTGGCCGATATGCCGTAAAAAATAGGCGCCGCGATACAGACGGCAATGCCAATAATGTAGCTACCTAATTCGGCAGCCGGTGCCTCGCTTGCATTTTGCAGAGCTAAGAGCGTCACGCCGACAAAGCCGATCACAAGGCCGACCATCTGGCTGAGCGTCAACTTGTCTTTTAGCCAAACCCATGCGATGACGGCGCCAAATAGCGGCGTCGCTGCATTGATGATGGCACCCGTGCTGCTCGGCACGGTCAGCATAGCGATGGAGTAGGCGGCAAAGGGGATACCCGAATTCAAGATGCCCAAAAGCATGATCCGTCGCCAATGTGCCCTGAGCGTCGGCAGTTCGCCGCGTAGGGCAAGCAGGGGCAGTAAGCACGCAAAGGCGACGGCGACACGGCCGAACGCGGCGGGCATAGGGCCGATGTCTTGCGTGATGACCTTGGTGAACATAAATGATGAGCCCCACATGGTGCTCAGTACCAACATGTCTACCCACCAAGGTCGCGCATGTAGTCGCGCTAACCAGCTTTGGGTTTGGGTAGCGTTCGTGTGTTGCGGTGCGCCGTCTGCGTTAGCCAAGGCTATTCTCCAAACGCAAAAAAGCTATTTTTTTGTCAAGGCCGCCGGCATACCCCGTGAGGCTGCCGTTGGCACCCACGACACGATGACAAGGCACCACAATACTGATGGGATTACGCCCGACCGCACCACCGACTGCGCGAGCGCTGGCGTGACGGCCTGTGGTTGTACTGACTAATTTGGCGAGTGCGCCGTAGCTGATGGTCTGTCCCCAGGGAACAGTACGTAGCTGTGTCCAAACCGCTTGGGCAAACGCGCTGCCATGGGTCCATTGCAGCGGCACGGTAAAGTGTTGCAGTCTACCGGTGTGATAAGCCTTTAATTCCGTTTTCAGGACAGCCCAAAGCGGATGCTTGTCCATGCGCGGAACCTCAGAGAGGTTGGGGGCATGCGCTTGGGGTACAAACCATAAGCCAGTGAGCATTTCGCCACGACAGGCGGCTTGCATCGGGCCCCAGGGCCCCTCAAATACAGTGTAAGCATCGTGCAACGGCATGCCGCCATTGTGCGTCAAATAACGGCGTGATGCGGTGCAAACAACGCATGCCAGTTCGTGAGCCAAACTTCTTACAATGGAGGCGTCAATAACCAAAACCGGCGAAGGTGGGTGAATGCTTTTTCAAGAAAAGTGCTTCAAAGCATACGACATCAGGGGCACCGTGCCCGAGCAATTAACGCCGGAGTTCGCGTGGGCGCTGGGGCTGGTATTCGGCCGGGCTGCTCGGTCCTTGGGTGAGACCACTGTTGCCGTCGGTCGCGATGGCCGTCTGAGTGGTCCGTCCTTATCTGAGGCTTTGTGCAGTGGCTTGGCCGCTGCCGGTGTGGCGGTGATAGATATTGGCCTAGCCACGACGCCCATGCTTTATTTTGCAGCCCATACGCTGTGCAGCACAGGCATACAGATCACGGGAAGCCACAACCCGAAAAACTACAACGGTTTCAAAATGGTGTTGGCGGGAGAGGCGATTTACGGCGATACCATTCAGGCCTTGCGCGCGGCGATGAATGGATTATCGGAAGACGATAGGCGTCTGCAGCCCGCAAGCGCTGATGCGATTCAGCGCCTAGACATAGCGGCAGACTATGGGCAACGTGTGGTGGCGGACATCCAGTTGAGTCGCCCTATGAAAATCGTTGTCGATAGTGGCAACGGTGTGGCAGGCGCCACCGCCCCGGGTATTTTCCGGGCACTCGGTTGTGATGTTGTTGCCTTGTTTAGTGAGGTGGACGGCAACTTCCCCAACCACCACCCAGACCCAAGTAAGTTAGAAAACCTGCAAGATGTCATACACGCGCTGCGTACCACTGACGCGGAGATTGGACTTGCCTTTGATGGCGATGGCGATCGCTTGGGCATTGTCACCAAGGACGGTCAGGTGATTTACCCCGACCGCCAGATGGTTTTATTCGCGAGAGACGTGCTGTCGCGTGTGCCGGGCGGAACCGTTGTGTTTGACGTCAAGTGTAGCCAGCGCTTGGCGCCAGAGATTGCAGCGGCGGGTGGTCAGCCTGTGATGTTTAAGACAGGACACTCGCTGGTAAAAGCCCACATGAAGGCACTCAACAGCCCATTGGGTGGCGAGATGAGTGGCCACATCTTTTTCAAGGAGCGTTGGTATGGTTTCGATGACGGGACGTATGCTGGCGCACGATTATTAGAAATTTTGAGCCGCTCGCCCGACGTCAGCGCGGTACTCAATGGGTTGCCAAATAGCGTCAGTACGCCAGAGTTGAATATCGACTGCAGCGGCCAAGACGCTCATGCGTTGGTTGACACGCTGGTGGTGGCCGCACAAGCAGATACCGAAAACTTTGGGGCGCCGGGTGAGCTGTGCACCATCGATGGCCTGCGGGTTGACTGGCCTGATGGTTTTGGGTTGATTCGTGCTTCCAACACCACGCCGGTGTTGGTGTTGCGTTTCGAGGGGCATGATGCCGAGGCGTGTACGCGTATTGAGTCGCGCTTCATGGCTTTGCTGAGAGCCCACATGCCAGACGCACAGATTCAGCACGCCAGTCATTGAAAAGGCCCTTACTGTGTCCATACCCCACAACCATCCGGACCCCGAGGTCATTGTCTTTAATCTAAAGACGCGTTACACGGGGGTATCCGCGACGGTCAATGCACTGGTGCCGTGGCAGTTGCAACAGTGGCGCCTCGCCTATTGCGGCACGCCGCTATCCAATGGCATAGCGGGCCTGCGCCTGAAAGAGGCGATTCGCGTGTCAAAACGGCCGCCAACAGGACGTGATTTTCGTATATGGCATGTCCGCCGTGATCACGAAATGATGGCAGGGCTGTGGGCTCGTGACGTGCTTCGCTTGCCCATCAAGCTGGTTTTTACATCGGCAGCCCAGCACCGTCATGGCTGGTTTCCGCGTTGGCTCATTAGCCGCATGGATGCGGTAATCAGCACGACGCCATTGGCGGCCTCGTTCGTGCCGAACACAACGGCAGTCGTGCCGCATGGTGTTGACTTGAGTCGCTTTTCCGTCCCTGCGGATAAAGACGTTCTGTGGGCGGAAACGGGGCTGTCCGGAACCTACGGTATCGGCGTTTTTGGTCGTGTGCGGCCAGACAAAGGCACCGATATTTTTGTGGATGCCATGATAGCGGCGCTGCCGCATTTGCCAGGCGCCACCGCGGTTATCGCGGGCTTGGCGCAAGCCAAAGACCAAGCGTTTCAGAAAGACCTGCTGGCGCGGATAGAGGCGGCGGGCTTGTCCGATCGCATCGTATTTCTTGGCGAGGTCGCTGCTGGCGAGATACATCGCTGGTACGAGCGCTGCACCTTGTGCATAGCATGTCCGCGTTATGAGCCTTTTGGCTTGACGCCGTTTGAAGCGGGGGCCTGCGGCTGTGCGCTGGTTTGCTCAGAGACAGGTGCCTTCAGTATGTTGGTAGAGCCTGGTGTCAACGGATACATGGTGGCCTTGGAAGACGCGCAGGGCCTGGCCGCCGCCGCGCAACAGGTGCTGTCCGATTTACCTGGCGCACGGGCCATGGGCTTAAGTGCCCGAGCGCGTGTTGCGCAGCATTTTTCCCTCGCTGCTGAGGCGGCGGGGATTGCCCAGGTCTATCAGTCCTTGTTCGATACGGAGAAGACCTAACCGTGCAGGTGAGCGCCGAAAAGCCGCTGAGATCGCGCGTGGTCCGGGCGCTATATCGTGCCGTTATGCGCATGGCGGCCCCATTCTTGACCTTTAAATACCGGCGTCGTGCACGATTGGAGCCGCTTTATGCGCACGACCTGCCCGCGCGCAGGGGTTATTACACAGGCGCTGCTGCGGGGGAGTACGTCTGGGTACATGCGGTCTCGCTTGGTGAGACCCGCGCGTGTCTGCCGCTAATCGAGGCCATACGTCGGCGCTGGCCGGATAGCCAGCTGTTACTGACGCACGGGACGGCCACCGGTTGGGCGGCGGGAACGCCGTTGCTCAGGGCGGGTGATCAACAAACCTGGTTGCCATGGGATGAGCCAGCCAGTGTGCAGCGCTTTCTTGCGCACTTTAAGCCGCGTATGGGGTTGTTGATGGAAACCGAGGTGTGGCCCGAGTTGGTGGTCGCCTGTGCCGAGAGGCGGTTGCCGCTTTATCTAGTCAATGGGCGTTTGTCTGAGCGCTCCCTGCATAAAGCGTCACGTTTTGGGCTGACTACTCTGTCGCAACTTGCGTTCAGTGCACTCGGCGGCGTGGTAGCCCAAACCGCAGATGATGCGATGCGGTTTGAGCAGTTAGGTGCGCGCGTGCTTGGCCACCTTGGCAATGTGAAATTTGACGTCACCGTTCATGAGGCGGCGCAGGCTCAGGGTCAGCAATGGCGTCAAGGACTGACGAAACCGGTCGTGATGTTAGCGAGCTCGCGCGAGGGAGAAGAGCACGCTTGGGTTGACGCGCTCCTGAGTGAGGCCACCCAGATGACGTTGTCGCTCTCAGCATGTCACTGGCTACTGGTGCCTAGGCACCCACACCGGGTAGCTGAAATCGAGCGCTTATTGCTGGGCGCAGGCTTTGACGTGCAAAAGCGCAGTGCATGGGCTGCGGCAGGGCCATCCGATGTCTCTGCCATGAACGGTCCCTCAGCCAAGCCCTGTATTTGGTTGGGCGATAGCGTGGGAGAGATGCCTGTGTACTACGCGCTGGCGGATGTCGCACTGATGGGAGGGAGCTTTGCCGTATTTGGTGGCCAAAACTTGATTGAGGCCGCCGCCTGTGGTTGCCCGGTGGTGGTTGGTCCGCACACCTACAACTTTGCCCAAGCGGCTGATTGGGCCATTGCGTGCGGAGCAGCAGTCCGCGCGCCCGACATGCAAGAGGCGCTGATGGCGGGCGTGGCGATCGCCGATGACGTGGGGTTGCGCGCCGAGATGTCGCAAGCCGCGTTGACGCTGGTTGCCACCCACCAAGGTGCGTCAGCCCGCACCATCGACTGCGTCGCGCGGGCTGCGGAGGGGAACGCGACCGACGCTAGAACCTTAGGGTCTTAGGGCCTTAGAACCTGAGAACTTTAGGGCTGTAGCAGGCGCGATACCGCGTCCACATCGGCATCGCTGAGCACACCGACGGCTTGGCGCAGTTTCAGGCTACCTAGCAAGACATCATGGCGCGCCTTGGCCAAACTGGCTTGTGTTTTATACACAGCGGTCTGCGCATTCAAGACATCAATATTGATGCGCACACCGACTTCGTAGCCAAGTTGATTCGCCTCCAACGCACTCTGGCTGGACACAAGGGCTGCTTGCAACGCCGTTGCTTGGCTCATGCCCGATTGAAGTCCTAGGAAGGCACGCTTCACCTGATTGGTTGCGGTACGGGTCGCGTTTTCAAGGTCAGCACGCGCCTTGGCCTCTTTCTCAAGTGCGGCTGCAATGCCATTTTGGACCGCGCCACCTGTGTACAGTGGCCAATTAAACTTCAGCGCAATGCTACTTGTGGGGTTGTAGCTTGCCGTATTTGCACTGCCGTGTGCCGCATTGGTGCCGTTGTGCAGATACGCGGCCTCTACATCCAGCGTGGGCTTTTCTCCTGCCTTGGCGATTTCTAAGTCTAGTCGTGCGTTCTCCAGGTCGACGCGTGATTTGGCGATAGCCAAATTGGTTTCGGCGCTTCGCCTCACCCATGTCTCGAGCGTCTCCCCCGAAAGGTCAGGAAGTCGATCGGCCATGAAAGCCTTGGGTTGCGGCGAGGTGACACCGGTCAACTGCGCCAGCGACAGTTTCGCAAGTTCCAGACTATTCTGCGCATTGATTTCGTCGGCCGTAATTCGGTCGTATTGGGCTTGGGCTTCGCGAGCGTCGGTGATCGTGGTGTTGCCGACTTCGAAGTTACGCTCAGCGGCGGCGAGTTGCTGTTCGGCGGCCTTTTTGGATGCCTGAACGCTCACTAAGGTATCTTGCGCGGTCAGCGCATCAAAGTAAGCCTGTGAAACTCTCACGATGAGCGACTGCTCTGCGACGCGCTGCAATGTCGCTGCCGCTTGCTCAGTTTGGGTGACCTTCTTGGCTGTTGCTGCATTTTTTTCACTGAATAGCGACTGTGAACCAATCAAGCCGATGTTCTGTGACCGGTTCTCTGTGCTTCGGCCTGAGGCGTATATATTCGACTGCGTGATCGATGATGTCAGTGACACCTTTGGCAGCGTGGATGCGTTGTCAAGCTTTGCGGCGGCATAGGTTGCGCGCGCCGCTGCTGTATCGCTCAAGTAAGTTGCGTCGAATTGACGTGCTGCCTCAAGCATCCCCGATAGACTTTGCGCGCCTGCGCCTGACGAAAAAGCCAACAAAACCCCAAGCACACATGTCGATAGACCCATTGTTGGCAACGTGACGCGCTTTGAAAAACCAGATACATGACATGTCATAACAGACTTCCTCTGTGGAATGGGTGTGAATGCGGGTGCGGCGCTGTGCGCTCGGTATGGCCTAGCAGTGTGCGATCAGTAGCGAGCCAAGGTGGGCTCGAGTTGGGTGGCCCAGGCATCGATGCCACCACTGATGTTCGCGACATGTAGATAGCCCATGTTCTCAAGATACATGGCAACTTGCGCGCTGCGCGCGCCATGGTGACACAAACAGGCAATCGGCTGGGTTTTATCTAGTTCATCTAAGCGGGCGGGCACACCCCGCATGGGCATGCGAATCAAGTCGAATGCCGGGTCTTCGGCGGGGCTCGCCGTCTCAAACTCATGTGGTTCACGCACATCAAGGACCACTGGGCGCTGCCCTTCGTGGGTGGCAAACCATTGGCTGAGGTCGGCTGGTTGTAATTGCAGCATGAGCGATAGTGCCTTCAGGTTAGAAGTTAAATCGTGAGCGTTCGGGAAAACCAATGAGACGCGAGGCAACGGTGTCCCACGGCGTACGGGTGCTGGCACTGTCGTGCGTGCCTTTGGTGATGAATGTCGCGTGCATCACGGGAGCTTGCCCACTGATGCCGACCAATCGGCCGCCAGGCTTGAGGTGCGTTAGCCACGCCATGGGCATCGTGGCGACGGAGCCACTTAGTAGGATCACGTCGAATGGCCCACTTTTACTCCACGTCTCGACGAAGCTGCCATCACCCAAAATAACCTCAACGTTTTGCATATTGGCGTGCTCAATCGTGTCACGCGCTTGTGCGGCCAGCGTTTGATCAATTTCAACCGTGGTGACACGTCGCACCAGTTGGGCCAATAGCGCCGCCATGTAACCCGACCCCGTGCCAATTTCTAACACGTGGTCGCTTGATTGCAGGTCCATGTCTTGCAACAGTCGGGCCTCGACGCGGGGTGCCAGCATCATCTGGCTCGCCTTGATGGGGTCGCTCAACGGAATTTCGAGATCTGAAAAAGCCAGCGCCTTGTGTTGGTTGGGAACAAAACGTTCGCGCGGAACTTGACTCAGTGTTTCCAGAACACGCGCGTTCAAAACGTCCCATGGGCGAATTTGTTGCTCGATCATGTTGAATCGGGCTTGATCGGTGTTTACCACGGCTTGCATGCAGGCTCTCCCAGGGGATTTTTTTCAGACAGGGGTTATTTTACTGATTGCGCGCGGGTTTCGCTCTTAGACCGTGGGTTTTTCCTGAGCACCAAACAAGCGCTTCAACCACTGGCTCAAATCGTCCATGTAGCAGTAGACAACCGGGACGACTACGAGTGTGAGCAAGGAGGCGGTGATAACGCCGCCTATCACGGCTTGACCCATGGGCGCGCGCTGCTCCGCACCCTCAGACAGAGCGAACGCTAGCGGCGCCATACCAAAAATCATGGCCAAGGTGGTCATTAAGATGGGGCGTAAGCGGACCTTGGCAGCCATCAGCAAGGCATCGTCTCGGTTCAGCGGGGGGGCGCCGTCAATCCCTTCGCGGGCGCGTATGGCGAAATCGACCAGCAGAATGGCATTTTTAGTCACCAAGCCCATGAGCATGACCACACCGATTACTGAGAACATGGACATGGCTGACTGGAACATCAGCAAGGCCAGCACAACGCCTATCAGCGTCAGGGGTAGGGCGCTCATGAGGGCCAGTGGCTGCAAAAAGCTCTTGAATTGACTCGCCAAAATCATGTAGATGAACACCACGGCCAAGGCCAGTGCTGACAGCGCATAGCCGAAGGACTCGGCCATGTTCTTGGTGGAGCCACCAAACTGATAGCGATAGCCCGGTGGGAGGGCCACGTCGTCGAGCACCTTGCGGATGTCGTCTGAGACCTCTCCAACCGAGCGACCGTAGGCGTTTGCGTCAACGGCGACTTCACGGCTGAGATTTTTCCGGTTAATTTGATTCGCCCCTGTTGAAGGCAATACATCGGCAAATTGAGCCAGCGTGACCACGCGGGCGGAACCATCGGCGTTCGCGCCCGTGATGAACGGTAACTGCTTCAAGTCCTCCAGGCTGCTGCGGTCACTCGCGGGCAGTCGCAAAATCACGTCGTAGCTTTGGTCATCGGGCGCGCGCCACGTGCTGACTGTTTCACCTGCAACGAGGGTGCGCAGGCTTTGCGCGACAGCACCTACGGACAAACCCAAATCGCTGGCAGCGGCGCGTCGCACGCTGATGTCTATGGTTGGGTTGTTGGGCTTCACGCTGGAGTCGAGGTCCACTAGGCCGGGGATACCTCGGATTCTGTCCGTCACCGTGGCGCTGATACGCTCCAGCTCCTTCAAGTCTGACCCTTGCAGGGAGAATTCAATCTGCTTATTGCCCCCTACGGAGTCGAGCAAGCCCACATGGGTCACGGTGATACCGCTAATGCTTCGCAACCGCTCGCGCAATTGAGCCGACATTTGATCGACGCCCAAGGTGCGTAGCTTGCGGTCGATTAAGCGGACATAGACGCTAACGTAGTTTTTGCCACGTGCACTGCCTGTGTTGATCGTGGACAAGGTGTAATCAACCTCCGGAAACGAACGCAAAACGGCTTCAACTTGTTTGGTTTTGAGCTCGGTGACTGCGAGAGACGAGCCGACCGGTGTGTAGAAGTTGAGGCGTGTTTCGGAGAAGTCGGCCTTGGGAACAAACTCGGTTCCGAGTAGCGGCATCATGGCGATGCTGGCAACAAATGTGGACAAAGCCATCGCCACAGTGGCGAGTTTGTGGCGCAGTGACCACCGCAGTATGCGCTGATAGCTTTCGGATAGGCTGTCTTGCCAGACGTCAACTGCATGGGTGAGGCGCCCAATGGTTTTGTTGTACCAACTGTCGGCCTTGAAAGGTTTGCGGTGGTCATCGATGGCGGGGTCATGCCAAATACTCGAGAGCATGGGGTCTAGGGTGAAGCTCACGAACATCGAAATCAGGACAGCGGCCACGATGGTGATGCCAAATTGGTGAAAGAACTTACCAATGATGCCGCCCATAAAACCAATTGGGGCAAACACGGCCACGATCGACAATGTGGTCGCTAAGACAGCCAAACCAATCTCTTTGGTGCCGTCCATCGCGGCGTCGTAGGGCGTCTTCCCCATCTGCACGTGGCGAACAATGTTTTCGCGCACCACAATCGCATCGTCTATCAGTAGGCCCACACACAGCGACATCGCCATCAGCGTAATCATGTTGATGGTGAAGCCAAATAGATACATGAATAAAAACGTACCGATGATGGCAATTGGCAGTGTGAGGCCAGTGATGACCGTAGAGCGCCATGAGTTTAGGAAAAGGAAAACAATCACCACCGTCAGGATGGCACCTTCAATCAAGGTCGCCTTCACGTTGGCGACGGATACCCGGATCGGACGCGAGCTGTCGCCAATGGCTTGCAAAGATATACCTGGCGGCAAGTCTTTGCTGCTCGCAGTGAGTTCAGCCGATAAGCGGTCGACGACTTGGACCGTATTCTCGTCTTGCGACTTTTGAATTTGTAATAAAACGGTGCGTTGCCCGTTGTAGAGCGCCAGGCTTTCAATCTCTTTCTCAGCGTCGGCAATACGTGCCACTTGGTCAAGCCGAATGTCTATGCCATTTTTCCGCGCAACAACAATCTGACCGAAGTCACTGGGTCGTTGCATGCGGGCTTGCACCTGAACAACCAACTCCCGCGCAGACGATGTAACGGCCCCGATTGGCGAATCTTGGCTTTCTGAGCGGACCGCGTTGGCAACCTGTTGGGCGCTGACGCCTAGCGCGCGCATGGCTGTGGGCTGTAATTCAATTTGAATTACGCGCTCGGTGTCGCCGACCAGGGACACGAGACCCACGCCGCGGACGTTCTCCAGTTGCTTACGTAAAACCTGATCGGCCCAGACGCTGGCTTGTGCCGTCGTTGGTGCATCTTTTTGACTCTCGTCGACAGTGACAGCCACCGAGAAGATGGGACGACTTGCGGGGTCAAAACGGCTAATGCGTGGCTCCTCCGCGAGATCGGGCAGGCTGGATTGCATGGCCGCAATTTTTTCGCGAACGTCATCGGCGGCTTTTCGACTGTCAACGTCCAGTTGAAATTCTGCAATGACCACGGATGCGCCTTGGAAGCTGCGGGAGCTCAAGGAGTTGATGCCTGAAATGGTGTTTAAGGCCTCTTCGATTTTTCGGCTGACTTCCGTCTCCACAATCTCTGGCGCTGCGCCGGGGTAAATGGTGTTGATGGCGACGACTGGGAAGTCGACGTTCGGAAATTGGTCGACTTGTAGGCGTTGATAGCCAAAAACACCGAGTACGACAAACGCCAACATCACCATGGTGGCAAAGACGGGGTTGCGTAAAGAGACTTGGGTAAACCACATAATCGTTTGTCTTTAGGGTTGGTCGGCGTTGGCGTTGGCGCTGGGGTAGTTGCTTACTTGCTCAGCTGAACAGCGGTGCCATTGGCGATGACCCCGGCGCTTGGCGACAACACAATTTCGCCGGCGGTGAGGGGTGACACGATGGCAAATTGGCGCCCGTTACGCGAGCCTGTGGCGGCGATGGTGACGCTCACGTGGGCAACGCGTTGGTTCTGAACGACCTGAATGTAGGGTTGCGCTTTCTCTGTGCGCACGGCATCCAAGGGGATAGCGCTTCCCTCTATGGTGCCAACGACCAAGCCGCCGGTCACGAACTCCCCGACCCGCGCGGAGTCAACTGGCAGACTCAGATAAATTTTCAGGCTGCGACTACTGGCATCCACGCTGGGGTTGATGCGTGCGACCTGGGCGGTTACGGTGGTCGCGCTACTTTCTAGCGTCAATGTCGCCATCTGACCAACCTGCAACTTGGCCGCTGCGGCGATGGGCACCATCACCTCGACCTCGAGCGAACGGGTGTCGACAATGTCGACGAGTGGTGCGTTGAGCGCCACACGATCGCCTGGTTTCACGTAGCGTTGGCTGACTTGCCCGTTGATCGGGCTGCGAACCGTTGCATCAGCCAGGTTTCGTTTGGCAATGTCCAAAGCCGCAATGGCTACCTCATGGTTGGCCTTTGCCGATGCGTACGTGCTATCGGAGCTCACCAAAGCGGTGCTCGATATAAATCCTTTTTCAACCAGTGCGCGGTTGTTGTCGCGCTGGCGCTGCGCTAAATCCATTTGCGCCCTTGCCGCGATAACCTGCTGCTGCGCTTGTTCCCTGCGTGCTTTGGCATCGTCTGCGTCTAGCTGTGCAACCACCTGCCCCGCCTTGACACGGCCGCCTTCAGGCACCCGAATCGCCGTGACAATCGCTGCTTGATTGCTCCGCAAGGTCACCGCGTTGACAGCCTTCACAGTACCGTTGATGGTCTGCGTTTGATCCAACGACTGCCTGGCGGCGGCGACGGTGTCGCTGGCCTGAAGGACATAGTTGATGGGCGCTTTGAGCGCCTCGGCGGCGAGCGCGGCACTGGCCTGCGCGTCGCTGCGTGCCTTCAGGGCGCGCCACACGCCACCCGCGAGTGCGACGACGATTAAGCTGTACACGAGCCACTTGACAGTAGACTTCAGACGCATGGCGGATTACCTTTCAGTTCGATGCCAGAGAGCAAAATATCGATTTGGTTTTGTATGAAAGCAGTGGGCTCAATGGCAGGGCCGCAAACGGGGTTATCAACCCCCATGGCCTGCCGCCAGAGACACAAAAATAACAGCGAGGACATGATGCCCATGACGGTATTGGTCAGATCCAAGTCTCGTAGCTCACCCCGTGCGATGCCTCTTTTGAGTATGGCTTGCATCAGATGCAAGCCAGGCCCCATGACCTCAGTCTGGTAGAAGGCGGCGAGCTCGGGAAAGTTTTTCGCCTCTTGAATAATGAGCTTGCTGATGCCCCCCGCCTGGGTACTGCCGATCTCCTGCCACCATTTGTGCATGGCTAAGGCGATCAGGTCGCCACTGCTCCCTTGGAAGTGCGCAACGGTCGATTGAAAAGCGGTCAGCCGGTCAATGATGTTGGTGCGCACGACGGCCTTGAATAAGTCGTCCTTGCTGGGGAAATACACGAACAAGGTTGCCTTTGAAACGCCCGCTTGTTTGGCGATTTCGTCCATACGGGCGCCTGCAAACCCCTTGTCCACGAACACGGCGAGAGCGGCTGCAACAATTTCGTTGGGCCGCGCCTCTTTGCGTCGGGTGCGTTTAAGGGGACGGCCCAATGGGTCGTGTGGCTCGATCGTGCTTGTCGGAGGCATCGTTAGTGACTGCTTGGTCATTAAGCGATATTCTAATGACCGCTTAGTCAATAATTTTGTATGGGTAAAAAAATACCCTGCGCGGGCAGGGTATTTGATTGCGCCGGCTAGCGACTCAATAGAACGCTTGCAAGCCCGTTTGCGCACGCCCCAAGATCAAGGCGTGAACGTCGTGGGTGCCCTCATAGGTATTCACGGTTTCCAGGTTAATCATGTGGCGGATGACGTGGTATTCGTCGTGAATACCGTTGCCGCCGTGCATGTCACGGCTCATCCTGGCGATGTCCAAGGCTTTGCCGCAACTGTTGCGCTTTATGAGGCTGATCATCTCTGGCGCAGCACGGTCTTCGTCCATGAGGCGACCGACCCGCAAGCAGGCGTGAAGACCCAGCGTGATCTCGGTCTGCATGTCGGCGAGCTTCTTCTGGATCAATTGATTTTGGGCCAGCGGGCGTCCAAACTGTTGACGGTCTAAGGTGTACTGACGCGCGCGGGTCCAGCAGTCTTCAGCGGCACCCATGGCACCCCAAGCGATTCCGTAGCGCGCTTTGTTTAGGCAGCCGAATGGACCTTTTAGCCCGTTTACGTTGGGCAACAGGTTTTCGGCGGGTACAAAGACATCGTCCATCACAATTTCGCCCGTGATGCTCGCGCGCAAACTCATCTTGCCTTCAATCTTGGGCGCGCTCAGGCCTTTCATACCCTTTTCCAGGATAAAGCCGTGAATGGCGCCTTGCCCCATTTCTTCGCCAACGATCTTGGCCCAGACCACAAAGACATCAGCGATGGGGGCGTTGGTGATCCACATTTTTGCGCCCTTCACGATGTAGCCGCCGTCCACGGGTGTGGCACGCGTTTCCATATTCGCGGGGTCGGAGCCGTGGTTGGGTTCGGTGAGGCCAAAACAACCGACCCACTCGCCTGTTGCCAGTTTGGGCAGATATTTCTGACGTTGCTCCTCAGAGCCGTAGGCGTGTATGGGGTGCATGACCAAGGAGCTTTGCACACTCATGGCGCTGCGATAGCCACTGTCCACACGCTCCACCTCGCGCGCCACCAAGCCGTAGCTGACATAGTTCAAACCGGCGCAGTCGTAGCCGTCAATGGTGCAACCCAAGAAACCCATCTCGCCAAACTCGTTCATGATCTCACGGTCAAAGGTCTCGTGGCGGGCGGCCTGAAGCACGCGGGTTTGCAGGCGCTCTTGACAGAAGGTGTGTGCGGCCTCGGCAATAGCGCGCTCGTCGTCGCTCAAGGCATCTGCGAGGTGTAAGGGATCTTGCCAGTTGAATTGGGGTTTCATGTGTGTGTTTCTTTGAGCTGTATGCGTCATACGGTTTGTTCAGGAAGACAAGTCTCTATTATTGTGAAAACCTTCGTCGTTGCGGTGACATTGTCTGATGGCGAATAATGTAGGCGACACTACATTTTTTTCATACCTTACAGAGGCCAGCACATGTCCCTACCCAACGACCAACGATCTGATTCCCATGCCAGCGACCTCGACACCATCGTGCTCGGAGGCGGGTGCTTTTGGTGCACCGAAGGGGTGTTCCTGCGGGTCAAAGGGGTTAGGGCTGTTGAGTCTGGCTACTGTAATGGCCATGTCATCGCGCCAACGTACGAGCAAGTGTGCACTGGTGAGAGCGGTCATGTCGAGGTGGTACGTGTCACCTTCGATACGCGTGAAATACAGTTGAGTCAAATCCTCGAGGTGTTCTTCAGCGTTCACGACGCCACCACCTTGAATCAGCAGGGCAATGACGTGGGGCCGCAATATCGCAGCGGTGTATACCTCACGCGGTCCGAGCAACTACCCATCGTGACGGCATTCATTGCAGACCTAGCGTCGCGCGAGCAGGCGTTGCGAGGACGGATAACGACGGAGGTGGTGCCTCTGCACAACTACAGTACCGCTGAGAGTTTTCACCAGCAGTACTACGACCGGTTTCCCCAGGCAGGTTATTGCGACTACGTAATTGCCCCGAAAATTGCGAAGTTCATCACAGCGCACCCAGACTTGGTTGCCTAGGGTCGCCTGCGGCTTGCAGCTTACGGCTTACGGCGCTGTCCTTATTGGCTGATGGCGCGGGCCGCTTCCACTTGGCTCTCGAAGTAGGCCTGAAAGCTCATCACTAAGCTGGACATGAGGGCGACCGCTCCAATCATGAGGGCGCACACCACCACCATGACGCTCAGCCAGTTGGTGAGCCCCGATGGGTGCGTATCGTCTAGGTCGTGGCCGGGGTTGTACTTGGCCTGCCAACGTGCTGGCGCCATGAGTGCGTAAAAGATAGCGGTGCCACAAGCGACAGCAATACAGATGCCAAAGACCGGTATGAGTATCCAAGCCAATAGGTCGTCTTGCCCAATGTTGTAAAAGCGTGCCAAGCCAACCAGCCCAGCGGCTGTGGGTAAGGGTGTTAGCCAGAAGCCGATATCTTTTATGCCGAAAAGATAGAGCCGGTGAAGGCCCAAGCTGCCAAATAAGAAAGCGAGCCACGCAGCGATGGTCTTTGACTTGGGCGAGCGTGAGGTGATGGCGGTCATGTGTGGGTGTCTTTGCGTTGTGTGAGGTCGTTATGCAGCGTCAGAGTCCGTCGGGGCCGTCTGGGTTCCCTTGCCTAAGGTGCGCTCCATCAAAACGATATCTAGCCAACGCTCAAATTTCCAGCCGCAACCGCGCATGGTGCCCACGTGCGAGAACCCCATGCGACGATGTAAATTGATAGAGCCCGTATTGTCACTGTCGCCAATGACCGCCATCACGTGACGAATTCCCCGCGCCTCCAGCAGAGCCAGTAACTGGGTCATCAATGCGGCGCCTATGCCTTGGCCCATGCTGCCGGGGGCGACATAGACCGAGTCCTCGGTGCTGAACCGGTAAGCTGGTCGCGGCTTGAACCAGTTGGCGTAGGCGAAGCCAAGCACTTTTCCGTCGCGCTCAGCGACGATGTAGGGCAGGGATTTTTGCAACACATCGGCGCGTCGTGTTTGCATCTCGTCCAGACTGGGGGGGACCGTTTCGAACGTGCCCGTGCCGTTGAGCACATGGTGTGCGTAGATCTCTTTAATCGCGCGCAGGTCGTTGGCGGTGCTAGCACGGGTAAAAATGTCGGACATGGTGTTGTAAATGCGTTAAATCCGCCCGGGTGGGACAGGGGATATTGTGCCCGACAGGGGCGGAGATGGGCGGCTACCCGTAAATGCCATATAATCGAGGGCTTGGTAACGTTTCGCTGGCCGGGTGGCTAGTCGTGTGTCTCAGGCGTTACGAGAATTTTGGAACGAATCGGTCTAGGTGTGATCTGCGCCAAGGCCGTGAAGCCCCACCCAAAGGATTAATCATGGTCGTTATTCGACTCTCTCGCGGCGGCTCTAAAGCACGCCCTTTCTACAATATCGTTGTCGCTGACAAGCGTAACCGTCGCGACGGTCGTTACCTTGAGCGTATTGGTTTTTACAACCCAATGGCGCGTGGTGCTGAAGAGCCTTTGCGCCTAGCGCAAGATCGTTTGACGCACTGGTTGTCTATTGGTGCACAGCCATCAGACACGGTGTCCCGTTTGATGAAGGTGGCCGCGAAGGCCCAAGCCTAAGCGATCGTTTGGGCTCCCCGGATTCGGGTGGCCACCGCGAATCGTGTAAGAAGCGCGTATGCCTTTGTGGTGTGCGCGTTTTTTTTTGCCCATTTTAAGCAAGGGGTATGGTTAAATTTATTGACCTTTCACCCCCGTTCAGTCCCGTTTAGCCCCACTTACACCCCTGATTGGTATCCCGTTTATGCCTGATA
>ERZ887849.1936-NODE-1936-length-17894-cov-13.725041_pt1 | contig 17894 bp, 12 predicted proteins | sample MGYA00521267_ERZ887849 | MGnify/ENA primary metagenome ERZ887849 (study PRJEB32303, sample SAMEA104408601) | aquatic metagenome | biome: Brackish water; feature: Pelagic; material: water | place: Baltic Sea | collected 2014-06-06T16:11:00 | depth 2,863 m ... | reverse complement strand
TGGTGGCCTGGGACGGAATCGAACCATCGACACGCGGATTTTCAATCCGCTGCTCTACCAACTGAGCTACCGGGCCATGACGGAGATTGTAGCAGGCAAAAGTGGCGTTATTGATGCCACCACCGAAATAGTGCGGGCTAGATCTGGCCTTTTTTGGCCTTAGACAAGTCGATGCCTAACTGCTTGAGCTTGCGGTAGAGGTGGGTGCGTTCTAGGCCCGTTTTCTCGGCAACGCGGGTCATGGATCCGCCCTCTTGAATCAGATGGTATTCAAAGTAACTTTTCTCAAACTGGTCTCGCGCATCGCGCAACGGCTTGTCTAACTCGAAGCTTTGAATATTGGCCGCAGGTGACTGCGACTGCAACTGGTCGGCGCTAATCTGCGCCAAGGACATGCCAGCGCTAAACGCCTCGGTATTGCTCAGCGGGCTGTTAACAACCGCCTGGCCCACGGTCGTACCCATAGCCGTTTGGCCCGCGCCTCCGGCTGGCGGTGCACTGACAACGCCGCGAAGCTCACCCGCCTTCACCTGCTGCTGACGTGCTCCCTTGGTCAACCCTTGTTCTACCGAGGCGAGAAGCTTTTGCATCGTGATGGGCTTTTCTAAAAAAGCCATGGCGCCAATGCGCGTCGCCTCTACCGCCGTTTCAATGGTGGCATGGCCACTCATCATGATGACGGGCATGTCTAGCAAACCACTGGCTGACCACTCTTTGAGCAGTGACACGCCATCGGTGTCAGGCATCCAGATATCCAACAACACGAGGTCGGGACGAGCGTTCAGACGCGCTTGACGCGCCTCTGCCGCGTTTTGCGCCGCAATGACGTGGTGACCCTCGTCATCCAAAATTTCAAACAACAACTCACGAATGCCGTGCTCGTCGTCCACTACCAAAATATTTGCCATGGGCCTTGTGGCCTCCCTTACTGATGTTTTCCCGCTACAGGGAATGATAACGATACTTGACCGCCAATGACAGCATTGTCTTGCATGCGATTGGTTAATCTGACTGTTGCATGGTGTTCATCGGCAATTTTCTTTACAACGGCCAGTCCCAAGCCCGTCCCTTTTGCCTTGGTGGTGACATAGGGCTCAAACGCACGCTTCAAAATACTCTCCGGAAAACCCGGCCCACTGTCGGCCACGATGAGGCGCAGATACTCACCTGCGCCGTCCAACTCGGTGCGTAAGCGCACCTGCACGCCGGGGATGTCTTGGGACGCGTCTTGCGCGTTTTGCACGAGGTTATGTATGACTTGGCGTAACTGGCTGGCATCAGCCCAAATCAGAGGGCCATCAGCGCACGGCGTAAAGACGACCGGGCAGACGGCATGTTCGTAGAGGTTCAGAATGTCGTGTAACACGCGGTTCAAATCCGTTTCGGCCAAATTTGCCGAGGGCAGGCGCGCGTAGTCGCGGAATTCATTGACCAAGCGCTGCATGGCCTCCACCTGCTCAACAATGGTGTTGACCGAGCGTTCAAGCAAGGCGTCATCCGCTGCGGCGAGCTTGCCTTTTAGCTTGATACCCAAGCGCTCTGCCGACAGCTGTATGGGCGTTAAGGGGTTTTTGATTTCATGGGCCAAACGACGCGCAACATCCGCCCATGCCTTGGATCGCTGGGCAGAGACAAGGTCGGAAATATCGTCAAACACCAGCAACTGGCCTTGGTCAGGCAAGAGTGCCCCGCGTGCCAGCAGGGTAACGTGATCATGCGAAACGCCGTAGGCATTGGCGTCTAGCTCAAAGCTTTGTTGCCATTGCATGGGACCCGTATCGTCCGCCGCAGGGGCTGAGCGGTCAGTCACGCCAGCTTGCCCCGCTCGTTCATAGCGTTCTGCCCCCAAGGTCTTAAATTGCCCCGCCACGCTCTGCGCCCAATGCGAGAGCCCCGGCAGCGCGGCGAGTGCTTGCCCCACGGTGTCGGCACTCAAGCCCAAAATACGACCGGCGCTGGGGTTGGCACTTTGAATCACGCCAGCGCTATCGAGCACCAACACGCCGGCGGTTAGGTTATCCAAAATAGTTTGTAGGTTGGCACGCGCCGCATCAAGCTGTGTCACGCTGTGTTGCACCGCTGTGCGGGCGTCGGCCAGCTGCTGGGTCATGTCGGCAAACGAGCGCGTCAGGCCACCAAGCTCGTCATTGGCATCTGAAATGAGCTTTGGCGTTAAGTCGCCCTTGGCTACATCCCGCACACCGGCAGCAAGTAACAACAGCGGTTGGGCCAGTTGTGCACCGAGTAGCGCACCGACCAAGACCGCGCCAAACACGGCCAAAAACAGCGTCAAGGTCAGCGTCCCGATATACATGCGGCGCAGTCCATCACGCGCCAAGGAGCGCTCCTGATACTCGCGGTTGGCCTCTTGTACCGCCAAGGCATCGGCCACCAACTCCGCCGACAGTGGCAGCGACACTTGTAAAAAGTGCGACTCCCCTTGCAGGCCCAGCTCCTTAGGGGTCATCCACGCGAGCGCTTGCAGCGCAGGGCGCACGCCCGGTGAACCATCAAGCCCTAAGACCTGCACCGAAACACCGTTGTCCCTGGCGCTGCTAATTTGAACCGCCGAGGGCTTGGGAATATTAACGTTAAAGCTAAATGACGACTCAGTTGCACTGGCCAATACCTGCCCGCTTTGGGATAAGACCGCAACGTCTGTCGCGCGCATTTGCTCGCGCAGGCGTTCAAGCTGCAAGGTGTACACACTGACTTGCTCGGCGGCAAGCTCCTGCGCGGCAGACTTCACACGGCGCGAGGTGTCAGCGCGCAGCATATCGATGGCGGTGCGGCCCAGATTCAGTCCAGAGGTGAGGGCACTCTCGACGCGGACATCGAACCAACTCTCAATAGAGCGGGAGACAAACTGATACGACACCACATAAATCAGCCCCCCCGGCAACACACCAACCAAGGTAAAGATAACAACCAGTTTCACCAACAGTTGGCTACCAAACCGGCCCTGATGCCACCGCTGCCACAAGCGAAACAGCAGCCAGCCCACTACCGTTGCTAAACCCAGCGCCGCCGCAATGTTGAGCGCAACCAGGTAGTCAAAGTACGCTTCGTACACCGCGTTGTTGTTAGTGGACTGGGTCAGCAAAAACAACAAAATAAGACCGACGGCCAGAAAAGCGGCCAAGCCAGTGCCCAGCTTCCAACTGGTATTTTTTGCGCGACTGCGGCGCTCGGACGCGTCGCTCATGGCTTACGAACGCCATTGGGCGTGCTGTCACCCATCACCGGGGCGGGTTGGCGTTGGCGCCCTAACCGATTGAGCTCTTCGGCTGTCACGACGGGGGCAGCGGTAACGGTGTCGGGCGCAGGAGAAGCTGCGGGCTGGGGTACCGCTGGTGTGGGCTGTGCGAGGGTGGGCTGCTCGACTAACGGCGAAGGGACTGGTGTGGTGAGAACCACCGTGCTACTCCAGTCTGTGTCTTCGGTGATACCGATTTGAAAGGGCCGCGGCAATGAGGCACGGTCTAATCGGAAGTCCACCGTGGCAACGGTTGGTGACTCTGGCGATAAATCGCTACGCTGGGCAAGCGGCCAACGCGTCACGCCAGTGGCCAGGGCAATCGCTTGGCTCAACGAGGTGACCGACTGTTGCAAGGCATAGGTATCAATGGGGGACTTTTCATCGTCGTCCGTCGTTAAGCCCACGCGCCAATTTCCGGTTAGCGGAAGATAGCTCACGCGCGTGCGGCGAAACACCTCCACCACCGTTTTATCAAACCAGTACCAGCGCACTTGCTTCACGGTGGCTCGCAACTCGAAGACCAAGGGCACGCCCCGCTCCAAAGCCATTTGTATCGCGGGGGTCGGCTGCCAATGGGTTTGTACCGTCGCATGGAGTGTGTCGGCATCCCAGACCAGACCGAAGACAGGCGGCTTTACGGCAGTACTGCCCTCGCTAGTATCGGCTGCATGCGCAGTCAAATGGACCAAGGCGAAGGTGAGGGCCAAGGCCCCCGTCAGCGTCCACGCCAACATAGCAGACAGGTTGAGAGAAGCACGCACGCGGGACAGCCACGCACCGTGTCGCAGCGGGTGCACAACACGCGGCGCGGTTTTCGGATCAGGACGCGGCGCGCTTATCCAAAACTGCATAGAAAAAACCATCGAATGCCATAAACGCATTCTCCCCTAAATCGGGCAACAGGTTTGGATTCCCTGAGACGTTGCCGGGCAGGATGTGCCCCGGAGCCACGAGGTCGCTGGCAGTCATTGCATCGGGCTGTGCGGTCAAAAAGGCGTCAATCTGCCACACCCCCTCCTCCTTAAAGCTTGAGCAGGTGCAGTAAACCAAGCGGCCACCCGGAGCCAATAAGGGCCACAGGGCCGACAGCAGCTGCTGTTGGTCTTGAGCCAGTTGCGCTACGTCCGCTGCGCGCCGCAACCATGGCACGTCGGGGTGACGACGCACAATACCCGACGCGGTGCAAGGTGCATCTAACAAAATGGCGTCAAAGGGCTTGCCTGCCCACCAGCCGGCGGTGTGCTTACCGTCCGCCACGACCACATCGGCAAAGGCGGCGAGGTTCAGTCGGGTCAGGGTGTCCGTTATGCGCACCGCCCGCTTGGGACTCAGTTCCAACGCGGTGACCCGTTGATCGGCCTTGATGCGCTGCCCCATCTCAAGCAAGTGCGCCGTCTTGCCCCCGGGCGCCGCACACGCGTCTAGCAACGCCACGGGGGCGCTGGCAGCCACTTTCTCGCGCAGGAGAGGGCTCTGCCACACCAAGGCCGCAGCCAGTTGCGGAGATGCATCCTGCACCGACACATGACCCGCGCCAAAACCGGGTAACTGCGTGACTGGCAGTGGCTTGGCAAGCAGCAGACCGTGGGGCCCTACGGTCACACTCTGTACCGCCGTTTCGCTCAGCAACAGCGCTTGGTAGCTTTGGGCGCTGTGGTGCGCCGGATTAACGCGCAACACCATGGGCGCGGCCGTTTGGTTGCAGTGCAGTGCCTCTTCCCAGTGGTCGGGGTATTGCGCCTGCAGCTTTTCAATCCACCAAGTGGGGTGATTAAAACGTACCTCCGGCTCATTGCACACCGCTTGGTCTAGTGCGTCATACTCACGGACAAGTCGGCGTAGGCACGCGTTAACAAAGGGTGCTTTGGCCTTGAGGCGGTGGTTTTGTTTGCACGCCTGCACCACCTGATCAACGACAGTGTGCGGGTCATAACGACGCGGCTCGCGCAGCAGCGCAACGCCGCAGACCAACCAGACCTTGAGCTCGGCATCTGGTTTTTTACTAGCCAAGCGCGGCACGACGGCGTGTGCCCATGCCCACTGACGCAAGACATGAAAGGCCAACGCCTGCACGCCCCCACGCAAGGCGCTCGGCGTTTTAGCCAATACCGCATCGGTGTTGCGCCCGTTGCCCACGGCCTGTATGGTCTGCGCGACCCATGGGAACTGTTCTGATAGTGGCGTTGGCGTCATGTCATTCTAAAAAAATACCCCAGCCACCGTGAAGCGACTGGGGTATGGATCACGCTAGGTGTGCGCGTACGGCACCCCTAACGTTGATCTGGCTTACTCCGCTACGTTGTCAGCCGCGGCGCCATCAGCGCCATCAGCAGCTTCCGCAGAAACGTCTGCATCGTCATCCCCATCTTGGGTATCCGACTCGGCAATCATGCGGCGCTCTTCGGCTTCGAGCAGCTCCTTGGCTCTGCGTGCATCGTGGAACGCCAAACCGGTTCCCGCAGGAATCAGGCGGCCCACAATCACGTTTTCCTTCAGACCGCGGAGTTCGTCGCGCTTGCCCATGATGGCAGCCTCGGTCAACACACGCGTGGTCTCTTGGAAAGACGCGGCAGAAATGAAGCTGTCGGTCGACAAAGATGCTTTGGTAATACCCAACAAGATGTTGCTAAACGTTGCAGGAATCTTACCTTCGGCGCGCAAGGCGTCGTTGGTGTTGTAGATCTCTGAACGCTCCACCTGCTCGCCACCAATGTAGTTGGAGTCACCCGTATTCTCGACGACGACACGGCGTAACATCTGACGAACAATCACTTCAATGTGCTTGTCGTTGATCTTCACACCCTGCAGACGGTAAACGTCCTGCACTTCGTCGACGATGTAACGAGAGAGTTCTTCTATGCCCAAGAGGCGCAAGATGTCTTGTGGATCGGCTGGACCGTCCACCACGGTTTCACCTTTGTTGACCACCTGGCCCTCGTGCACCACGATGTTCTTCTCTTTGGGCACCAAGTCTTCCCACACGTTGCCGTCTGGATCAGTGATCTGCAAGCGAATCTTGCCTTTGGTTTCTTTACCGAAGGAGACCGTACCGGTCAACTCGGCCAAGGTACCCTTGTCCTTAGGCGTACGCGCCTCGAACAACTCGGCAACCCGTGGCAAACCACCCGTAATGTCGCGGGTCTTCTGACCCTCGACTGGCACACGCGCCAAGACCTCACCAGAGCCAACTTCTTGGCCATCACGCACCTGAATCAAGGCGCCAATCTGGAAGCCAACCGCCACGGCGTGGTCTGTACCTGGAATCTTCACTTCTTCGCCATTGGCGTCGAGCAACTTCACCACGGGACGCACGGACTTGGTAGAGCCGCGACGCTTAGGGTCAATCACCACGAGTGAAGACAAACCGGTCACGTCGTCGACCTGCTTGGCAACCGTCAAGCCCTCTTCCACACCTTCGAATCGAGCGGTACCCGCAAATTCGGTAATGATGGGGCGGGTCAGCGGATCCCAATTCGCCAATACAGCACCAGACTTCACGACCTGGTCGGCTTTCACCGACAAGACCGCACCGTAAGGCACCTTGTGACGCTCGCGCTCACGGCCGTGTTCGTCGGTAATGACGATCTCGCCTGAGCGGGCAATCACAACCAGGTCACCCTTGGTGTTGGTCACATAACGCATGGTGCTGTTAAAGCCGATGGAACCACCGGACTTGGCATCCACGCTAGACGCAACGGCCGCACGTGACGCCGCACCACCAATGTGGAAGGTACGCATGGTCAACTGGGTCCCGGGCTCACCGATAGACTGAGCGGCAATCACACCAACGGCTTCACCGTTGTTGATCAAACCACCGCGTCCCAAGTCGCGACCGTAACACTTGGCACACAAGCCAAAGCGGGTAGCGCAGTTCAGCGCGGTACGCACCTTGACTTCGTCGACGCCAGCGGCCTCGAGTATGTCCAGTTGGTCTTCGTCCAACAGGTCGCCGGCTTTGGCCAGCACCATCTGGTTTTCTGGGTTAACCGCATCATCAACCAAGGTACGACCCAATACACGGTCACGCAATGATTCGATGACTTCACCACCCTCAACAATGGCGCGCATCGTTGAGCCGTCGTTGGTACCGCAGTCCAGCTCTGTAATCACCAAGTCTTGCGTCACGTCGACCAAACGACGTGTCAAGTAGCCAGAGTTCGCTGTCTTCAAGGCGGTATCGGCCAGACCTTTACGCGCACCGTGTGTCGAGATGAAGTACTGCAACACGTTCAGACCTTCACGGAAGTTCGCCGTGATAGGGGTCTCAATAATGGAGCCATCAGGCTTGGCCATCAAACCGCGCATACCTGCCAACTGACGAATCTGCGCAGCAGAGCCACGCGCGCCGGAATCAGCCATCATGTAAATGGAGTTGAATGACTCTTGATCAACGGTATTGCCATCACGGTCAACCGTTTTCTCTTTTGCCAATTGGGCCATCATCACCTTAGACACTTCGTCACCGGCTTTGCCCCAAATATCAACCACCTTGTTGTAACGCTCGCCCGCGGTCACCAGACCAGAGGCGTACTGCTTACCGATCTCTTTCACCTCGGTCTCAGCGCGTTGAATAATGCCGGCCTTTTCTGGTGGCACCAACATGTCGTCAATCGCAATCGAAATACCCGCTCTTGTCGCCAAACGGAAACCGTTTTGCAACAGCTTGTCCGCGAAAACCACGGTCTCTTTCAAACCGCACTTGCGGAATGAGGCGTTGATGAGGCGTGAAATTTCTTTCTTCTTCAGCGCGCGGTTTAGGTTCTCGAACGCCAAGCCTTTGGGCAAAATTTCCGATAATTGCGCACGGCCGACCGTGGTACTGGTCAGGGCGTAAGAAACGTCAAATTCGCCCGTCTCGGCATTTTTTGTGTACACAGGCAAACGAACTGAGATCTTCGCAGTTAGTTCGACCTCACCCGCATCGAGTGCGCGTGTGACTTCAGCAACATCGGTGAAGAACAAGCCTTCGCCTTTGCCGTTGATACGCTCGCGGGTGGCGTGATACAAGCCCAAAACCACGTCTTGCGACGGCACGATCGATGGTTCGCCGTTGGCTGGGAACAGCACGTTGTTGGACGCCAGCATCAAGGTGCGGGCTTCCATCTGCGCTTCCACAGACAAGGGGACGTGAACCGCCATTTGGTCGCCGTCAAAGTCGGCGTTAAACGCAGCACAGACCAAGGGGTGTAGCTGAATCGCCTTGCCTTCAATCAAGATGGGCTCAAACGCTTGGATACCCAGGCGGTGCAGCGTTGGCGCACGGTTCAAGAGCACGGGATGTTCTTTGATGACCTCTTCCAAAATGTCCCACACCACCGGCGTTCCGGCTTCCACTTCTTTCTTGGCAGCCTTGATGGTGGTCGCGATATTCATCGCTTCCAAGCGGCTGAAGATGAAGGGCTTGAATAGCTCCAACGCCATGGCCTTTGGCAAACCACACTGGTGCAGCTTGAGCGTTGGGCCCACGGTAATAACGGAACGACCAGAGTAGTCCACGCGCTTACCCAGCAAGTTCTGGCGGAAGCGACCGCTCTTGCCTTTGATCATGTCAGCCAGTGACTTCAGAGCACGCTTATTGGCGCCCGTCATGGCCTTGCCGCGACGACCGTTATCCAGCAAGCTGTCAACAGACTCTTGCAACATGCGCTTTTCGTTACGCGCAATGATTTCAGGTGCGTTCAACTCGAGCAAACGGCGCAAGCGGCTGTTGCGGTTAATCACGCGACGGTACAAGTCGTTCAGGTCAGAGGTCGCAAAACGACCGCCATCCAATGGCACCAACGGGCGCAAATCAGGTGGCAACACGGGCAACACGTCCAGAATCATCCACCCTGGCTTGATGCCTGACTTCTTGAACGCTTCCAACACCTTCAAACGCTTGGCGTTTTTCTTGATCTTGAGCTCTGAACCAGTCAGGTCGTTGCGCAGCTTCTCAATCTCGCTATCGAGTTCGATGCTTTCCAACAAGTCCTTGATGCCTTCAGCGCCCATTTTGGCGACGAACTCGTCGCCAAACTCCACGCGCTTGGCGTCAAAGTCGTCTTCGGTCATGATGCCGAACTTTTTCAGCGGGGTCATGCCGGGATCAACCACCACATACGCCTCAAAGTACAGCACGCGTTCGATGTCACGCAGGGTCATGTCTAAGACCATGCCCAAACGGCTGGGCAAAGACTTCAGAAACCAAATGTGGGCACACGGTGCAGACAAGTCAATGTGACCCATGCGCTCGCGACGCACCTTTGTTTGGGTGACTTCAACGCCGCATTTCTCGCAAATAACGCCGCGGTGCTTTAGACGCTTGTACTTACCGCACAGGCACTCGTAGTCTTTGATAGGGCCAAAAATCTTGGCGCAAAACAAACCGTCGCGCTCAGGCTTGAAAGTGCGGTAGTTGATGGTCTCAGGCTTTTTAACTTCGCCGAAAGACCATGAACGGATTTTTTCTGGCGACGCCAAACCAATTTTGATGGCGTCAAAGTGCTCGTCAGGTGTGAACTGCTTGAACAGGTCGAGTAACGATTTCATGTTTTCAATCCTTAAATGTCAGACTTGATGAATAAAAAGGGTAGGCGCGACGCGCCTACCAACTCTCAGATCATCAAGAGCGCTCCAACTCAATGTCGATACCCAATGAACGGATTTCTTTGACCAACACGTTGAACGACTCGGGCATGCCCGCCTCGATCGCGTGTTCGCCTTTGACAATGCTCTCGTAAACCTTGGTACGGCCCTGCACGTCGTCTGATTTGACGGTGAGCATTTCCTGCAAGGTGTAAGAGGCACCGTAGGCTTCCAAAGCCCACACTTCCATCTCACCGAAGCGCTGACCACCGAACTGGGCTTTACCGCCCAGTGGCTGTTGTGTGACCAAGCTGTACGGGCCCGTTGAGCGTGCGTGCATCTTGTCATCAACCAAGTGGTGCAACTTCAACACGTGCATGTAGCCGACGGTGGTCTTGCGCTCAAACGCATCACCAGTGCGGCCGTCATACAGCTGCGCTTGGGTGCGGGTTGGCGTCAAGCCCTTGGCTTGTGCGATCTCTTCAGGGTATGCCAATTGCAGCATGGCCTGAATCTCGACTTCTGACGCACCGTCAAACACAGGCGTCGCGAACGGCACACCGAGTTGCAGGTTGTCTGCCATCGCCATCACGTCTTTGTCAGCCATCGCCTTGAGGTCGGTCTTGCGACCGGTCGCGTTGTAAACCTGATCCAAGAATCCACGCACCTCAGTGGCACGCGCACCATCTTGCAACATGTTGCCAATGCGCTGGCCTAGGCCCTTAGCGGCCCAACCCAAGTGCACTTCCAACACCTGGCCTACGTTCATACGTGACGGCACACCCAATGGGTTCAAGACAATGTCGCACGGCGTACCGTCGGCCATGTAAGGCATGTCCTCAACCGGCACGATCTTAGAGACCACACCTTTGTTACCGTGACGACCGGCCATCTTGTCACCTGGCTGCAAGCGACGCTTGACGGCAATGTAGACCTTGACCATCTTCAGCACACCGGCTTGCAACTCGTCGCCTTGCGTTAACTTCTTGCGCTTCTCTTCGAAGGCTAAGTCAAAGCTGTGACGGGTTTGTGTCAACGCGTTCTTGATGGACTCCAGCTGTGACGCCACATCGTCATCGGCGGGACGGATGTCAAACCAATGATGCTTGTCGAGCTCAGTCAGGTAGGCTTTCTCAATAGTCGAGCCTTTGGCGAGCTTCTGTGGACCGCCGTTGGCTGTCTTACCAGTCAACATCTTTTCAATACGCGCAAAGGCGTCACCTTCCACAATACGCAATTGATCGTTCAAATCCAAACGGAAGCGCTTGAGTTCGTCGTCAATAATTTGTTGCGCACGCTTGTCGCGGGTAATGCCTTCACGGGTGAACACCTGCACGTCAATGACCGTGCCTTGCGAGCCTTGGCTCACGCGCAGCGAGGTGTCCTTAACGTCAGAAGCCTTCTCACCAAAAATGGCGCGCAGCAGCTTCTCTTCAGGCGTCAAAGTGGTCTCGCCTTTGGGCGTGACCTTGCCCACCAAGGTATCGCCCGGCTGAACCTCTGCACCGACATAAATAATGCCGGAGTCGTCCAAACGGTTGAGCTGGGTTTCGGAGAGGTTCGGGATGTCACGTGTGATCTCTTCCGCACCCAACTTGGTGTCACGCGCCATCACCACCAACTCTTCGATGTGGATGGAGGTGAAGCGGTCTTCAGACACCACGCGCTCAGAGATGAGGATGGAGTCTTCGAAGTTGTAACCGTTCCAAGGCATGAACGCGACCAACATGTTTTGGCCCAACGCCAATTCGCCCAAATCGGTGGACGCACCATCGGCAATGACATCGCCTTTGGCAATCACATCACCGCACGCCACGATGGGACGCTGGTGAATGTTGGTGTTTTGGTTGGAACGCTGGTACTTGATCAGGCTGTAAATGTCCACACCGACTTCGCCGGCCGCTGCCTCCGCATCATTCACGCGGACCACCACACGGGTGGCGTCGACATAGTCAACCACACCACCCCGATTCGCCGTCACGACGGTACCAGAGTCCACCGCTGCCACACGCTCGATACCGGTTCCGACCACGGCCTTTTCAGGACGTAAGACCGGTACGGCTTGACGCTGCATGTTCGCACCCATCAGGGCGCGGTTGGCGTCGTCGTGCTCCAAGAACGGCACCAGTGAGGCGGCAACCGATACGATCTGCGCAGGCGACACATCCATGTACTCGATGCGCTCGGCACCGACCAAAACGGATTCGCCTTTTTCACGTGCAGAGATCAGGTCACCCTCGAGAACACCCTTGTCATTGAGTGGCGCGTTGGCCTGCGCAATGACGTACTTGCCCTCTTCGATGGCTGACAGATAGTCGATCTGATTCGTCACCAAGGCATCGGTTACCCGGCGGTAAGGCGTTTCAATGAAGCCGTACTCATTCAATCGGGCGTACAACGCCAGAGAGTTAATCAAACCAATGTTTGGACCTTCGGGTGTCTCAATAGGACAGACACGACCGTAGTGGGTCACGTGCACGTCGCGGACCTCAAAGCCAGCGCGCTCACGAGTCAAACCGCCTGGGCCCAAGGCAGAGACACGACGCTTGTGCGTGATCTCAGACAAGGGGTTGGTCTGGTCCATAAACTGCGACAACTGTGATGCGCCGAAGAACTCTTTCAGGGCCGCAGAAATGGGCTTGGAGTTAATCAGGTCATGCGGCATCAAGGGGTCTTGCTCGGCTTGACCCAGGCGCTCTTTCACAGCCTTTTCGATACGTGCCAAGCCGGTGCGGTATTGGTTCTCAGCCAGCTCGCCAACACAGCGAACACGGCGGTTACCCAAGTGGTCAATGTCGTCAACCTCACCACGACCGTTACGCAGGTCAACCAAGATCTTGGCGACCGCCAAAATGTCTTCGTTGCTCAACACCATCTCGCCAGTCAGCTCTTCACGACCAACGCGGGCGTTGAACTTCATGCGGCCAACCCGTGACAAGTCATAGGTGTCAGCGTTGTAGAACAGGCGCTGGAACAAGGCCTGCACGGAGTCTTCGGTTGGTGGCTCACCAGGGCGCATCATGCGGTAGATGGCGACGCGCGCTTGGAACTCGTCCGCGGTGTCATCGGTACGCAGGGTTTGCGAAATGTAGTTACCTTGGTCCAAGTCGTTGGTGTAGATGCACGACAGATCTTGAATGCCTGCGGCGCGCAAGGTCTTGAGCAAGGCCTCCGTCAACTCGTCGTTGGCCTTGGCGATGATTTCGCCTGTGTCGGGCTCCACAACATTGGTTGCGATCACGCGACCCAACAAGAACTCTTCGGGCACGCTAATGTGCGTGGTCGCAGACTGCTCCATGTCACGCGTGTGGCGTGCCGTGATGCGCTTGTCCTTGGCCACCACGACCTTGCCCGACTTGTCGGTGATGTCGAAACGTGCGACCTCGCCGCGCAAACGCTCGGCGACAAATTCCATTTGCGCACCGCTGTCCATCAGACGGAACTGGTCGTTCACGTAGAAGTTCGCCAAAATCGCTTCTGGCGTTAGGCCAATCGCTTTGAGCAAAATCGTGACGGGCATCTTGCGACGACGGTCAACACGGAAGTACAAGAAATCTTTGGGGTCAAACTCAAAGTCCAACCATGAACCACGGTAGGGAATGATGCGTGCTGAGAACAGCAACTTGCCTGAGCTGTGGGTCTTGCCCTTGTCGTGCTCGAAGAACACGCCAGGTGAACGGTGCAACTGCGACACAATCACACGCTCGGTACCGTTGATGATGAATGAGCCTTTGTCTGTCATCAGGGGCACTTCGCCCATGTAGACTTCTTGCTCTTTCACTTCCTTGACCACCTTGGATTGGCTGGTGCTGGAATCACGGTCGTAAATAATCAGTTGCACGCGCGCACGCACAGCTGAGGAAAAGGTGAGGCCACGTGTCTGGCATTCGCGCACATCAAATGCGGGTTTGGCCAGGTTGTACTCAAGGTACTTCATCTCTACAAAACCATTGTGAGAGACGATTGGGAAAGCGGACAAGAACGCGGCTTGTAGGCCTTCGTTTGCACGTTTCTTGGGGGCGGCACCTGCTTGCAAAAACGCGGTGTACGCATCTTTTTGCATTTGTAGCAGGTAAGGAATTTCCAGCACGTTTTCACGGCTGCCAAAACTCTTTCGAATGCGTTTGCGTTCGGTATATGAATAGGCCATGGGTTCTCCGGGACAGTTCGACAGAACAATGGACACCTGCAACACGACAATGTGTTACGGGCGGACTCGGCGGTTGGCCACTACCAACCTTGGCTGACAACCACGCATTGCACGCGGTCCGTACCAAGCCGTCTTCTAACGTCGGGCTTTAGAAGACACTTAAAAGTAGACGCTTTGAGTCCACTTTTAGGTGCATTCCACTGACTGGAATAAAGTGCAAAAGGCTGGTGCGCGCACCAGCCTACGTAAGCAGCCATTCGCGGGTCTGGCAAGCCAAACCCGCGAATAACGTCATTACTTAAGCTCGGCCTTAGCGCCCGCTTCTTCCAGCTTTTTCTTAGCTGCTTCGGCTTCTTCTTTGTTCGCGCCTTCTTTGACGGCCTTAGGTGCGCCATCAACCACGTCTTTGGCTTCTTTCAAGCCCAAGCCCGTGAGTTCACGGACGGCCTTAATGACAGAAACCTTGTTCGGGCCAGCTTCCAACAAGATGACATCAAAGTCAGTCTTCTCTTCAACAACAGCAGCGCCGCCAGCAGCGCCGCCAGCAGGTGCAGCCATCGCTGCAGCGCTCACGCCAAATTTCTCTTCGATGGCTTTCACCAAATCGTTGAGATCCATAACCGTCATGCTATCCAATTCGGTCAAAAATGCGTCTTTATCAAATGCCATTTTCAATTTTTCCTAAAACGTTACGACAAGAATGTCACTTCATAAGCCATAGGCTTACGCAGCAGCGGTCTCGCCTTTTTTCTCTGCCAATGCAGCCAGTACGCGAGCGGTACGGCTGACGGGGGATTGCATCAAGCCCAACAACTGTGCCAACAAAACCTCTTTAGAGGGAATGCTTGCCAATTGCTTAACGCCGTCGACATCTAATGACTTACCAGCATAAACACCTGAGCGGAGAACCAACTTGTCGTTGATTTTCGAGAACTCGGCCATCACCTTAGCGGCGGCCACGGCGTCTTCTGAGAAGCCATAGATCAGCGGACCGGTCATTTGGTCGCCAGCAACTTCGAATGCGCTCCCTGCAACAGCACGACGAGCCAACGTGTTTTTCAACACGCTAATCGTCACGCCAGCTGCACGGGCTTTTACACGCAAATCCGTCATTGCCGCCACCGTAATGCCGCGGTATTCCGCCAACACAAGCGTTTGAGCTTTAGCTGCGAGTGCTGTCACGTCTTCAATGACGGCTTGTTTCTCACTGCGGTTTAGACTCAAGGTCAACTCCTTCAAAATGCAAGCGGCGGTTCAACCCACCTCTTGCGCCTCATTGCAGCGATCATCTGTTTCAGGAACCGCCCTTGCGAGCGGCTGTCCATCTGCAGCGGGACCGCCATCTGCGTTGGCAATCAATTAAGCGTTGTTTGACGAATCAAACGCGGCGCCAACGGTCTTGGATGGCCCCCAGGGGTAAATGAATACACCCCAAGACCCACCACATGAAAAGCACCGAGGTGCCTTTCAATTCTTTATCGCGATTCCTATTAGGCTGCGATGGACTGGGTGTCAACGCGAACGCCAACGCCCAAGGTAGATGACACGGCGACCTTGCGCAGGTACAGACCCTTGCTGGTTGCTGGCTTAGATTTCACCAAAGCGTCGACCAATGCAGCCAAGTTGTTCTTGAGTGCATCTGCTTCGAATGAGCGGCGGCCAATGGTTGAGTGAACAATACCGGCCTTGTCAACGCGGAACTGAACTTGACCGGCTTTGGCGTTTTTAACCGCCGTGGCGACGTCAGCCGTCACGGTGCCGACCTTGGGGTTAGGCATCAAGCCACGTGGGCCCAACACTTGACCCAAGGTACCCACAACGCGCATGGCGTCTGGTGAGGCGATGACAACGTCAAAGTTAATTTTGCCCGCTTTGACTTCAGCAGCCAAATCGTCCATGCCGACAATATCCGCACCGGCGGCCTTGGCTTCTTCCGCCTTGGCACCTTGAGCGAACACCGCAACACGGGTGGTCTTACCGGTACCGTGTGGCAACACAACGGCGCCACGAACCACTTGGTCAGACTTCTTCGCGTCAATGCCCAACTGGACAGCAACATCGATAGACTCGTCAAACTTAGCGGTTGCGAACTCTTTCACCAAAGCCAAGGCATCAACGATGGGGTACAGCTTGTTGCTGTCCACTTTGCCTTCTTGGGCTTTTTGTTTTTTAGTCAACTTAGCCATGTTATGCGCCTTCCACAGTAACGCCCATAGAGCGTGCGGTGCCTGCAATGATTGAAACGGCGGCGTCAAGGCTCGCAGCGTTCAAATCCTTCATTTTGGTGTTGGCGATTTCTTCCAACTGAGCACGTGTGATCTGGCCGACCTTGGTCTTGTTAGGAACCGATGAACCTTTGGTCAGCTTCAACGCCTTCATGATCAATACGGCCGCAGGCGGCGTCTTGATGACAAATGTGAAACTCTTATCTGCAAACGCAGTAATCACGACTGGCAATGGCAACCCGGGCTCAACACCTTGAGTCTGGGCGTTAAACGCCTTACAGAACTCCATGATGTTCAAACCGCGTTGACCCAATGCGGGGCCGATTGGTGGGCTTGGGTTAGCCTTACCAGCTGGCACTTGCAGCTTAATAAAGCCGACGATTTTCTTCGCCATACTTTCACTCCTTCGAGTTCAAACGATGGTGTCTAGCACCATCTCCTCGTCAACTAAGACCCTGATTTTTCATTTGACGCGGGTCAGAAACGTCAAAACCGCGCACGCCTATCGGCTTGCGCGGCAAAAACTAATTAGCCTTTTTCGACCTGGCTAAATTCCAATTCGACGGGTGTTGATCGACCAAAAATGGTGACCGCAACACGCATCTTGCTTTTCTCGTAGTTCACTTCTTCAACGGTGCCGTTGAAATCAGCAAATGGACCTTCCTTGACACGCACGTACTCACCGGTCACAAACTCGACCTTATGGCGCGGCTTGTCTGTCCCCTCTTGCATCTGGCCCATGATTTTCTGGACATCCGCTTCAGAAATCGGTGCAGGCCGGTTTTTGGCGCCACCCACAAAGCCAGTGACTTTGTTGGTGTTTTTGACCAAGTGCCACGTCTCGTCGTCCATGGTCATTTCGACCAGCACGTAGCCGGGGAAAAACTTGCGCTCTGTGGTACGACGTTGGCCGTTTTTCAGCTCAACCACCTCTTCAGTGGGCACCAAGGTGCGGCCAAATTTGGCTTCCATGCCCGCGTTACCGACACGCTCCATGATGTTGCGCTCTACGGCCTTTTCCATACCAGAATAGGCGTGCACAACGTACCAACGCATGCCATCAGCAGGCGTTAAAGACTGAACGGTTTCGGATGCTTCTGTCATTAATTTCTCCAACCCAAAATCAAGTCGTACAAGAACCACTCTAGGGTTTTATCCGTCAACCACAAAAACAAGGCCATCACGAATACGAAGGCAAAGACGTACAGCGTCATTTGCATGGACTCGCGGCGTGTCGGCCACACCACCTTTTCCACTTCACGCTTCGCATCACGTACAAAGGCCAAGAAGTTGCGCCCGGTGTACGAAGACAAAAACACAACGACTCCCAACACCACGCCAGCGAGCAAACTGCTCCACTGCACCGTAGAACCCCGGGCCGACAGCATGAAGTACGCGACGAAGCCAGCCAATGCCAAGCCGACAGCCGCCACTAGCTTGGCGGTGTTAGCGGCAGCGCCTACCGTTTCGATGTCAGATGTAGCCATAAATAAACGATCTCAATACCAATTTCTGATCGCCCGCCATAAGACGGGCAAGCCCACCAGAGGTCTTTCGACTTCGGCGGGCTTTAAAAACCACTTTCTTTGGGTCCCAACACATCGTGTCTAAACGATATGCCAAACCTCAAAAATCGTGGCAGGGGCAGAGGGAATCGAACCCCCAACCTTCGGTTTTGGAGACCGACGCTCTGCCA
>ERZ887849.1935-NODE-1935-length-17895-cov-48.313677_pt1 | contig 17895 bp, 18 predicted proteins | sample MGYA00521267_ERZ887849 | MGnify/ENA primary metagenome ERZ887849 (study PRJEB32303, sample SAMEA104408601) | aquatic metagenome | biome: Brackish water; feature: Pelagic; material: water | place: Baltic Sea | collected 2014-06-06T16:11:00 | depth 2,863 m ... | reverse complement strand
GGCCGCGGATTCCTGTCGCCAGGTTGTTAACTGGTCGAGGTCATTCCGAATATTGGCGTCGCAGATTTGTGAAGTGCGATTGATCACGATCGCAATGGCTCTAAGTGCCACACTCTCGTCCTCGCTCTGAACTAGCTCCTGCAGTCTCTTGACGGCCGCAAGCAGTGTCGAACTGAGCAACCTTTCGTCACGGTCCAGTCGCTCCTTGGCAACTTCGCGCACAGCCATCCGAAACTCCAGGTTCGAGTTCCAGATCTCGCTGACACGTTCACGGGTAAGACCCACTTCCCGGGCGGCGGCCGATTTGCTCATTCCAGTGCTCAGCCGATGAATCAGAATCTGGTCACGTTCCGACCATTCAATTTTTTCAGTGATCATTCGCTGTCCTTTCCGTCTTACGTTTGTTCGCGAAAGTTCACGGTTTGAACCGTCCGTTGTTGAACCTGCACTTCGCGAAGATGCTCTCGTAGCCGCCCATCAAGGAACGCGTCGACTGTTGGATTCCACCAAACTGGTCTCGGTGTGTGATACAGTCGAACTAATCCCGCAATTATCTGGAGATCAGCCGAAAGCTCGCCGGGGGCTCTGCGCTGCGATGATTGTCTCGACAAAGCTGCTCGCATGCTTAACACGCGATTGTAGCGTTTGGTCTGGGGGCCAACTTCACGAAGGGTCGAACCTAGTCGCCGCAAGAGCATCATCAGTGCAAGGAATCCATGCGTTACTCCAACTTCATGACTTGAAGTTGCCTGTTCAAGATGATTGGCCAGGCATTCACAGATCGTCTCGATGTCTTCGAACTCCTTCAGGATTCTTTTTGTCGCGGCTGTCGGCTGAGATTGTTTTACGATTCTCATGAGTTCGATTGCTCGTCGAACACTGATTAGCTGCCGCTGATCTGTGCCCGTTAGGTCAGAAATCAGTTGTGATGCCTCGCTTGCCAGGATCTCGGCCTTCGATTGCCGGATCGCGACGAGTTCAGCCTTATTGAACCGCATCACTGACAACTCCCGTCAAGTTCCGTACTTCCCGGATGAGCCGTTGCTCAGCACGAAGTAATTTTCGCTCCAGACTTTTAAACTCGCGCATTGTTTCAAGGCATTGGATTCGAATTATCTGCAGATTTGATCTGGTCGAAAGTGATTCAATTGTCTCCATCGCGGGGCGAAGCATTTTGACGGTCTGACGCAGTTGCCGGACTGATTCGAATTCCCCTAGAACGAGGGATATGTCTGCGGCAGAACGACGCGTAGCTTCTTCGAACCAAGTGATGAACTCCTCGTCGTCCGACGGCAACTGGGATGTAATGTTATGCACGATATTTCCTCTCTAAAACGAGGGCTCGGGTAGATTCCCGAAGGTACAGCCGCCGCAACTTCGAACACGGCTGAAATACGTCAGAGATTTCCGGAGTAATCAAGGTTGGCCACTGTCGAGTAGTCATCGAATCGCATCAACTCCTTGCGCCACACTAAACGGATCAATCCCGTTGGCCCACTCCGGTGCTTTGCGATTATGAGCTCAGCTTGGCCGGGCCTGTCCCCTTCTTCGTACGCGTCCGGCCGGTGCAGAAAGATAACCATATCCGCGTCTTGCTCGATCGCTCCGGACTCGCGAAGGTCGGACAGTCGTGGCCGTTTATCATCTCGACTCTCAACGCCGCGATTCAGTTGCGCCAATGCAATGACAGGAACAGCTAATTCCTTCGCCAGGCCTTTAAGCCTGCGTGTGATGTCCGCTACCTGTTGTTCGCGGGGCGAGTTCCGACTCGCGGGCTCTATCAGCTGTAGGTAGTCAATGATAATTAGATCCAGTGGCGATTTACGATGGATTCGCCTGGATATCGCCGTGAGTTGCCCGATCGATCGCGACGGGGTATCGTCAATCACCAGATCGTATTCCTTGATATTGTGCCCCGTCGCCTCGATTTGATCGTATTGCCAAGCTGGCAGTGCGCCAGACCTTAAGTCGTGGCTATTGATTTCGGCGTTAATGCTGATCAGTCGCTCGGTCAGCTCACTCTTCGATTGCTCCAAGCTGAAGAACAGAACGTGCTTCCGAGCTTTGGCAATGGAATTTGCCAAGTTGCAGACCAATGCCGTTTTTCCCATCGATGGTCGAGCTGCCAGAATGATCAATTCGGCTGGCTTCAGGCCGGTTGTGTGTTCATCAAAATCAATGAAGTGAGTCTTCAGGCCGGTTGAAATTTCGCCGATCATGCGGCGCCGGATTGTTTCGATCACCTCTGGGATCGTCTCACTAACGCGTGTGCCAGATTCACGCAACTGGCTGCTGCTGATTCGGAAAATCCTCTGCTCGGCCGCCTCTACCATCTCTGTCACGTCTGTGGTGGAATCATAGGCATCTGTCGCTAACTCACCGGCGACGTCAATGATTTCTCGGCGTTTCCAGGCATCGTCGATTAACCCGGCGTAGTATTTCGCGTGTGCTGAATGTGGAACCGATTCAATCACTTTGGCGATGTGTGCGGGACCGCTGATGGCATCAAAATCACCGCGACGCATGAGTTCGTTCGCCAACGTCACGGCATCAATTGCGCCTCTGTGTTGGTAAATATACTGACAAGCCACGTACATTTTCCGGAGCGTATTGCTGTAGAATTTATCGGCGGTCACGATGTCTGCAACGTCATCCAGTGCACCAGCCCCAAGGATGATCGCCCCAATCAAGCAGCATTCTGCGTCCTGATTTTGCGGTGGGACGCGCAAAAGATCAGGACCATTCGTTCTTCGCTTTCGTTCGCTCATTGCTGCCTCCGATAACTCGGCCAGTCAAAAGTTGTGACTGTTGCACGGTGCAACAGACGATCCGCCACTCGTTTGCCGATCCTATCGTCCAGGTCATTCGCCCCATTGGCATTCACGGAAACTACGCATGGAAGTTGATCGCGGTATCTGGCATCAAGGATGCTGTACAGGACGCCGGCTTCAAATTCCGAAACGCCGCCAGAGGCGTTTACTATGTCCGACAAAATCAACACATGCCTGTCGGTGTATTTCTCTAAATTAAGCCCGCCCGCGTCGAAGTCTTTAGCCTCGCGGAAGATCGCCGCGCCGGTCGCGTAGTGACAGCACGCGCCATGAACCTCAATGATTCGCTTTGCGGCTGCGACTGCCAGATGATCCTTACCAGTTCCACACCGCCCGCACAGCAACAGACAACTACCAGAACGCCATGATTCATTAGCTACCCAGTTGCCGACGGTGTTGAACGCATGGCGTCGTTTGTTGGAATGCTCGTCATTGCCGATTTCAAAGGAATCGAAAGTAGCGTCACTGTATCGCAGTCCGGCGGCTCGAATCAGCTTGTCCGATTGGGATGTCACAAAGTCAGGTGGGGGCGATTTACTCGGCATCATTGAACCTCGCTGATCGTGTTGGGATTGCCGTTTGCTTGTAGGCACCGTTGAGAAGCATCTCCGCGTAGAATCGACGATCTGAATTTGCGCCGCCGATTAACGCTGCGGCGTCAAACCAACCTTTCCCTTTCAGAAACTCAGTCGAGGATTGAATCGCTGCCTTGATCGCGTCAAGGTTGGCCAAGCGGGCTTTTTGCTCAGAGTTTGCCTGTGATCGCTTCCATGCTTTCTGAATAGCGTCGCTTGGCTCATGGGGATTCTGGATTCGCTTGGAGACGATCTCCTCGTCATGCCAGCCATTCCATTGATGACAAAGACTCACTAGCAAAGGCGGAGTCTTTGCGACTGCTTTTTCTGTGTTAGCTCCCTTAGACTCCTTTCCCTTAGACTCCCTTCCCTTCCGGGGGTGATCGGTCGTCGAATTCTCGACGATGGTTCGACGATCGTTCGTCGAATTTGCCTGGTCTACTGCAACGACGCCCAGGTTGTCGGGAAGCGGAAAACGGTAAGTCGGCCTGTCGATCTTCTGATGTTTTTCGAAGCCGCTAACCAGCCAAAATGCTTCATTCTCGACACAGTATTCCGTTACTAGGCGGTTGCGCATCAGCTCCTGAACCATCGCCTCAACATCACCGAGAGCGAAATCGTCGCCTGGAAAGATTTCCATCTTGAGTCGGCGAACACTTGCCGGGTGAATCCCCCTGTCGTCACAGAAGTTCCACATGCCGATGAATAGTAGTCGAGCATTCGTCGAGCATTCGACGATTTGTTCCGACGTCCAGAACTCGGGCTTTATGGTCCGGATACGGGCCATTATCCTGCCCCTCCGATCGAGCCGTGTAACGACGCATTTTGCCCGCTGCATGCCAGTGGTGGGAGTGCTCGCAATGCATCTAGCATGACCTGCTTTTTCAGGCCCTCATTCAGTGCGTGGATTTTTGCCTCGTATGCGAGCATCGCGGCGTCGTCGATCACTGCGCGCAGCCGTCGCCCAGCCGCGACTCGATCCTCAGCAACAATGAAAATACCGGGGGCATGGTGTCGCTCGATCGGTTTCGATTTGTGTTTTGTTTTCTTGTTTGGCGTCATTTTTTTTGTCCGCAATGTTTGCGAAATTTTGCACGTTGTGACCTGATGGACTCTCATGGCGGCTCACTGCTTACGCTTGGCCATTGCCAATCGGACATAGGGGGCATGCCCGCCGCCGTCCAGGCTCGCAGTTCGTCGACTATCCATCGCGGCGATGAGGAAAGTCGCACCGGCGGTGGAAACTTCCCCGCGTCGACCATCAAGTCGATGTTGCGCTCACTTGTGGCGTATTGCTCAGCAGTCTGTGGCTTGTTCCATGCGAGGCGGTCCTGCATCGGCGTTGACAGTGTCGGTGGATTCATCACCGCACCTCGGATTCAGGCTTCGCGTTTGCCTGGCTGATTTCAAGGCCAAAGTAGCCCATCAGCTTGTCGATCGAATCCGCCCCTGGCCTCGATTTCCCAATCCGCCATTTGCTGTGGTGCTGAGCACTGATTCCCATCCGAGCGTAGACGTGGTAGTGAGGCTCTTCCGAATTCTCAACTTCGTCGTCGATAAGTTTCAGGATCAAGCTCGTACAATTACCATTACCCACTTGCTCTTCCTCTCTGTCTGAAAACGAAAAAAGGCCACGAAGCGGATGACTTCCGCTGCGTGGCCTCAGTTATTGAGTACCTATATTTATGGCTCGTTAGAGCGTTGCTGCCTGAATATAACCCAGCGCGGCAAATCGTCAAGATGTGGTGTAGAAAAAAAGCTTAATTAGTTTTCGCCCTGTTATTGATTGCGACGACAAGGCGACATAGCTGAAACTTGGGGAAGCACAAAGATCGCCGTCGCCACAAAATAAACTGCTTCGCCGGGTGGCAGAATGTTGCAACGAACGTCTTCTTGACGTCACACAGGACCGTCAGCAATACAGTGAGGCTATCGCTCGTTGCCGTCGCCTTCTGGGCATTTCTGCACTGGATTCTGCACTACGTCAAATGCACTGTTTTCTGAAGTGTCTGCCTGTAAAGTGCTTACGTCGATTGGTTCGATTCCCATCCACTTCCGTTTTTTCGCGGCGCGTTGTTTGCCGACGGGCGGTCAGCTCAGGTTATCGTGGCGATTTGTACTTGCCGTTGGGCTGACAGGTCAGCACCAGTGAAGTTAACGTCCGAGGTCCCATGGGGTCTTTATCGTTGCGAATGTATAGACGTCCGTTCCTTGCCGCTTGGCAACGTGTGATCGGATTTATCAAACGAGCCTGTCTGCTGTCTTCTTGACGTCTCGCAAGAGCTCAACGGGGCGCCGTTGCATTTCTTTCTTAACGCTATGTGGCATTGGGGAGTTGGATCGGTCCGTTCCCTCTGCAAATGAAGGTGTCGATCCGATATCCTGACGTCATGCTGGTGTTTCTTTGCCAAAGCTGCCTGTGTTTTTGGTTGGCATAAGTGCCTGTTCCCTGTGCAGGGTAATGACGGTTCATCGCGAGAGTTTCCGGGAGAATGCAGTTTTTGAGGTTAAGCACGGACAAAATCGCTGCTGAGCTGTGGATGGCGCATTGTTTGCATGGTTGTGAGGCATGTCGCTGCAGAATACACGCTTAATTATATTTACTGACCTGGATGGATGCCTGCTGAATAAGCAAGACTACGACTGGTCTGCGGCCCGGCCAACATTGGAACGACTGCGTCAATTGCAGATTCCTGTGGTGATGAATTCCAGCAAAACGGTAGCTGAGATGACTCTGCTTGCATGCGAGTTGGGGCTAAATCGCAGTACGTTCATCTGTGAAAACGGTTCGGTTATTCGATGGGGAAGTGATGTCGCCGACGGCCCATCAGTTGAAGTTAATTCACCGTATGTCGAAGTTGTTGGATCGCCGCGAGAATCAATTCTGCGATTGCTTGCCGAAGTGAAGACACAGTTCAGCTTTGATTCATTTGCCGACCTTGGGCTTAGCGGCGTGATGGCCGCCACACAGCTGTCTGAATCCAGAGCTCAGTTGGCGTTGCAGCGGCAGGGGACGGAACCGCTATTGTGGAACGATACTGAAGCGAAACGGATTGCATTTGCCCACCAGTTGCATCTTCACGATCTGACCATGACAAAAGGTGGACGGTTTTGGCACGTCGCCGGGCAATCGACAAAAGGGAAGGCAATGCAGATGGTCACAAGTCGGATGGCCCCAAGACCTGCATCCACGTTGGTTGCGGCGATTGGTGATAGTCCCATTGATCAAAGCATGCTGGATATTGCCGACGTACCCATTGGTATTCCCACGGCGACCGGGCTTGCCGTGACGGTTTGTTCAGAAGCAGGAATCGTCCCTCTGCAGCAGGGAAGCGCTGGCTGGGCAGAAGCTGTCAGTGTGTTGTTACGACGCATGGAATTCACATAACTCACCGACTTGAATGAAGCACATTCTGGAATAGCAGGAGACTATGGCTGATTTTGCTCAGAACGGAATTATCGGAACACTTCACGATCTTCGAAATCGTTCGACTGAGGATCTTGAAGCAGAACTGGTGAAGTTTTCAGCAGAGACGCCCATGTCGCTGCTGCTTCCGTGTTTGTATTCGGAGTTGGAAGGCCCGGCAATGGGGCCGATTGTTGAAGAACTGGCTAAGATTCCCTATCTGAGTGAAATTATCATCGGACTGGACCGAGCCAACGAAGAACAGTTCAATGCCGCCAAACGATTCTTCGATAAGTTGCCGCAGAACTACGTCGTACTTTGGAATGACGGCACTCGATTGCGGCACGTCGACGCCACGCTTCAGGCAGAAGGTCTGGCTCCCGCAGAGCCGGGTAAAGGCCGCAACGTTTGGTATTGTTTGGGCTACTTTCTGGCGTCTGGAAAATCGAAAGCAGTCGCACTGCACGACTGCGATATTCTGACGTATAACCGATCGATGCCCGCCAGACTGCTGTACCCGTTGGCTCACCCCGCTTTTCAATATCAGTTTTGCAAGGGGTATTACTATCGAGCCGCGGACGGCAAACTGAATGGTCGCGTGTTTCGATTATTGGTGATTCCTTTGATCAGAGCGTTGAAGACCGTGCTTGGGCGAGTCGAGTATCTGGACTATATGGGCAGCTTTCGCTACGCACTTTCGGGCGAATTTTCGATGAAGTCGGACGTGGTGAGTTCGCTTCGATTTCCTGGTGACTGGGGATTGGAGATTGGCACACTGTCGGAGATGTACCGTAATTGCAATTTGAATCATATCTGTCAGGTGGATATCGCAGATGCCTACGATCACAAGCATCAAACGGTTTCGGAAGACAATCCTGCGGGCGGGCTGCATCGAATGGCCAACGATATTTGCAAGGCATTTATCCGAAAGTTGGCAGTCGAAGGAATTGTGATTAGTCGCAGCATGTTAAGAACACTGAAGGCCTGCTATTACAGGACCGCGCTGGATGTTGTTGATCATTACCACAACGACGCGGTGATGGCCGGGCTTGACCTGCACCGACATCAGGAAGAAGCGACCGTGGAACTGTTCAGCCGTGTGATTGTTGCCGCTGGCGATGAGTTTTTGAATCGGCCGGACGAAAGCCCGTTTATTCACAACTGGTCGAGAGTAAACAGTGCGGTGCCTGACATCTATGATCAAATTCTGGGAGCTGTTGAGGCGGACAACAGGTAGTTGAAGCATTAAAACTTCGTTCGCCAAAGTTATTCAGCAGGCACCTCGGAGTTTCGGCGAGCAAACACATTCTAAGAACAAGTCCACATTAAGCGACTAACGCTATGGAATTATCAGACAATGAATCCGCCCTTCCTGCATTTCACTCATTACTGTGTCAGCATCTGGGATTCCTGTATCCCACAGCTGATGTGGAGCAACTGGCCGACGATGTCGTCAATGTGTTTGGTGGGTACGAAAAGCAGACGCATAAGATGCCTCCAGAAATGTGGTCACAGCGAGACTGCCTTGTAATCACATACGGCGATTCGATCATCGATGCTGATCGGATGCCCCTGGATACTTTGAATCAGTTTCTTGGGAGTTACCTGAGTGACGCAGTGTCGGGTGTTCACGTGCTGCCGTTTTGCCCATATAGTTCTGACGACGGGTTTGCCGTGATTGACTATGCTGAGGTCAATTCATCGCTGGGGGGCTGGCCCCAAATTTCGGCAATTGCCGAAAATTATCGGCTGATGGCAGACATCGTGATTAATCATGTGTCATCGCAGAGTCAATGGTTTCAAAATTATCGCAACGGTGTTGAGCCGGGGGCAACCTACGTGATGGAAGCCAATGCGGGCGATGATCTGTCGGCCGTTGTTCGACCTCGCGCTTCGCCATTGCTTCGTCCTACTGAAACGGCAAATGGACTGAAGCACGTTTGGTGTACGTTCAGTCATGATCAGATCGACCTCGATTTTCGCAACCCCGCTGTGCTTCTGGAATTTGTGAAAATTATTCGACTGTACCTGGAACGTGGCATCAGTATTTTTCGATTGGATGCTGTTGGCTTTTTATGGAAGGAACCGGGAACGAACTGCATGCATCTGCCACAGACTCATGAAGTCGTTAAGCTGCTTCGAACCGTCGTCGACTATTTTGCACCTGGAACTTTGTTGATTACAGAAACGAATGTTCCCAACCACGAAAATCTCACTTACTTTGGCAACCGCAACGAAGCTCACGTGATCTACAACTTCAGCCTTGCTCCGCTGTTGATGCATGCGTTGCTGACGGGGAAGTCCGAGTACTTAAAACGTTGGTTGATGAGTATGCCTCCGGCACCTTTGGGATGTACTTATCTAAACTTTACCGCGTCGCATGACGGCATTGGCATGCGACCGGCGGAAGGTCTTCTGTCGGACGAAGAGCAGCTGCAACTTGTGGATACGGTGCGGCATTTTGGTGGCCGAGTATCGACTCGGCGAACCCAGGACGGCGGCGAGCGGATCTATGAACTGAACGTCTCTCTTTTTGATGCGTTGCAGGGGACGGTCGCTGGAAAAGATGAATGGCAGGTTGAACGGTTTCTGTGTTCTCAGACCGTAATGATGGGGCTGGAAGGAATTCCGGCTTTCTATATTCACAGTCTGCTGGCCACGGCCAACGATCAGGCGGGAGTTGCTATGACTCAGCACAACCGGAGTATTAATCGGCACAAATGGTACTGGCCTGATCTGAAACAGAAGCTGGCCGATTCTGAATCGGTTCATAGCGTGGTGCTGCACGAACTGACTCGACGTATGAAGATTCGGCGCAGCAACCCGGCTTTCAATCCCAATGCCGTTCAGTTTACTCTGCAATTGCGAGATGAGTTTTTTGCGTTTTGGCGGCAAAGTACTGACCGCAGTCAGAGTATCTTCTGTGTTCACAATATGACGGACTGCTGTCAGGAACTGCGTCTTTCTGACCTGAACCTGATTGCCATGGTCAATTGGCGGGATGCGATTTCTGGTGTGCAGCTTGACGACCGCATTGGCGTGCTGGAGGTAAGACCTTATCAGTGCTTGTGGATCACAAATCGTTAACGCTTGTGGGCTTTCGTTGTGGACGGTTCTGTGTAAAGTGTGTGCCTGAAAATTTGTGAAGCGTCACAACCGAAAGCCACAATTATGTGCCATCGTTTTAACATCACTTCATCGCCCGATGCGATTGTGGATTTTCTGAACAACTTTGGCGTGTCTGCTGAACCGTCATTGTTTCCGAAGTCAGACTACTATCCCTTGCATGACGTTTTGACATTACGTTTGGTCGATGACAACCAGTGGAAGGTGGAACAACGATCCTGGGGATTTCTGCCAAAGTCGTGGAAGCCAACGGGGAAGGTAAGGACTCGCAAGTCGTTTCAACGAGGAAAAATCAACGCTCGCTCAGAAACGGCAGATACCACCTGGCCCTGGAAGTTTGCGTTTTCCAGCCAGCGCTGCGTGATGCTGGCCAGCAGTTTTTACGAACCGTTCAAAGAAGGTGGCGACGGAAATTACTCGCTTCCGGGACACGATGTGTTTGCGATTGCCGGCATCTGGGACAACTTTGAAGGTGACGACGGCAAAGGCAATCACGAATCGATTGAAAGTTGCGCCATGCTGACGTCCGATGCGAACGCATTGGTGGCATCCACCAGAAATGGCCGCATGAGGCAGCCGGTAATTCTGACAAACGTTGATCTCATTCAGCGATACTGCTCACTGGAAATCACAGAACACCACCAACTTCACGACCTGCTGGCCCCCTGGCCCGATACCAAAATGGAATTCAATGCGCCGACGTTGTAAGGCGATTTTGTGGTGCTGAGAAGTTGCAACGTATTCGGACTGCCCATGTTGCGACCGGCCATCATCGGAGAATCATTGGCGGCGATGTGTGTATTTTTCCGGTATCAAAAGTCGTTACCAGAAGGGATGATCTGTTGCAGTGGGGTTCCGTCAAGAATTGAGCTCGATGGGCTGAACAGTGCTACGTAAACGGGGCCATCAATGTCTTCCGAAAGAAATCGCACGCTGCCATCCGCGAAGGCCACGTTGACGCCTCCGGAATGTTCGCTGCTGGCAAATGGAGATCGGCCTTCTTCCTGCGACAGGCCAGCATTGATTTCCCATGGTCCACTGTTTGCCATCGTGTAATCGACATTGCCACTGCTGCACACATTAGCAGTGCAAACGTCCGATGTGAAGAAGACGGCCGTCTTGTGAGCAAACGGAGTCGCCCAGTTTTCCTGTGGCTGAGCAGGATTGCGTCCGGTGCGAGCGTTCTCAATCAACATCAGTGTGTTGGAAAATCCATCACGAATGAAGTTTGTGTTGTAATGCCGAACGACACCTTTGTGTTCTCCATAATTTTCCATAAAGAACAGCCCCAATGCCTTGAGCATCTGGCGGTCACTTAACGGGCCATCCTGTGCATCATCAACTGCGGCAAGCGTACCGTTTCCGTTCAGATCGATGGCGTTGCCGAAGGCATCGACGGGAACATCGTGAACACTGTGCAGGAAGGTGGTGTAGCCAATACCACCGTTGACCGCGTAACTTAAGTCACCCGTTCCCTGCAGACTGCTGTCTTCCGGGCATGTCAGTACCGGAATGGCAAGATCTCCCAGAGCATGGTTGGGAGCAGCATCGTACGCAACAGAAAGGTCCCATCGGTCGGCAATGTCACGGCGGTCCAGATACGGCAGCAGATCAACAACCCAGTTATGGCTGGGATAGCGGCTTCCGGGAATTCCAGCCCAATAGCCGGCGGCAGGATATCGCCGTTGAGCTTCCACGTAGCTCGCCATCGCGACGGAACAGTTTCGCAGATTATTAAGACATTCCGTCCGCCGAGCTGCTCGTCGAGCATTCTGAATGGCAGGCAGAATTAACGACATCAACATTGCGATAATCGAAATCACCACCAACAGTTCCAACAAGGTGAAACCATGCCGCTTGCTCTGCGAACGTGCTTTGTCTCGATTTCTCATGCGCCTTGCTCCAAACCTGAACCTTGTGAAGTTGCCGCTTCTACTTCCGCCTCCCTCAAACGTTCTCGCACCTCAGCCGCCTGCTGTTCGGTGATATGGTAGATGTAGATGGAATATCCAATCATGTCCACCGGTTCAAAGTGATCCATGAAATACGTGAAGTGACCATTCGACCATGTCCAGTCTCCATTGCCCACCGGCACATTGAAGCTGTGGCCTTTCAACTGGCACACGCTGACAGCATACCAACCCGCCTGAGGACCTCGCAAACCGTCTTTACTAACAACGTCCGGCTGACCTTCGAGGTACGGCGCAGGCAACCGAAACTTCAACCCGATATCTGCCGGGTCGAAGCCCGTAAACAAAGCTGCTTGAAGGTCGATTTCGGGATGTTCGTTCTGCCACCATTGCAGCCCCAGAATATCCTGGCCCCAATCGATGTTGCTGTCCACCAGCCAGTCGTGCCCCTTTTGGGGGCCACCCGCTGCTTCATTGAAGTAAGACATCCAGTGCGGAGCAAACCACAACACGGCCACCGCCTGCCAGGTCAGACAGCCATAAGAAAACCACTTCCAGAATTTCCCCAGAGTGACCGTTCTGGCGGCGATGATAAACAGAAACGGATACGCGGGCAGCACGTATCTCATGTGGTGGTTGAAGCCTGTTTGAGACGACACCAAACCAAAAATCAACAGCGGTGGCAGCACAATAAACGACCATTCACGAATCGAATGCTTCGTCCAGCGTTTCCAGTGATACAAGCCATGCAGGATGCTGACATACAGCATCAACTGAAACCCAATCGGTTCCTTCACCAAAAAACCAACCAGATAATAATACCACCAGCCTCCATGCTTCCATTCACCCATCAGGTAAGAGCGGTATCCACGTTCGAAATCCCGTTTCTGAATATCAATGCCCTGCAGAATTTTTTCCGAAAACGGGACGCAAACCGCTCCAAGTCGTGTGCGGTTGAAGCGATTAAGCCGCTGAGTACTCAATTCCACTGGTTCAGAAAATGAGTCGCTGACAAAACGAATGTCACCGAGTCTTCGAAAATTACCAGTAAATCCATAAAGACAATTGGCCGTCAAAATGAAGCACAATACCGCAACGCTCAAATGAGCGATCAACGTCGAAACCCGTTGTTTAACCGGAGCAACAACCAGCGTGTACAAAGTCAACACAGGCAACAACACGCACCAGGTGAATTTTGTCAGGCATGCAGCGGACGCCGCCAAAGAAAAGACCGTCAGGTTCCATGCACCTGGATGGCTTGTCCAGTCTTTTAGTGATTTGACGGCGACCGCGCCGAGGGCGGCGGCAGCGACATCCGGGCAGATCAGCCCTCCAAAACCAAGAATCGCAGGCGAACACATCCAAAGCCACGCAGCTATAAGCGGATTCGAGTTCGAATCTTCCGCGTCACGCCAATTGCTGCAGGCCAATGTCCCCGTGAGGAAAAAAATGACACACAGAATCCGCCCGATGCCTAGCTGAACCAGAAGCCCGGCACCATTCATTTCAAACAATCTGCGTCCAAATCGGAACTCGCCCCGCACATCCGAGCGAAAATCGTAGGCCCGCCAATCGGTCGTGAGCCCTGAAAGATGAGCTGGTAATGTTGCGAGCAGACGCACCAGCGGTGGATTAACGGCATAAAGTTCATACCGTCCCAGTTCGTGGTGAGACATTCCGGCTGCCAGGTGGCCACACTCATCGACGGTCGGTGTGTGGCGGAAGGCTGCGCAGCACAATAACGTGGTCATCCACGAAAGGGCCACAAGAAAGAAAATTCGCTGCCTTCTACGCAAGCAGTTTCCCCATTCGACGCCACTCTCGAAGAAAGAGGCCGCCCCCCAGAAGTGTCATCCCAACCCCCAGTGCATAGACTGGCCACCGCGAATAACCCGATCGAAAGACGATCGCCTTACCGGACCATTTGTCGTGCAGCGTCGTTTTAGAAAGAGGAGTCACTTTGCCGGATGACGGATCCCAAACTCGGACCGTCGTTTCCCGGATCTCCTCCAAAACAAGACAATGCATGTCGTTGTCAACGAGCAGAATGCATGGTAATGAGAGGGCATCGATATCAGGTGTTCCGAATGAAACGGCCTCGGCATCGAGATGGTTCGCGTTCGCCACATCGACGATATCACCGATTGCAACACCTTCTGCCGTTCGTGACTCGAATTCGAGTAAAAACGGTTCAAAGTCTACCGCAGATCCATGCAAGGCGATAATTCTTGCCAACGAGAGTGGGCCACAAAGCGTAGCAATCTCCTGTTGTTGCTTCGACGTTGCCATGGCCGAGTCAAGTGACGACTGTGAACTCGCGAGCTGAGACAACACTGCAACTGCAAGTAAGGTTGTCATCATTTAAGTAACCCCCGAATTCGATTTACGCAAGTAAACCACCACAATGGCAATCAGAGCAACACCGACAAGCACTGCCACTACAACGGAAGCGGGCCACCGGGCGGGCGGTGGCGAACTGGCTACGGGTAGATGAGAAACTGCCGCAGACAGCGAATCTATTGCGTTCGTTTCTCCGATCCGAAATACAGACTCGTACCCCGGCAGTTCATTCCGGACTCGAGTTCCGGGTTGAAGTGTGAGTTCAAACGCCTCGGCTGGGATTTCCTGATTGACATTCCTCGCCTCCTTTATTTCATAAACCACCTCGTAAAAATTGTGTGGTGAAACACAAAACTCTTCACAAAGGGAAGGCATGAAAATGCCGCTTCCGACGTCGCGAAAGCCTGTGTTTATTACGCCGTAATGTGTGTGCCGGTCGAGAGTCTGCATGCAGACCTTCGAAATAACATATCCCTTTTCGGGAAGTGTTGTGACCGTGAGATACGAAGTCGGGGTGGCATACAGAAAGATTGGTGTCATCGCTCCCCAGATATCTGCGAGTTCATCCTGACTCAATTCCCATTCGAGTGTCAATCCTTCCTCTTCGTCAGATGCTCCCACCGAATCCGGTACCCTGCAGTCATTGAAAAATTCGACGAGACGGAGCGGAATAGTGCCGCATGTCATAAACTGCCGCCATTTCCCTGCTTCCTCTGAATTGGTGAGACCATTGAATGGTTCCTGAATCAACAGGTTCCTCTGAACCTTACCGGATGGAGGCATCCGTTCAGTATAGATGGCGGAATACTCTGCTTTCCCGATTTCAGTCGACGGCACTGCCGGATTAAAGCACGACCATTGATCACCTGACACCGCGATCTCACAGTGCAGCGAATACTCGTCAAGGACAGTCAGGTCAGCGACATCAAAAAAGATCGATCCAATAGGAGGATTGCTTGCGTTGGTTGCAAGAATTGATAGATAGCGCAGCCCGGTTTCGCGGCTAACGGTGACTCGATATTTCAGCGGCTCAGCGGTGGGGCGCAAGTCCCGTTTTGTTACCGTTACCACGAATTGCCCAGTCTGAACGAGTTCAGACCGGGCGACCACATTCGCCAATACATCGGACCCCGCCTGAGAGTCAGACGGCACAACCAAAGCTGCAACTATGAACATACAATACATCGATTCACCTTCAATAATTTGAGTGAAGAGAAGGCTTACCCTTGGCACTTACCGTAGTTGATCGTGCACGTTGTGCCACCATCGCAAACCGATCGCAACACCGGATTAGGGTCTTGGTGCCACGGAGTTTTTACAGATGGTATGCATTCGTACTTATTCACGTCACGGCATACTTCGTTACATTCATACACCCACGGTCCCCAGTGCCCGAGAATGATATTTCCCCACGGATCGACATACCCAGGTGTCCAATACCGCCTCATTTCACACACCTCCTCGCAGACTTCCTCTGTCCCACATTTCAGCCGCGTAAACGTGCAGACGTTGCGCCCAACCAATTGTGGAGAATAGTCACACGAATCAGCTGCCTGCGCCGCTTGACAACTGGCATCTCCGCACGACATCGTTTGGTCAGTGGGGCAATAACCATCGTCGATCTTGCACTCAGTGGCTGACGTGGGGAAATTTGAAGCAGCACATCCAAGCCGTTGGCCGGGCATGCAGCAGTAGCCGTCAACCGAGCCGACAGTTTTACTTAGCTGTTGGCTCGTCATAGGTTTCGTTTCGAAGGGCGTCGTTGCCGTGACGGCAAGCAAACACAATCCGCAAGCAGTTAACAATACGGGAAAAGTCCTAGTCATAGCAGCTCCTCTATCAAAAAGCGTTGGGAAGGTTGAATTCCACGCCTAACTGACTGCTGTCGGCGTGGATAACTAGTTTCTGTATTCCGGCTGTGCAGTTGGCAACCTGCCCCTCAACCTTTACCAACTGTGAATTCAGGTGATTTACCGCGACAACGGAGAATTTTCCTGCTGCCGGTTCTACGGGACTGATCGAGACAGCCTGTTCCGTAATTCCACCTACATTCGCGCCTTTTAGAAAAAAGCTAAACCCAATAACAGATTCATCGGGCGACGATTGGGCCACGATTCGCCGAGGCAGGACTTCAATCTCCTGATTGGGCTCTATTCTAGCGTGCACTGAGCAAGAGTATTGACGTTCATTCACTTGGGCATCTGGCACCATAATGTCCACCGTGCCTCGCCGGATTCTTGAAAAGGCGCTATCGCTGCCCATGTGAGTGAGGACGATTTTGGGAGCAGCGTCATCAGTCTCGTCCAGCGACCACGAGACCTGATCAGGCCACGGTACAACTACCTGGAGCTCTGACCAATTGAGATCCAGTTCTGACTGCAGCGCAATCTTCGTAGTCGTTGATTCACCACGCTTTTCATTTATTACGATGTGTTGTGGAGCAGCACTAATTGCAGGAAAAACAGTGCCCTTAATCGAATACTCGATCACTTACCCGGGACTTCTGCCCGGAAGTTCCACCGAAACTCGTTCACGAAACTGTCCATATTTCTGATCGGTATTGACCAGCATATCCAGATAGAGTCGCGAGTCCGCAAACGTTCGCACTTGGGCTGAGGTACACCCACAGGACTTATTGACCCGAACAGCATCAGGGGCATATGCAGCCCCAGTCGCATCTGAAATTGGAAACGAGTGCCTTACCACCGTTCCTGCGGGGATTCGTCCAACGTCAAATGTCACAGCATCAGCTTTTGTCACGGCTTTCGTGACTTCCGCATTCTTCGCGTCGGCGGCCCCTCTTTCTGATGTGGTTAGATAGGGAACAAGGCACACACCTCCAAGAAACAGTGCGAGAGCGAGGAAGTATCGAGGTCGGAAACGCACCTGACCGAACAGAACTATGAGAAGCGAATGAAATCCATCGCGAAGCCTTAATTTCTTTCCGTCGGCCACGGACCGCGGTCTGTAGCTTATTGCAACCTCGGTGAGCTGCAGGTCTGTCCTCGCAACAAAATGGCTGACTTCGGCACAGAATTCGAAACCTTCACACTTTAATCGCATCGCCCGAAGGTCGAACGTCCGGAACATTTTGTAGCAGGTTGCCTCATCGGTGAGTTTGACTCCGTACAGCACGCGGACAAGCAGGTTCAGAAATCTGACTCCGGACTGCATGACCCAGCGGCCTTTTTGCAGTTTTGGATTCTCTAGATATCGGCTTCCGTACACGACATCGGCTTCACCGGACTGCATGACGGCCCATAGTTTTTTGATGTCCGCTGGATCGTATTCCAGGTCGGCGTCCTGAATGATGACGTGACTACAGGTGACGTGCTCCAGGCCGGTCCGGATGGCTCGGCCTTTGCCTTTGTTGATGTCGTGTTGAACCAACTGAATGCGTTCGGCTACTGCAGGTTGCAGAGTATCAATCCACTCCTTCACCAACGGGACACTGTTGTCTGTGGAACCGTCATCCACGATCACAACCTGGGAGATAACTTCCTGGGCGATCAATTGCGTCAATAACTGAGTGACAGTGGCCTGTTCGTTGTAGAGCGGAACAATGGCCGCCAGCTTTTCGACAACCGAAGTCGCGTTTTGTGATTGATGAACTACAGACATCATCGCCCTCGCCGCAAATCTTGACTTGCCACCCGTCACTTGAATTTCACACCGAGCTTGCTGCACCGTTGAAGGTGGGTGGGTGG
>ERZ887849.1933-NODE-1933-length-17897-cov-11.673972_pt1 | contig 17897 bp, 21 predicted proteins | sample MGYA00521267_ERZ887849 | MGnify/ENA primary metagenome ERZ887849 (study PRJEB32303, sample SAMEA104408601) | aquatic metagenome | biome: Brackish water; feature: Pelagic; material: water | place: Baltic Sea | collected 2014-06-06T16:11:00 | depth 2,863 m ... | reverse complement strand
TTGTTAATTATAAACACAAATACAATGGGTAGTATTAAAGTTAGTAAAGTTACTGTTATTAAAAGAATGCCTAGTTCTGAATAATCAGCTGATGTTTGAATTTCTTGAGTAACCTTATCTTTAACCTCTCGAGTAACTGTATATATTTGATTTAAATATTTAGTACCCAGTGAGCTTGCCGATAAAGCCAAATTTGTAAAAGATGCAAAAACAGCAAAAAAAGTTGCTTTTAAATGTGTGGGTGCATTTTTAGCAATCCATGCTAACAATGGGATCATTGAGACTTGTCCTAATGGTGACTCTAAAGCAGTATTAATAATTGCTATAAATTTTGCATCTACCACACCTCCAGTAAGTGAGGCTGTCCAATTATGAAATCCATAATACATTCCAACACTTGGTAAAAACAATATTGCTCCAGCAATACTTAATACAACTATTAATTTGGCAATTGAATTTTTAGCCATAAATGGTCTCAACATAACTATGCCAACCAAAGTTAAAATCGAAGCAAGTAACGATAAAATTGAAAAAAATTGCTCGTTAAACTCTAGAACATCTATTTCAAACCAAGTTAAACCTGGGCCTGGACCAGGCATAGCCCTGAATATAAAAATAATTACAGCTGTCCCAACAATAGTTAGTCTTAAATGTTTGGGTAGCTCCTTTATGAGCTTAAACATTAAAAAAAGAATAATAATAACTGATCCAATGAACACAATCTCTTGTGCAAAAGGTAGATTTAAAGACCCAACTGATAATGTAAAGATTACAAAGATAAGACTACCACCTAAAATCCACCAATTGATCTCAGTTTTTTGAGTGCTATGCTCATCTTTATATTCCAAGCCTTGAATTCTTAAATCATTAATTCTTTTTTTTTTTAAATAACTTCCTAGAATTACTCCCAAAACAGATACGAGAGGGATAATTAATGCATAAATGTAAATTGAACCATAAAGATTTATTTTTTCTGCTTGTTCTAGATTGTCAACATCTCTAAATAAAATTACATTTGCTAGTGCTACTAATACTGTCCCACCAATTATTGCAAATCGACCTAAAGTTTGCATGGTTGTATGCATTAATTTGATTTGGTCTTTAGTATAATCTTTACCTTTTTCATCAGTAAGTGGTACAGCTTCAACAGTCATTGCATCAGCAACTACGTCTTGAATAACATAACCTACAGGAGCTAGTATAACGCTAATTACAAACCATTTTTCGACTGAAAATATTAGAGCTAATTCCTCTGTATGAATAATTAATCCATACATAATCAATAAACTGATTGATATTAAAAAAGCCCCAAAATAAACCATATAGTTTTTTTTATTCCAAATAAGATCAACCAGATGTCCTAGTGGCATTTTTAAAGCCCAAGGTATCCCAGCCCAAAAACCAAGGCCTGCAAGAAATGCTGCTGATAAATTTAAATAATCTTTAACAAAAAAAGTTCCAACAATTCCAGTTAAACCTGAAATACCTGCCGCTACATAAACCATTAAGGGCGGTAAATAACTCCATTTAAATTGGCGACCTAAATCTAAAAGAGTATCATCAAAAAATTTTGATATTCTGTTCATGAATTAATATTATACGCGGTTGAAGAAAATATAAATTTTATTTTTTATCTAGTGGCACTGAAGTTTAAGACTTTTACAATATAAAAACCAATAAACATAGATATCACAAATGCAATAGAATAAACATTGAAGAGAGCAATTGATGATATGGCTGGACCTGGACATAGGCCTCCAAGACCCCATCCAGCACCAAACAGTGCTGATCCAACAATTAATTTTGTGTTAATATTTTTATTATTTGAATAGTCAAATTTTTCTGCAAATAAAGGTTTTTTGTTATTTTTGATTAAATGAAACATAGGAGATGATACAACAAGAGCTCCAATCATTACAAAAGCTAATGATGGATCCCAGTATCCAAATAAATCCAAAAATCCTAATACTTTTGCAGGATTAATCATTTCAGAAATTACCAACCCAATTCCAAAAATTATACCAGAAACTAAAGATACTAATTTATTCATATTAAATTTTTTACAAAAACAGTTATTATTCCAACGATCATAAAAGTTATAGTTGCAATAATTGATCTTAGAGAAAATCTACCAATACCAGAAATTCCATGGCCACTTGTACATCCACCACTTATTCTAGTTCCTAATCCGACTAATAAACCAGCAATAATTAATAGTGTATATGAACTAGAAATAGTGACACTGATTTGCTTGCTAGTAAACAAAGTATATAAGATAGGACCAATTATAAGACCTACTAAAAATAAAAAATTATCAAATCTATTATTTTTTTCAGTAAGTGCATTACTTGCGATACCACTGATCCCTACTAACCGACCATTTAATAAAAAAAATACCACCACTGCTAAACCTATTATCACTCCTCCGGTAAAAGCTGATACTGGTGTAAAATTAATTATATTCATTTAACTTTGTAATACTGGAAATGCTTGTCTCATTTTTAAAAAATTTTTTTGATATTCCATCTTTGTACATCTGTCTTGTACATACTCAATATTATTTAATTCAACAATTTCTTTTGCTTTATCATTTTTTATACCAAGTTGTAGCCATAAAACCTTAGCACCAATTTTTACAGTGTCTTCAGCGATTTTTTCTGCTTCTACTGAGGGTCTAAATACATTTACTATCCCCACGTCTGCCTTTATATCAGTTAACTTTTCATAAACATCTTCACCTAAAATTTTTTGTCCTTTAACTGAAGGATTAACAGGATAAACTTTAAAGCCGTATTCTTGCATATATTTCATAACAATAGTTGAGGGTTTTTTTGGATCTTTACTGACACCTATCATGGCGATTGATTTATACTTTTCTAAAATTATTTTTAAATTATCCATTTACTAATCTTTTTTTGAGATTTGCTCTTCACAAAACTTTTTTGCAGCATCTAAATCTGTAATTGTTGCTAACTGTTTGCTGCCAGCGACGCAAGCTTCTACTGCTCTTTGAAAATTGTGATCTCTAAATTTTAAAACTAATAACATACCTAAAATTATAAAAATAATTATGAATAAGTTTTTTTTACTTTTTAAAATCATTTATTTTTCCAAACAGGTTTTCTTTTTTCCAAAAAAGCTGAGATACCTTCTTTAGCATCCATCGCCATCATATTCATGGTCATCATTTTGCTAGTGTAGCTATAAGCTTTTCTTAACGGTAATTCTAATTGTTTATAAAATGCCTCTTTACCGATTTTAATAGTTAAGTTAGATTTTGAAGCTATTAATTTTGCAATTTTTAAAACCTCTTTGTCTAATTTCTTTTTTGGATAACAATTATTGATTAATCCAATTTGTTTCGCATAATCTGCTTTAATTGGTTCACCAGTTAACAGCATTTGCATCATAGTTTTTCGATTAATTTTTCGGCTAACAGCAACCATTGGGGTACTACAAAAAAGTCCTATATTGACACCTGGTGTTGCAAATACCGCATCATTAGCGCTATACGCTAGATCACAACTCGCAACCAACTGACATCCTGCCGCAAATGCTGCGCCATGAACTTTAGCAATTACTGGTTTTTTTCCTTCTACAATTTGCAACATTAATTTAGAACATAGATTAAAAAGTTTTTGATATTTATTTTTTTTCTTTAAACTTTTTACTTCTTTTAAATTGTGACCGGCACTAAAACCTTTTCCTGCGCCTTCTACAATGATTACCTTTATGTTTTTATCTTTATCTAATTTTTTAAAAGTTATTATTAAATCATTTAAATTTTTAAATGATAAAGCATTATAAGTTTGAGGCTCATCTATGATGATTAGTGCAATACCATTATTTAATTTTTTTAATTTAATATTGCTAATCATATTAATCAGTTAAATTGATTTAAAACTTTTAATTTATTTTAACTTTCCTTCTTCACGCATCTTGGCCCTAATTTTAGTTGCAGAAATTTTTTGAATTTCTTCAGTTAGCACAATTTCCTCTATTTTATAACCAACACCTCTACCATAACAAATGTTAGTAATATTTGGTACCAATATAACTTTAAACTGACCTTCAAATTCAGGGTTTAATCTTTCTTCAATATTTTTCTTCACCGTATCGAAATCAAAAGGGTTGTCATCTACACCCTGAACATCACGTATTTGTATGCAAACTTGTCCAGTTTTTTTAATAATTTCTTTAAACAAAGTATAATGACCATCATGAAAAGGTTGCCATCTTCCTAGCATTTGAGCTGTTGGTTTTTTATTGTCCCATTGATAAGCCATTATTTGATCTCCTTTATAATTTTTGATGCCCAATTTTTAGCATCTTGTGTGGTCACCTGAAAGTCAAACTTATCCGGTTTAACAAACATTTTATTTGTATCGTCAAACCTTCCTTCTTTAATAGTATCAACCCAAATAATATAATCTGCAGGAAATAACCTTCTTGCTTCAGGTGTGGGGCAAATAAAATCTGCTACAACAAAATTTCCTTCATCTTTTAATTTAATAGCAAATTCAGCCATTCGCTTAGATTGTCGCTTACGTCCATCTTCTGAAAAATCCCAATCATTCGCTTCTTTTCTTACTTCATCTGCATTTAATCTTTTAGCATTTAATAGTGGCGCAAGCTCATTTGCTAAAGTTGTTTTACCAGATCCTGGTAATCCCATAATTAAAATAATTTTCATAATATTTATTTAACTTTTATTTAAAAAATTACTAGACTTTAAAGCTCAGCTTTTGCTTTAAATTCTCTCCATTTTATAACTGTTCTAGCTCCAATGGTTGAAATTGGTGATGGAGGTAATTTTTTTGGCTTATCATAAGAACTCATATCTTTTACGATTTCAGAATTTAAACCTAAAGCAAGTTCTGCAGCACCAATACCTGCTAAAGTACCTTTTGCTGTACCAATTCCATTTTGACAACATGCAGAAAAAACATTTTTATCCACTTCTCCAAATGCTGGGACAGAATTAAGCGATAAACACAATCTCCCACCCCATCTATATTCCATGGTAACATCAGGAATCATTGGAAATCTTTTTTTAAAGCTCTCATCTTGATCTTTACCAAATTTTTGGACATTATTTTCTGAAACCTCTAATGTTGGATTAAAAGTCCATCTATTTCTAATAAGAATTCTATCTCCACTAATGCCAGTTATTCTTCGCAAAGTAGATCCCATTGGGTCAGATGGGGTGATACCCCAGCTAGATTTTCCACCTAAAGTTTTTTGCTCTGTCTCAGTTAATTTTCTTGTCATAGAGGCATAAGTAAATACATGCATTAACCGCTTTTCAAAAAAACCAAATGACTCTACATGTCCATTTACAGCCATTATTATTTTTTTAGTTTTAATTGATCCTTTTGGAGTTTTAACTATCCATTCATCGATGTTATTTTTTAATTCTAAAGCAGGTGTGTGTTCATATAATTTAAAATTTTTTTGGTATTGATTTGAAATCCCCTCGGCAAGTTTACTAATATATAAAGCCGGCTGTAACATTAAACATCCTGGCATAAATAGTCCCCCACTATAAAAATCAGATCCTGTGATATCTTTCATATCTTTTGCTGAAAGATTTTCATATGTTTCACCTAATTGATCTAAATGTTTTGAATATTCATGATTATGTTTCTCACCACTTATATTCACATAACTATTAATTCGCCCAACAGGATCAGCAGCTTCTTTTGGCATGTCGTATTCTTTAGACGAATTTTTTGCAAAATTAAGCGCATATCTATTTAATTTTACATGTAATTTATCTCTTTCGATCGTATCTTGATAACTTCCAGAACCTAATTCATGTGGCAGATCAATCATAAACCCCGAATTTCTACCTGCTGGTCCAGCTGCAATTTCACTTGCCTCAATTAAAATGATTTTATCATTGTTGGCTAACTCACATAATCTTTTAGCTGCCGATAAACCTGTAAACCCACCTCCAATAATTAGCCAATCTGCTGAAATAGTATTTTCAAGATCTAGATATCTTTTTTGTTTTGGTAAAATTTCTCTCCATGCGGCTGGGCCTGGATCTATAGGTAATCTTTTAGCTTTTATAACTTTATTCATTAATCAATCAGATTAATTTCTTTATTCATCTTATTAATTACATTTGCTAAATCATTTTTTTCTTTTTCATCCAAAGACAGTAAAGGAGATCGAGGAGGTCCAGCTTCAATACCTTTTAAATCAACACCATATTTTATGGATTGTATAAATTTTCCACCTTGCTCTAAGTTTGTCATTAATGGTTTCATTGCATCCCAAATTTTTTTTCCTTTTTCAATATTTTTTTCAATTACACATGTGTTCCATAATTTTATATGTGCTTTAGCAGCAAAATTACTACCAGCACAGACCCAACTTTTAGAACCTGCTTTAAAAAAATCAAAAGCTTGGTCATCCATTCCACAACAAAGATCTATATTTGGATAATTTTTCATTAAAAAATCTATTCTTTGAATTTCTCCTGAGCTCTCTTTTATTGCACAAAAATTTTTAGACTCACTAATTATATCTAAATATTCTTTATCCATATTGACCGAGGTTCTTCCAGGGTAATTATAAAGTAAGATTGGTAAATTTGTTGCTCTATCAATTGCAAGTGAACTTAAAGCATTTTCTTTACTTGTGGGCACAGAATAAGGTGGTGAAGAAATCATAATAGCATCAGCTCCAACTTCTTTTGCTTTCTTACCTAAAATAATTGAGTCTTCAATTCTTAAAATTCCACCAGTGCCTACTATTAATTTTACTTTTTTATTAATTAACTCTGCAGTCACATTAATTAGATGAATTCTTTCCTCTAGCGTTTGAGAGTAATTTTCTCCTGTAGAGCCAGCTAACACTATTCCATGAACTCCCTCAGCAATTATTTTATCAATAAGAATTGCGTATGCTTTTTCATTAATAGAAAAGTCTTGATTAAATGGTGTGATTAAGGCTGTATAAATACCATTAAACTTCATTATCAATATTTTATTTTTTTATTGATAGTTTTTAAAGAACTATCTGTACCATGATGAAAATGTTTACTCATATCTGGCATATATTTCATTGAAATTGGTTTTTTACCAATTGCAACGGACATTTCTCTGACATGATGAGCCTCTGCACCACAACATATACCAATAAAATTAATTTTATTTGCTACACAATCTTTTGCAAATTCAGCCATTTCATATCTATTACAAAGTAAATTGTCCAAAGCGACAGGAAAAGCATTCCCACCTGGAATACAATCACAGCCATGATCAGTAATATTTAAAAAACCTGGTTCCTCCTCTGTTGTTCTATAAGGAACAGGTAAACCAGAAACATGACAAGAAACTTTTTTTCTAACTTTTTTTAATAATTTCATTGTCATCTTGGGCCCTCGATAACAATTTAAACCCACAACATCTGCGCCAAGGTCTTCCATCATTTTACAAGCATCTTCTGCACTATGACCCTCTCTTGTCTTATCTCCTCTTGGAATTGCAAAATTACAAACTGCAATTAATCCTGCATCCTTTATAGCCTTAAGTGCAATCTTCATTTCTTCAGTCCAATTAATTGTCTCAGCTATCACGAAATCAACGCCTGCTTCTTTTGCCCAACCTACTTGTTCTTCAAACATTTTTTGACATGCTAGTGAACTATTCTTATCTCCTGGATCAAAAATATTTGTATTAGCTACATCACCACAAACTAGGAGATCTAAATCTTTAAATTCATTTGCTGCGTCCCTTGCAATTTTTAAAGCATTTTTTTGAAGAGGTTCCAGTAATTCCTCTTTTCCTATAATTCTTAATTTTTCTCTATGACCATAATAAGTAAAAGCTTGAACAATATCTGTACCTGCTCGAATAAATTCTCGATGTAATTGGGTGACTACTTCTGGATGTTCTAATACTACTTCTGGAACAAAAGCACCTGCTGACAGATACCCTCTTCGCTCCATAGCAAAAAGATATCCTTCAGCACACATGATCGGGCCATTATTTAAACGATCTATTAAGTTTTTTTTCATAAAATTTACCTCTATTTACTTAAATTATTTGCTACCCATTTATGAAACATTAATGTTGGAGTATCCATTACTGGAGAAAAATTTCCACCATTATATGCTGGCGAATTTCTTCCTTCTTGCATACCCTCAATTGCATTCACATCTTCGTTCATTACTTCTTGCCAAAATTTAAAGTTTTTTTCTCGCATTTCTTTTAAGTCTTCACTTGAAGCACTTTTATCACCAACATAATACATCTCAAAATGTTCTCTAGTTTTATTATTAGCTAAAGGTTCTAACCAAAATGCGTAATAATGATCTACATGTATGCCAAGCATCACATTTGGAAATAATGAAACATATTCAGAGTTATGATGTAAATCACTAGGCCAATTAGGAAAACATTCAAATTTTTTATTACCATCAAACTGTTGACTATATTTATTGCTACCTTGACCAGAAAAAGTATCTTGTGGGTCTTCAATATGATAGTGATCTTTTATATTTGAAACTCTATTGAGTTCGGGATGTACCCAAGGCAAATGATAGCTCTCACAATAATTTTCTATAGCTAATTTCCAATTACTGTTAACTTCCATGTTAAAATATCCAAAATCTTTAGAGTGTTTTATTAAATCTTGATCTTTTTTTGGGATAAATTTTGACCATCTATCTTCTAATGGTTTAATTGCATCAGAAAAATTTTTTGCATTTTCATTTATATTTATAAAAATTAAATCCATCCAAACGCTTGAACGAACTTCTTTTAAGTTGCTATTTTTTTTATCAAAACCTTCAGCCTCATGTTTGTTCATTCCGCCAATATGAGGGGTGGCAACTAGTTCACCTTCAAAGTTATAAGACCATGAATGATAAGGGCACCTAATTACATTTTTTATTGAACAAGGCTCTTTAATTAATTTTAATCCTCTGTGACTACAAACATTATGAAATACTCTGATTGTGTCCGATTTATCTCTAATGATTATAAGTGGTGTTCCTAACAAGTTGTAAGGTTTGGCATCTCCAATTTCTGGTACTGAGCTTGCGGTACCTATTACTACCCAATTGTTGTTAAAAATTTTTTCTTTTTCAAAAGTTAGATAATCTTCATTGGTGTAGCATTGATTGGGCAGGCCATGAGCTTCTAGTATTGGCTTTTTAACTACTTCTATTTGATCTAAATTTAATATGTCTGATAATTCTTTTATTCTTTTATTATTCATAATCCTCCTTTTAGGTTGAAAAAAAAGAAGAATTTCTACGATTCTCTAATTATGACTTGTTGAAATACTGTCTGACAATTCAGACTGAAGTTAAAACCATTTTTAAATTCTAGGTCTATTTTCAACATCCTGTACGCTACCATAATTGGACTAAAATCAAAATAAAATTCAATCTCGACTTGTTAGACTGGAGAAATGAATTTCTTTGACACTTATTTTAAATAAGATAATCATCTCGGAAAAATGAATTTCTCTTTGGAGATTAGTCCACACACTGACCTTGAAACCCTACCAGAAGTTAACGATATTTATGTGACTATGCTTCCGGGAGAGGACTATAGAGAGACCGCCCAAAAATCTGCAGATTTAGTAAAAAAGGGATTTAATCCTGTACCACATTTTCCAGCTAGATCTATTAAAGATGAAAATGAATTAAAAGATTACGTTACCAGATGTAAAGATGTGGGTGTCAAACAAGCATTAGTCATTGGTGGTAGTAGAGATCCAATTGGAAAGTTTGATAGTTCTTTTCAAATTTTAGAAACAGGTTTTTTTAATGGAATAAAAATTGGTATTGCCGGTCATCCTGAAGGCAGTCCTGATATTCCTGATACAGATTTAGAAAAAGCAATGATAGATAAGAAGCCTTACGCTGATTATATTGTAACTCAATGGTTACTTGATAGTCAGCCTATTGTTGATTTTATTTCTAAACAAAGCGTACCAGTGCATGTTGGAATTACTGGGCCCATGAAAATATCTAGCTTAATTAAATTTGCTAATATTGTTGGAGCAAAAAATTCCTTAAATTTTCTTAAATCTAATTTCAGTAAGGCACTAGATTTATTGAAACCTAAAGACCCTAATGATTTAATTGGGAAAGTTAAATCGCATACTGATAACTTCCACATTTATACATTCGGCGGCTTGAAGGAAACTAACAAGTGGTTGAAGGAGAACAAATATGTCTAGTGAGTTTAATTACGATAAAGTAAGACATGTGACGTCAGTAGATCAGTCTGACAGAAAGGTTCCTTATAATTTAAGACAAAGTGGACCGACTAAAGTAGAATTGCTAATATCAACAAGGGTTAGAAAATCTCCATATTGGCATTTATCAATGAAAGCAGGTTGTTGGAGAGCAACTGTTTACAATCGTATTTATCATCCAAGAGGCTATATAAAACCTGAAGATGGTGGAGCAATGGTTGAGTATGATGCAATTGTTAATCATGTAACTATGTGGAACGTTGCTGTTGAAAGACAAATACAAGTCAAAGGTCCGGATGCAGAAAAATTTGTTGATTATGTAATTACAAGAGATGCAACTAAAATTTCTCCAATGAGAGCGAGATACGTTATTTTGTGTAATGCTTATGGTGGCGTTTTAAATGATCCAATTCTTTTAAGAATTTCTAAAGATGAGTTTTGGTTCAGTTTATCTGATAGTGATATTGGACTTTACTTACAAGGTGTTAATGCTGATGGTAGATTTGATGTGCATATTGATGAAATCGATGTCAGTCCTGTACAAATTCAAGGACCAAAATCAAAAGCATTAATGAAAGACTTATGTGGCGATCAAGTTGATTTTGATAACATGCCTTTCTATGGTTTAGCGTCTGCTAAAGTAGGTGGAAGAGATGTTATTATTTCTCAATCAGGATTTTCAGGCGAGGCTGGATATGAGATCTATTTAAGAGACTCTATGTTGTATGCTGAAGATATGTGGAATGCTGTGCTTGAAGCGGGTAAAAAACATAGCTTAATGGTTATTGCACCTGCTCACCATAGAAGAATCCAAGCTGGAATTCTTTCTTGGGGACAAGACATGGACAATCAACACAATCCTTTTCAATGTAATTTAGGATACCAAGTTTCATTATCTGGAAAAGGTGAATGGAATAAAAAAGCTGATTATGTTGGAAAAGCTGCTCTTGAAAAGATGAGAGATGAACTAAGAGCTGGTAAGAAACCTTACAAGCTACAATTAGTTGGTCTTGAATTAGGTGGAAAACCAATTGAAGAATATGCTCCTGACTTTTGGTTAGTATCAAATGAAGGTGGTGGAGATCCTGTTGGATTTATTACTTCTCCTTGGTATCACCCTGAGAAAAAACAAAACATTGCTATGGGATATGTGCCATTTGATGGAACTTTAAACTCAAATGGATTTCCAAAAGGTAAAATTGGAACTAAATATAAAGTTCATTTACCAGAAAAATACTCTGACACTCCAGGAACACCTGTTGATGCAGTAGTAGTAGATATCCCTTTCAAAGAGTCTTACAACGCGAATACCAGAGAAGTTGTAAAAGGCTAAATCTTTTTTTTGGGGGAGTTTTAACTCCCCCAATAATTCATGACTAAATTCTTTTTAATTGCGGTTTGCATTATCATCACTATTGCTTTAATAATATTTCCATTAGTTGTTTCTTACAAAGAACAAAAAAATAAAAAAAATAAAGATTAAATGTTTGGTGAATTTCTAAGTATTATTTTCAAATCTATAAAACTAGATAAATCTCTTTACAAAGATAATAAAAATTTTGGTGAAGCTTCAATATATTTCGCTGGATTAATTATGATCTTAGATGGTTTAGCTGGTGCAGTTGCAGCAAATACAGTTATTAAAACTGCTGTAGCAATGTCAGGATTAACAGCAATTTTAACTTGGTTAGTTTGGGCTATTTTTATATTTGTAATTGGGGTTAAGTTGTTTCCAGATAAAGATTCAAAAATCCCTTTTAAAAAAGTTTTAACTGCCGTTGGTTTTGCACATGCTCCTGGGTTGCTAAGATTTTTTGCTGTAACACCTAACTTAATGATACCAATAATTTTTTTAACTCAATTTTGGATTTTTGCCGGTTTGATTATTGCAACCAAACAGGTTCTTAATTTGAAATCAAATCTAAAAGCTTTTGGGGTTGTTTTCTTATCATTCCTTATCATAGCTTTCTTATCCATCTCATTCGTAATGAGTAGAATGGATTTCTTACCTGTTAGTCAAATTAGCTAAATTGGAAAGATGGTTTTTGATAACCTACAAGATTTACATAATTTAAATCCTGTTAAAATTAAATTTTGAGAAACGCTTTCATCTTCAGATTTACATTCATCACAAAGATTATTAAAATCTTCTAAATCTTCTTCATTTATCAATTTATCATCAAGATCATCAGTCATTATCGGTCAAACCTGCTCCTGCACCACTTTGTTTTAAACTGTCTGTCTCCTCAACAAAAGTTTCCTCTGACAAAGCGTAAAGGTTTTTCCATTCTTCATCGTTAAAACTATCTTCATTTTCAAGAATTTTAACCTCAAGTTTTTTTGCTAAGGGCAAAATCTGGTTATCATTTTTATTAACAAGAATATTCACATTTAAATTTAATAAAAATTCATTTTCATCAAATGATAAGGATATCTTCTTGCCCATTATTTCTGAGCTTCTACTTAAAAATGGCAAGAAAAGTATAGGGTAAGCTAAATTTTCAAAAATTAATTTAGTATAATTTTCAATTTTTTTTGAATGATCTAAAAAACTTACACCTGCAATAATTGGACAAAATGCTAAAGTGTTAGAAATGTTTTTTTGATTTATAATTTTTAAATCTTCATATTTTTTTGATTTTCGATCTAAATAATATTGGGTTAAATTTTTAATACCAGGTAATCCAAATAATTCTAATAATCTAATATTTTTACCAACCTCTTCAGCAATACCCCAGGAAAATCCTGATGCACGGCTTGCACGTTTAGAGGTTGTGTCTATTTCACTGAGTGATTTCATGTTATTGATCTAAATTATAGACCCACTGATCATCATAATTTTTTAAATCAGTTGGCAAAGGCGCTCCTTGAAACATACATATTCTTAACCATTTATCAGATCTTGGATCAAATTTAAGCGCTCCAAAAAAAGAAAGTTTTAATCTTAACATGTCTATAGGAATTATTTTTTCACTTATCGTATTGTCTTGAATTTCAGAGTATGGAAATTTTTCTATAATAAATGCTCTTCTTACAACATGTCTTAAATCTGAATTATTGATTAAAAATTCTGCTATGGAAACATCCTTATTTAAAGATTTAATTCTTTCATAAAGTCTTTTTATATCTCTTGCAATTGCAAGCGGTTGTTCTAATTCTGAACCTTGCTCAATATATCTATCTGCTAATCTAGGCTCCTCTTTATTTTTTGAAATGAACCAGAATTTTTGATTATTTTCTTTTTTATCAAAATCAATATTTAAAACTTCTGAATATTTATCTTCTAAAATATTTTTTAATTCATTTACCTTTCTTGAGGTTGGAATGTTAAAATAACGATCCTCATCAGAGCTCATTTGATGAATTAATGGTTTTATAATATCATCGAAAGGTTCCATCATAATTGAAACAACATACTCAGTACATTCTTCACAAGAATTTTGTTCTAACCACAAATAAATTTTATTAAATGGATATTCCTCATTAAAATTAAAATCATTTTCAGTGAATTTAATTACCTTTTGAACATCCTTTAATAAATCTTTAATTTTTTTTTGTTGATAGGTGCTCTCAGTATTCCAGGATGTAATATTTACTAATGACTTTTTTAAACTATTTTTAAATAATAGACTGTCTTGAGACTTAACTTGTTTTATTTCTCTAATTTTTTTTAATGCTATTTCCCTAGCTAAAATCCAGTTATTCAATAATGTGGGATGATTTACTATAAAAGGTGCCATTCCTAATCCAGTGGAATTCCCTATACCTAAATTTTTACAAATTCTTTTATCTAGGGATACTGCTTTAGTGGGATTTTTGCACTTAGCTACATGATTAACTTGATCAAAAGTAAATTGTCTAACTAAATAAACTAACATCATCTCCAATCTAAATGGTCCATTAATCTCTTCCCTATTTTTTATTCTAAAACGATCAGCTAACCCAAATTTACCAGAGCCGTAAACGGCGGTGGTCCTATATAAATAACCTACTGATGACAATAAATCTAAATCGGGTTGTTTTCCTTCACTTAGATTATTCACTACATGATCAAAAACTCGTACTGATTTGTTGGCTCTAGAAAGAGTTAATTCTTTGTAAGACAATCTTCCAACTTCTTGTTTGGGAACTTCATTCTTTAATCTTTCAATATCCTCTCTAGCAGGAGATCCATCATACAAGGTAAAGGCTGCATCCCACTTTGTTGCAATTACTCTATCAGATCTTTCGTCATCACTTATTTTATTTGCAAAACATACAAGAGAGTAAATTCTATCTTTTTTTTTAAATGAATAAACTGCGCTACCAAATCCCTCATCATCGAGATCAAAAAGATCTCTTTTATACTCCCAATCTTTAAATTCATTTAAAAAACTTCTCAAAAAAGAAAGTTTTGATTGATGAAAAGAGCCCAGCCTTGAAAGCTTCATTACTACATTGGGATTTCTTAATTCTATTTTCATTTAAATATTTTTGTAAAAATTATACCAGTTATTTCCTAGTATTCCGTCAATCTCTATTTCGGAAAAACCTATTTTTTTTAACCCATTTTCAATATTTGAAAAACCTCTAGCATCTTCAAACCAGTTTGGCTGCTTTGGAAAACCTGGTTTATTTTTTGAACCTTCTCCATAATTTCTACTTTTTGACCATGTTCCATTTCTCATCCATTCGACTATAGAGTCAGGTTGTCTTAGACACAAATCAGATCCAATACCAATATTTTTTACATTCATTATTTCTGCTGTTTTAGCTACCATCTCGCAAAAACTTTCTAATGTACAATCTGTGTTATTTTTTAAATGATGCGGATAAAGTGATAATCCCAACATTCCATCATTTTCACTTAGAGCTTTTAATAAATCATTAGATTTATTTCTTTTTGCAGGATGCCAAAACAATGGATTAGCATGAGTTATTGCTATTGGTTTTTCACTTATATCAATTGCATCGAATGTACTTTTCTCTGCTGAGTGAGACATATCAACAACAATACCCACACGATTCATTTCTTTTATGACTTCTCTACCAAAATTAGTGACGCCACTATCATTTTTTTCATAACAACCAGTCGCTAATAAAGATTGGTTATTATAGGTTAGTTGCATAAAGCGACATCCTAAATCATGAATTTTTTCAACCAACTTAATATCATCCTCAATTGGTGAACAATTTTGAAACCCAAAAAATATAGCTGTTTTTTTTTCTGATTTTGCTTTGTCAATATCTTTGAAATCTCTTCCTAAAAAAATTAAATCTGAATTTTCTTTGAATAATTTTTGCCATTTCTTTGTTTCTAAAAGAAATTCATCATAGTCTTCATGATAAACTAGAGTAACATGCACCGCATCTAGTCCAGCCATCCTATTAATCTCAAAAATTTCTCTAGACCAATTGCAGTATTGAAGATTGTCTATTTTAAATTTCATATAGTTTCACAATATCAATAAGTTGTTCAAATTCTATTAATTTTATTGAAATTTGAACCTAATTTTGAAATAAAGTTTGAATACTTATTTTCATGAAAAAAAATAATAAATTAAAAGTTTCAATCGTTATGGGAAGTCAATCTGACTATAAAACTTTGAAATTAGCTGAAAAAGTTTTAAAAAATATAGGTGTTTCTTATGAAACTAAAATAATTTCTGCGCATAGAACTCCTGATAGAATGTATGAATATGCTAAATCATCAGTAAAAAATAATATTGGTGTAATCATAGCGGGTGCAGGTGGATCTGCCCATTTACCAGGGATGATTGCTGCCTTAACGCCATTGCCAGTTTTAGGTGTACCAATTGAAAGTAAAAAACTAAAAGGTTTAGATAGTTTGCTATCAATAGCACAAATGCCTAAAGGTATACCCGTTGGCACATTAGCAATCGGTGAGGATGGTGCAATTAATGCCGCTTTACTGGCTGCATCTATTATAGCAAATAATAATTCAACTGTTAGAAAAAAATTATTAAATTGGAGAAAGTTACAGACAAAATCTGTAAAAAAGATACCTAAATAAATGTCTGAAATAAATCTTGGTATTATTGGCGGAGGTCAACTAGGTAGTATGTTGACTGTTGCTGCAAAAAAACTAGGTATAAAAACTTATATTTTCTGTGACGATGCAGATGCACCTGCGCAAAATTTTTGTAACGAATTTATTCATGGTTCTTACGATGATAAAGAAAAAATTAATGAGTTTGTTAATAAAGTTGACGTAATTACTTATGAATTTGAAAACATTCCTTACGAAACACTTCATGAATTAAATAGATTTAAACCTGTATCACCAAAGCCTTCTGTTAATAGGATTATTCAACATAGATTAGCAGAAAAAGATTTTGTAAATAAACTAAATATCAGAACAACCAGATATGCTTCTATTGAGAATAAAGATGATATCATGCCCTTAGAGGATTTGCTTCCTGGGATATTAAAAACAACAACAATGGGATATGATGGTAAAGGTCAATATCCTATAAAAAATTTAGAAGACTTTGAATCACTTAATATTGATTTTTCAAAAGAATATATTTTAGAAAAATTAGTTAAACTTAAGAAAGAAATTTCTGTAATCATTACAAGATTTGATAAAGGTAAGTACGAGGTTTATGAGCCAATTGAAAACAGACATGAAGATCAAATTCTAAAACATTCAAAAATTCCTGCTGATATTAGCTCAAAATTATTAGAGCAATCTAAAGAATGGGCCACATTAATATCTGAGGCATTAAAATATATTGGTACTCTATGTGTTGAATTTTTTATAGACAGAAATGATAATTTATACGTCAATGAAATTGCACCAAGAGTACATAATTCTGGACATTTGACAATTAACGCATATAACGTCAGCCAATTTGAAAATCATATTAGAGCTGTATGCAAATTAGAACAAATACCATTAAAAAAATTATCTAACGCAGAAATGATTAATATTATTGGTGATCAAATTATCCCATTTAGAGAAAGTCCAAAATTAAAAGATAATCAATTTTTTTATGATTATCTAAAAAAAGAAATTAAACAAAAAAGAAAAATGGGTCACCTAACGACATTAATTTGAATGTTAACATCTATAGAAGGAAATTTTGATCACCCTGAAGTCAATCAACTTCTCAAAAAACATTTTATAGAATTAAGAGCAGCCTCTCCAGAAGGTAGTGCTCATGTTCTTGATATACCTGGACTTAAAGTGCCTTCGATAAAATTTTGGAGTTTGTGGGAAGACGATACTTTAATGGGCTGTGGCGCATTAAAATTTCTAGAGGAAGGACATGGCGAATTTAAATCAATAAGATTGCATGATAATTTTAGAAAAAAAGGTAATGGTATTAAAATTATTAACCATCTTATTGTAGAAGCAAAAAAACTTAACATTAAAAAACTCAGTATTGAAACTGGTGCTAGTGATTTTTTTAAACCAGCGAGAAAACTGTTTAAACAATGTGGTTTTGAACCATGCAAACCTTTTGCGCACTATAAAGAGGATATTAATTCTGTTTATTTAAGTAAATTAATAGTCACTACTGATATTAATAATTAGAAAAATATTGATATTTTGTTGACAAAACTAATAAAAATCTAAACAAAGCTCAAATTACTTAATTATAAGTAATAAATTAATAACAAAAAGTAAGAAGATAAATATGAGTCTACAAGGAAAAGTAAAATGGTTC
>ERZ887849.1929-NODE-1929-length-17931-cov-18.927724_pt1 | contig 17931 bp, 23 predicted proteins | sample MGYA00521267_ERZ887849 | MGnify/ENA primary metagenome ERZ887849 (study PRJEB32303, sample SAMEA104408601) | aquatic metagenome | biome: Brackish water; feature: Pelagic; material: water | place: Baltic Sea | collected 2014-06-06T16:11:00 | depth 2,863 m ... | reverse complement strand
GCGGCATGCTGCGTCTGGACGATCAGCGCTATCGCACCTGCCTTGATTGCTTAGGGCAGGGCAAGATGCAGCAGGCCATGGGTGGTACCACCGTCGCCGCCATTCTTCAAGGGCGGGCAGGGCTTCAGGTCAGCCTTTCAGCTTCTTCTTCCGCCAGATGAAAAAGGCTGCGGTAGCCACTACCACGGCCAGGGGCGCCGCAGTTAACAGCAGCAAAATCACGGCAGTCCAATCCGTGTACATCGCTCAGAGGCCAAACCGAAGTCATCATCCCAGTAAGCCGTTCTGGTTGCCGATTCCCATGGCGCTGATAATTCGCCCAGCCCTGGTAGTAGGCGGTATGTGCTTCTGCTTGCTCCTGGGGCAAGCGGCTCGTGCTGGCGTGGAATTCGACAACTGCCAGCCCAGCGCCGATGGCGGCATCAGCTGCGACACCCGTCCCACCGGCAACACCCAGAGGGATGACGAGGCGTCCCGTTATGGACTTTTCAACGACGCCAGCCCCGGCTGGAGCGAGTTCGATCCCGACCAGGGATTTGAGGACGACTTCGGTGGTAACGACACCTGATCGCCCCGGCTGCTATCCCCTTAGCCACGTGATGGGGGTGGTCAGTTTTATCACCTGTTTCGGCTTGTTCCCCCGCCGTTGCACCGCACCGGTTGCTGGAGGGCATGGCGATCGCAGCCCATGCCGTGGGGGCCAGCGAGGGTTTTATTTAGGTGCGGGCCGAATACCCCTTGGCCATTGAGCGGTTGCGCGCCGCCATCACTGCTGCCGAGGCCAGGGGCTTGCTAGCGGGCTTTGCCATGCAGCTGGGCATCGGTGCCGGGGCCTACGTGTGCGGCGAGGAAACGTCCTCGCTGCATTCGATCGAGGGTGGGCGGGGTACGCCGCGGCCGCCCGATCCGGCGGTGTCGGGGTTGTTGGGTTTGCCCACCTTGGACAACATTGAAACCTTTGCCGCCGTGCCGGCGGCGCTGCTCGATACCCCGGTCGTCTACGAGGGACTGCAGGGCCTGGGATCAATCATGGGTTCGGGCGGCATGGTGGTGATCGACGAGTCGCTGGCGATGCCGGAGCTGGCCCGATATTTCATGGGCTGGGCCATGACCCAAGTGCCATCCAGCGTCAGCCTGCAGATCAACGGCCAAACATGCACTATGTCGGCCCCTCTGCCACCCCAAACTCGAACCAGCCAGTGTCACCACCGTGGCCGAAGGAATGGTGGTGCATACCCACACTCCCGAGCTGGAGTGCTACCGGCGCATGGCGGTGGAGCTTTTCTTTGCCGAGGGCAATCACGTGTGCGCCTTCTGCGTGGCCAATGGCTCCTGCGTGCTGCAGGACGTGGCGGTGGAGGTGGGCATGGACCACTCCCGTTTCCCCTACCAGTACCCCCAGCGACAGGTCGATGCTTCCCATGCCCTGTTTGGGCTGGATCGCCACCGCTGCATGAGTTGATTGCGTTGGATCACTTCCTGCCGGGTTGTCCGCCCTCGGCCGAGCGGATCCGGGCGTTTCTGGGCGAGGCGGTGGAGAGCTGGAGCTATTTGAAGTTTCCGTATTACAAGCCCCTCGGCTATCCGCAGGGGATGTAACGGGTGGGGCCGATGCGGAGCTGGATGCCTGCCGCGTCCTTAATGGCACCAGCGCCAGCGGCGGCGGGTTTGCTACTTCTTCTTTTACTTATCACCACGCCCGGCTGGTGGAGATCGTGGCCTGCCTGGAGGCGATCGGGCCGCTGGCCGGCGACCCGGAGCTGCAATCGCCGCAGGGCACGTTGTTTCACCACTACCAGGTGGATGACGACGGCCTGATCACCCGGGTGAATCTGATCATCGCCACAGGGCAGAACAACCTGGCGATGAACCGCACCGTGGCCCAGATCGCCCGCCACTACATCGGCGCTGCGCCGCTGGCCGAGGGCGCCGAGATCCCCGAGGCCCTGCTCAACCGGGTCGAGGCGGGCATCCGCTGCTTCGATCCCTGCCTCAGCTGTAGCACCCATGCGGCTGGCCAGATACCGCTCCGTATTGCGCTGCTGATGCGGGCGGGCGGGTGCTGGCGGAGAGGGTGCGGGATAGAGGGGCTGTGCCGATTCCCAAGGCCCCATCGGCCTCGATCGGCGTGGCTCCGGCAGTGCTCCTGGCCGAGGGTGGATGGATTTTCTTTCTCCATCCTGCCCACGATTGATGGGCGTGTCAGCTGTATTTTGCTGGGCGAGGCTTGAGCAGTATTTTGGCCAATCGAACGGTTTTATACGGGTCCGTATAAGTCGCCTGCTTTCCCTGGCGTAACGGCAAAAGCCATTGCAGTGGAGGCGGACTGAGAGTATGGTCGCCAAGGGAACCTGCGTTTATGCTGCTGGAGAAGGGAGTGGAGTCTGCTTCAGAGGGTCCGCCCATTTAGCGTTGCTTTGACCGTGTTTCTACGGTTGTTGTAGGCGCTTAGAATCTATGCACGACAAAGCAACAGCATGCTCGAGCCGACAAACGCCTGCGAGCCGAACGTCGTTCGTCTCGAACGGCGTTGCGGCTCAGCAAAGCGTCCGAAGGATCGGTAAGTCCGAGCAGCAATGTCTCAGCTTGTAAGGCGTCGCTGTTGGGGTCTCGGCCGGTGTTGCGTGTCTAACCTTCAGGGATGACAGTCCATCCCTTCCTTGTCAGGATGGATAAACAACATGGGTACGGCAGTCTACGCATGGAAAAAGTAAAGAGTGTTCGCCACTTGCTTGCGAAGGAGTTGCCGGCTACAAGCCTGATTGCCTATCCCCTGGCCGTGTTTATCCTGGGGCACCTGCTGTTTGATCGGATCGGCGCTCCTTTTTCGCTCCATGTCCTGCAAGCGGCTGGCTCGATCATGGCTGGTGCCAATCCCAATGAAGCAATTTCGTATGGCCATGTCTGGGCTGCAACGGCCCACATTTACTTACTCGTCTCCTTTTTCGTATTGGTGGCATTGATCCGCTGGATGTGGGCAAGAGCAAAGGGCTACCTTGCTTTTGGCTATCTTTCGATTGCCGGTTTGCTAATTGCGCTTGGTATCTCTTATCTGATAAATGTCGATAAATATAATCGGCCTATTAAGGCAATCTTCTTATTCACTTTTCGCAGTCTTCAGGTCGATAGGCAGCTGCACATTGCGCCCATCCTTGCTGCTGTCAACAATATATTGCTGACCATAAATCTGCTTAGTATTATTGTTCCTGCTGTTCTTTGTGCCTTTGCCCCCCTGCTTGTGCGTGAGCCGAACGGCGCCTGGACGGAGGAAGAGCTGATGAGGCGTGTGAAGGATGCGCGCCTGCTTGCCGTGATGGCATCGGTGTTTCTGGTAGCTGGTGTGCTGCACATGTATGCATGGATGTCATGGGCGCCGGAGATCCTGAACAAGGATGGGCTGGAGACGGTGGTTGGTAGCTGCGCCTTCTATTGGGGTTCCGTATTTACAATGATGTTGGCCTCCTATTATTTCCCGATTCTTCTGGTGCTGCGGAATCGAGCCGAGGCGGTGATGGAGGCCCAGCAGGTGCCCTTGATTGAGCGGGATCAATGGCTACAGCGAAGGGGCCTGTCTGTGCGCATCGCCAATCAGTTGCCGCAAGTAATCGGGATCCTCGGTCCACTAATGGCCGCCCCGACCGGCAAGTTTCTGGCCCGCCTCAGCGAGTTGGCGCCGAAATGATCCATTCTTTCCTCGTCACAGGAGCTGCTGGCGGCTTGCTACGCAGAGCTATAGATCGCTGATGGCTTTGCCAAGCGGAATACGACGAACACGAATGGTATATAAAAGGTGCCGTATCTTTCGCGAATCAGGATTAAACAGGATGGTTTAATTATGCGTTGAGCTCACAAAAATGAATCGTGTAATGCCGATTTATCGCCAAAAACTTCCGAACAAGCTCCTCGTGTGGACAGGCGACTAACTCCTTCATGCCTCGCCACTCCTAGGATCCATGCCTGCCACTCAGGGGCATCGTTAGTTAGACACTAGGCTTGGCTACTAGCCTGCGCCCATGCCTGTACCCACCTACGACCGGTTCATAGAACCTGTTCTGAGATTCTTGGCTCTCCACCCAGCAGGTGTAGCAGCCAAGGATGCTCATGTCGCGGCAGCCGATGCCCTTGGTGTGTCCGCGCAAGATCGGGCCTTTCCAGTAGCCCTAGGCGCGGAACTTGGCAAATCACCTAGGAGGGCCTCAAATTCATCGCTGACCATCCTTTGCACTTCCCTGAGCAGCTTTCCACCGAGAAGCAGCAATTTCGAGTCCAGATGATCGCCTCGGCCAAGCTCTCAAAGAACTCAGGTAGTCGGCCCAATCTGATCTGATCGAAGCGCTTGGCAAGGTATCGCCAACGTTCTTTGAATCGGTCGTGCTTGATCTGTTACATCGCATGGGTTACGGCGCCACGCGAGCAGACCTTCAGCGTGTTGGCGGATCTGGAGATGCAGGTATTGATGGCATCATCTCTCTCGATAAGCTGGGCCTTGAGAAGGTGTACGTGCAAGCAAAGCGCTGGCAGAATTCAGTCGGTAGACCAGAGCTCCAGGCCTTTTATGGGGCGCTCGCGGGACACAAGGCCAGGAAGGGTGTCTTCATCACCACGAGCGTATTTATTGCCCAAGCAACTGATTTTGCGCTTTCAGTGGAAGGGATTGTCTTGGTTGATGGGAATCGCCTCCAGAACTGTTCGTATACCCAAGATCGACAGCGACTATTTCGATGAAGAGGCCACCTGACTTCATCGGCAAACTGAAGCCCTAAAACCCTCCCCCGCCCGTGACCCACTACGGCCTGCTCTGCCCCGCCGCCAGCGGCCATCTTCACCCGATGACCACCCTCGGCCATGCCCTGCGGCAGCGCGGTCATCGGGTGAGCCTGATCGGCATCGCTGATGCGCAAGAGCGGGTGCGGGCGGCCGGGTTGGAGTTTGTGCCGATCGGCCTGGCCGACTATCCAGCCGGTTGCACCAAGCAACTCTTTAATCGTCTGGGTGAGCTGAGCGGTGCGGCGGCGTTTCGCACCACGGTGGCCTATTTCCAGCAAGCCACCGCCATGCTTCTGCGTGAGGCGCCTCCGGCCCTGCGCGCCCACGGGGTGGACGCCCTGCTGGTTGATCAAACCTCCTTCGGTGGCGCCACGGTGGCCCACGCCTTGGATCTGCCGTTTGTGAGTGTCAGCTGCGCCCTGCTGCTCAATCCCGATCCGGCCGTGCCGCCGGTGAACACCGGCTGGGGCTATCACCCCGCTGCCTGGGCGCGGCTGCGCAATCGCCTCGGCCAGAGGCTGCTCGCCCGCCTGACCCAGCCGATCACCCAGGTGGTGATCGGCTACCGCCAGCAGCACCACCTGCCCGTGCTCGCTAACAGCTCCCAGGCCTGGTCGCCCCTGGCCCAGATCTGTCAGCAGCCCGCCGCCTTCGAATACCCGCGCCGCCACCTGCCGGCCTGGTTTCACTTCACCGGCCCCCTGGTGGATCCAGCCAGTCGGGCGGCGGCGCCCTTCCCCTGGCACCAGCTCAATGGCAAGCCGTTGATCTATGCCTCCCTCGGCACGATTCAAAACCAGCAGCTAGAGATGTTTGCCCGCATCGCCGAGGCCTGTCGCCACTTCGATGCCCAGCTGGTGATCGCCCTCGGCGGCGGCAGCAGCCCCGATGCCCTGCCGCCCCTGCCTGGTGACCCCCTGGTGGTGGGTTTTGCGCCGCAGCTGGAGTTGCTGCAACGCGCCGCCCTCACCATCACCCATGCCGGCCTCAACACCGTGCTCGAGTCGCTCAGCTGCGGTGTGCCGATGGTGGCGATCCCGATCGCCAACGACCAGCCCGGCGTGGCCGCCCGCGTGGCCTGGAGCGGCAGCGGCGTGGTGGTGCCGCTCAAGCGCGCCACGGCGGCGCGGTTGCAGGCCGCCATCGATCAGGTGTGGGGCGATCCCCGCTATCGCAGCAACGCCCAGCGGCTGCAGCAGGCCATCGCTGCCGCCGGTGGCGTCGCCCGCGCCGCCGACATCGTGGAGCAGGCGATCAGCACTGGCCAGCCGGTGCTGTAGCCATCGCCAAGCAGCAGCCCCAAAGCTCGTAATATGTTTGTAATACGTCATGGAGGGTGCGATGCGGACCATTTCAGTGCGCCTCGATGACGGAAGTGAGGCAAGGCTCAACAACCTCTGCCAGAACCTCGGCCTCAGCCAAAGCGAAGTTGTCAAGGCCGGCCTTGCTCTGCTGCAGCAGCAATCCACCAGCCCGGCAGCCCTGGCGGAGCGCTTTGGCCTGGTCGGCAGCTTCTCAAGCAACGCACCGGACAGCGGCACCAGCAGCAGGGGAAGGGACCATGCCGCTCTGCTCCGTCAGAAGCTGAATCTTCAGCACAAGCGGGAACGGCAGATCGGGCCGCAGCCGTGAGTCGTTCCCTGTTTCGCGGTGCCACCTTGCTTGACACCGGTCCGCTCGTCGCATGGTTCGATCGCAGTGATCGGGACCATGGGGCCTGTACCGAGTTCTTTCAACGGCATCAGGGGGCTTTGGTGTCCACCTGGCCGGTTCTGACAGAGGTCTGCCATCTGATCCCTGCGGATCTGCCCTGGAGTTGATGGCGACCTGGATGCGTCAGTACGGCGACCTGCCAATGGACCTGGCGGATGCTTCCCTGCTCTGGGTGGCCCAGCAGCATGGGATCTATCGACTACCGGGTGGCGAGAGCCTTGAAAACCTTCTCAATCCCTGAGTCTGAATCCCTTCCCCCCTGCCCCTGCCCGCCCGTCCCGAGCACAGCCCCCTGGTGATCGGCATCGGCAATCCCCTCCGCGGTGACGATGGCGTTGGGGCGCTGCTGGCCGAGCAGGTGGGCGGCCGCAGCGTGCAGCAGCTCACCCCGGAGCTGGCTGCGGAGTTGGCCGAGCTGGAGGCGGTGCTGTCAAGAGTTGTGGGACTAACGGTCCATGTTCCAGTAAGTCATTAGTCCCTAGCCAACGGGCTGGATCAAAGCCTGTGGCTGCCTTGACCTGGGCGAGCACCGTGGCCAGGGAAGGAGCATGCTCCTGGTCCTCACTGATCAGCCTCAGCTCTTCCACCTTCAGGGTTGGCACGGCCCCCCGCAGTTGCGCCAGCAAAGGCTGCAGTCTCTGGGTGAGATACAGGGTTCGGGCCTCCGGACCCGCCTGCTGCCAGGACTCCACCAGGTGCTGCATGCCATCGGCCTGGGCTGCGCCCTGCTCCAGGATTGTCGCCACCTCACCCTTGGCAGCAGCGATGGCGCTGGCGCATTCGGCCTTCGCCGGTGCCACTACATCGGCCTGGAGTTGGTGGCTCACCATCGCAATCCGCTCCGCCTGGAGCGGCAGCTCTGCTTCCGCCCGTGCCAACTCGCCCGCAATCTCAGCCTGAGCCTCCGCCACGAGGGCAGCCTCCCGGGTCACCGCGTCCCAGATGCGCCGTTCGGCCTCCACCTGAGCCATCGCCTCATCTCGGGCGATGCGCACCAGCTCCGTCACCTTGCTGTGTTCAGCCTGCTGAATGCGCGCCTGAGCCTTTGACTCAGCCTCCACAATTCGCGACTGCCGCTGCAGCTCCACCTGTTGCCGGCGCCCGAGGGCGTCGAGAAACCCCACCCCATCGGTTAGGGCTGTGATCTGCAGGCTATCCAGTTCCAACCCCAGACGCTGCAGGTCGTCTACCGCTTCAGAAAGCATGGCAAGGGCAAAGGCCTCTTGATCGGAGTTCACCTGCTCTGGGGTCAGGGTGGCCAGCACTCCACGCAAATTGGTTTCCAAGATCACCTGGGCCAGGGCCTGGATCTCCTCGTTGGTTTTGCCCAGCAACCGCTCCACAGCGGCGTGGATGGCGGGCTCCCGGCTAGCCACCTTCACGTTGGCCACGGCCTCAACGTTCAGGCGGATGCCGCCCCTAGTTAGGGCTTTGTTCACCTTCAGGGAGATGATCAAGTTGCCCAGATCCATTGCCGCCACTTCCTCCACAAAGGGAAGCAGAAAACTGCTACCGCCCCTCAGGAGCCGATAGTTCTTGCTGTGGTCTTCACTACGCCCCCGGCCGCCAAGCCCGTAGATGATCAAAGCCTGATTGGGTTGGCAGACCGCATACCAGGAGCGGACCCCCCGAATTGTCATCAGGCCGCAGCAAGAGAAAAGAAGCCAAAAAAGAGGTGTCATTGGGGGAGTGGGGTAAGGGAAGCAGGAGCAGGCGCCACCGCGCCGAAACCCGTGAGTACGTCGATCCCGAGCAGTTCGCGGGCGCTGTCCAGGAAGCTGCGCATCACGGCGGGATAGAGGCTCACCAGGTCCACAAGGGAGCTGGGACTACCGCTCTCCAACACGGTGATGCGACCCAGTTGCAACTGTTCCGCCATCCCGGCCGCTTCCGCTAGGACGCATTCCACCTGCTGGAGCAGGAAGATGGCAGCGGCGTCCTTGCCGGCGCTGTGCCACACCGCGGCGAGGAGATCGTTCACTGCGGCGGTGGCTTTGAGCCGTTCGGCGGTGGCTGCCGCCGCTCCCCGAGCCAGGTGTTCGTCGGCCTCCTGGCGGGCCTGGGCTGGCAATACAACGTCGGCCTCCAGGCGCCGGCGTTCCAGTTCAGCGCGGAGGCTTTGCAGTGTTTGCTCGGCTCGGGCCCGGGCTTCAGCCGCCGCCGCCTCCACCCGCTCCTCGGCCTGGCGGGCCTGCTGGTCGAGCTGGGCGCGGACGGCCCGTAGGCCATTTTTCTTCTTCTGCACGATCGTTAGCGCTTGGGTGCTGGCCACTTCGGCCCGCTGCTGCGCCTCAGCCTCCCGCTGATCGGCGTCGCCCAATCCCTCGGCCTCAGCGATGGCGGCATCCCGCAACACCTCTGCCAAACGCGCACGGCCGAGGGAGTCGAAATAATCCACCCGATCGCTTACCCGCAGAATCTTGAAGGTGTCCAGCTGCAGGCCCAGTTTCCCCATCTCGGGTTGCACCGCATCGGTCACCTGATGCGCAAAGAGCAATCGGTCCTCATTCACCTGTTCGGGGGTGAGTGCCGCCACCATCGCCCGTAGGTGCCCCTCCAGCGTCTTGCGTGAAACTTCGACCACTTCCGAAGGATCGTGTTGGAGAAATCGTTCGATGGCGTTGCCCACGCTGGCCCCATCTGTGGCGATCTTCACGGTGGCGACCGCTTCCACATCGATCGGTGTTCCGCCTTCGGCATAGGTCTGCTCGACATGAATGGACACCGGCCTGGTGCGCGTATCCATCCAGCTGCGCTGCTCCAACAAGGGCAGGACTAAAGCAGGTCCCCCAGTGATCACGCGGTAGCCCGTCTCCTGTCCATCGCGGCGACGCTGACGACGGCCGGCGATCACCAGAATGTGGTCTGGACGGCAGTTGACAAAACAGATTTTACAGCCGGCCAGCAATACCCCTCCCACGAGCAGGCAAACAAGCAAGGGCGACAGGGGAGCGAGGGGAATGCTTGAGGGTGGCGGCGCCGCCTGGATGGGGGAGGGCAGCAGGGGCACTACGGCCGCAGCCTGCCAGGCGAGTAGGTGATGGACTGGGCGCTTGGCTCGGGGGGCTCGCTGCTGCAGGGGCAGAATCGGCGGAGGGCCTGGGGACTTAGCCATGGGTGTTTTGAAGCTCTGGGGATGGGACGTTCCGGGCCTGGCTGAGCGTTGTCAGCCAGGCATCCCCCCCGCGCAGTTCCACCACCATCACGGCCAGGCCCTTCCTGAGATCACCGGCATAGCTGTAGGCAGGCACATCCATCAAGGAACCCTTGACAATGAGTCGAACCAAGCCGCGACGGTTGGGCGTGCAGAGCAACCGCACGTGCCCCACCTGGCCGACCAAGTCTTCGGAAGTTACAAGGCTGTTGCCATGGCGCATGACCAGGGCGGCTCGCCAGAGCAACAAGAGACCCACCATGGCGGTGCCAAGAGCGAGGGCGACCAGGAAGGTTTGGAGCAAGAGCGTCGGAGGGTGTAAACGGGGGGGGAGCCCGGTTACACATACGATTTCATTAGAGCCAAGATGGAGTCAATCATGGCCAGATGGAGGTAGGTGGAAGCGATTGGAACTGCCCTTGTTACAGAGCCGAAAAAAATAAAGTTGATTTAGAAATATCCAACGATCTGTCACGCCGAACCAGCAATGCGCTTGAGCCGCCGATGAGTTGGACCTCATTCCTGCAAGCCATAGGTGAACGCCAGGAGTAGAGGCCGGCCAGACCAAGCAGCAACTTTTTGAGGTCTACCAGCAGTGCCACAGCCCGATCGAGGAAGAAGCTTTCACTCAGCGTCTTCGCACTGACTACCGCAAGTTCCGAATCACCGGCAGAGGCCACAAGCTGCCCCAGCTGCATCGATTTCTGGATTAGCAGTTCCGCCAGAGTGAGCGGGGTTTTGCTCGGCTGGGTTTGAGCCGGATTCATCCGGCCTTTCCCACCGACACCTTTGCCGCCGCGCTTGAGCGGGTGGTTGCTGCGGAGGTTGGTCCGGTGAATGGCTCAGACACGGAAGCCAATCGGGAAGTGGCCATCCTTCAAACCATTGCTCCCAATCTGGAGCACTTTCGCGGCCATCTGATTCGCTGCCTGCAGGCGGGCCTGCGAGTGCGCATCCTGCTGGCCTGGCCTTACTCCCTGGCCGCTTGCCTACGGGAAGAAGTGCTCAAACGCTATTCAGACGAGCCGATGGCCGACGACTTCGGCATCCATGGCAGCGTGATCGCCAACTGGATCAGGCACTGGCCCGATGACGCTGTTGCTCGACAGCACTCTCTGGATCGACTTCACCCGGGCCCGGAGCCCGCTGGCGTTAAAGCAGTTCATCGCCCCGTTTGTGCTCGATTCAGCGGCCCATCTCACTGAGCCGGTGCGCTTTGAGCTGCTGCGCTCGGCCCGACCGGACGAGGCCCAGCGGCTAGAGGCCCAGTTCGCCACATTGCCATCTCTGGCCCAGGGCAATCGGCCGCTCTGGATCACAACGCCGTGCTGGTGAGCTTTGATGCAGTCTTTGAGGCCGTGGCCTCGGTGAGTTCGCTGCGTCTGCAGCGGTTGCAGCGCCCGCTATCGGCCGCCGGCGGCCGGCGCATCGATCCGCCCCTGACCGCTGGGCACCCAGGGCATCTTGGCCAGCCCCAGCAGGCTGAGTCGCTCCAGCACGGCCATCTGCAGACTGCCGATCCGTCCAGCCACCCCCGGCAGGCTGAGGGGATCGAGGCCGTTCCAGGGCAGGTAGGGGTTGCGGCGCAACGAGGCGTAGAGCTCCACCCGGCAGGAGGGCTGGGCACTGGGCGTGCGGCCATGGAAGCCGCGGCGGCGGCAGCCCCATCGTCCGCAGGTCGGCGTCGCTGACGCGGAACGAGCCGCGGGCGTGGTATTTGATCGGGTGGCGGGCGGCGCCGAGGCTTTGCTGGTGCTCCCAGGCCAGGCGCGCGGGGGTCATGCGGTGCGACCCGGGCACATAGGCAAATGGTCCTTTGCTGGCCTCCACGTCATGCAGGAAGAACCAGGCCTTGGCGATCGAATGAAAGGTGTCGGCGTGTAGGTGGGTCTGGGGGTCGGCCGTGGGGCTAGGCAGGCCGCTGAGGATGGCCTGAAGTGAGAAGATCGGTTCGGCGCCGGTGCCTGCCACGTAGCGGATCAGCCGGCGGATCTCGGCATAGGCCAGCAGCTGCTCCAGGGCGGGGTGGCTGCGGCGCAGGGCGGCGCGGTTGAGCACCACCCGCCGGGTGATGCTGCTGCCCTGGCGCATCTCCAGCAGCGGCCAGGTGCTGCCATACACCTCCTGCCGCAACTCCTCAAATTTGGGTGCAGGCAGCAGGTTTTCGCGGATCACATAGCCGTGCTCGGCGTAGTGGGCCCGGTCGGCCGCGCTCAGCTGGCGGCCCAGCCGCTGCCGCCGCTGGCCGGTGAGCGCATCGGCCAGGCGGATGCGGCCCACATGCAGGCCCAGCTGGTTGAGGCGGCGGCTGCCGATCACCGGGTTGTCGCGAAACGACTTGGCGCCGCTGAGCAGGCTGAACGGGGCCAGGGCGATCAGGCCAGCCCGCTGCACTGCAGATCGCGCCTCCATGGTTGTTGCCCCACATACCTGCTGCTGGAACACAGTTTGTCATCGCGCTCCGCCCGTACGGCGCCCTTCGCTCCATGACCGATCGCATCCTGCTGGCCCATGGAGGTGGCCTCCACCGACTAGAGCTGCCGGTGTGCGATCTGCTGGACTTCGAGCCGCTGAACCTGGCCAGTGAGTGAAGCTTTCTGCGCACGGCCATCGGCACCGAGCGACTGCTGCTGCCCATCAGCGGCAAACTGCTGCCCCGAATCTGCTAAACCCACAAGGCGGCCTAATTTGCTATTACTTTGTTTCTAAGAGTTGTGGGTCGATGGATCTCACACCCTTTTTAAGCAGCCTGGAGGGCACCACCCTCGATCAAGTGCTGCTGTCAGTAGCGATCAGCGGCAAGGTGGCGATCGCTATGAAGGGTCGTTTCCTGTTGAGGTCGGTGTGCGAAAGCTTTCAAGACCGCACCCGCATCGGCTGCGCCGTCACCGATGAGGCCACCTGCCTGGCTTATCTGGCGCGGGAGCCCTACGAGCTGCTGATCTGTACCGACTACCTCGAGGATGGCAACGGCTTCGAGCTGGTTCGCAAGGCGCGCAGTGCCCATCCGGGCTTACGGGCGGTATTGCTTGCTTTGGGGGATGTGATCCCGGCCCAATACGTCGATGCTCCCTGGTTGGAGGCGGTGGTGGCGGAGGCCGATTTTATCGGCGATCAGCGGCCCCTGCAGGCGGCGGCGCTGGCGGTGATGGGGCAGCATTTTTACCGGAGCCCTTCGCTGCGTTCCGGCACCCTGCCTTACCTGAGCTGCCCGCGGCTCACTAAGCGCGAATACGAAGTGCTGGATCTTCTTGCCAGTGGCCTCACCGACCGGGAGATTGCCGAGCGCTTGGTGGTGAGCGAGGAAACCGCCAAGACTTACACCAAGCGACTGCTCAAGACCCTCGACGTCAACAACCGATTGCAGGCTGTGCTCAAGGGTATGCGCTGCGGAATGGTGCAGCTCTGAGCAGTGGTGGCAATTGATATTGTCCCCGTATGGGGGGCTCGGTAATCCACTCGAGAAGCGCACACTCAAGCCAGGGCCCCACCGCGGGGTCTGCGCGGCAGCCCAGCCGGAGTTCCATGACCACCTCCACACCCGCTCCAGGTCTCACCATTGGTGAGCTGGAAGCCAATTATCCGCTCTATTGCAAGGCCATGCGCTTGTTGGTACGCGAGGGTAAGACGATTGCCAAGGTGCGGCGTACCGTTTGCTGGCAGCGGCTGGAAATCCTGCACAACTGCCTACCTACTCAGTACCGCGAGCCGGACTATTTATTTGCCCTGTTGCAGCGGGAGCTGAACGCTGCTCCTTAGGCGTCGCTGCCCTTTTCGAGTTGGGGGTCGAGAACCCACAGGGCCAATCCACCGCCCCGGCCCCGGGCCAGCAACCAGTTGCTATCTGCCGTGCCCGAGCGGGCGATTAAGGCGAAGAAAGGACGCCGGCGTGGCTCTGGCTGGCGGCTGATCGTCTGCCCCCAGATTGTTCGGCTACCGAGCCGCAATTCCAGCTGACTAAACCAAAACTCCAGCAATGGCCTTCGGCCCCGCAGGGTGCCGCTACCGCTGAACCGCAGCTGCAACGCTCCAAGCTGGACGCTATTCACCACGATCAGATCCCCATTTTCTGGGGCGGTGCCGTCGGGAGAGCAACCTGGAGTAGCGAGGCTCAGGCTTGCCTGAAGGCTGCGCAGTAGTGCTGCTGTGGCGGGGTTGGGCTGGGCCTTGCCTTTGCCCCAGAGCAGCTGGAGACGCCAGCGGCCAAGCAGTTGCTCTGCTGTAAGCCCGGAGCCGTGGCGACGACTGACCCGCTCGAGCTCCAGCACCTTCTCTCCACTGGGAATCCCGCTGATGGACATTGGATTTAACTAATTCGTCGGGTATTTCAAGCCATTTTAGGTGGCAAAGTTGACCAGAGCAGCTGGGCCTAAAAGTGGATCGGATTGGCTTTTAACTGCAGCGTTTTGATGGCGAATGGAACACCGTTGGCGATCTGACGATGCCACCTACTGCCCCGGCCATTTGCTGTGCGCTCCAGTCTTGTTGGAGTGCCGCGTAATTTTCAGCTGGTTAGGGAGCGGATTATTGATGCCTGTCTTGTTTGTTGTCAGACCAAGCCATCTTCTGGTTAATCCAGCCCAGCTTTCATATGCTGATATTGAACTGCTTTAAAACAGCTAAAAATATAAATTATGCAGAAACTGAATATTTCAGATAATTCGTTATATCAGTTTGGTATTTTTTGCTTTTTGGTGAGAGAATTATTTAATTATGCTTTAGAGAGGTGGTCTGACTTGATTGCCTCGCCGCTCTAGACGGTCTGCTGTGGTTGCACACGGGCCACCAGGTTGAGACCAAGCTGAAAATTAGCCAGCCCACTCCCTGGTGCGGCGCGGGCCCGATTGGCAGATCAAGTGGTGCGCTGGATTCGTGGTGGGCCTTTGCGCCTAAAGGCGCAGCACTGCTCGGGCCCGTTGCTTTGTTCGCCGGCTCCTGCTGGTTGGACTACTGGATGCTTTGACTTTCAAAAATAGGAGAGGCCGCTGCAGCTGTTGAGAGACGGAGTGATTGATGCCTGGCTGGCTTCCTATCCCGATGTTCCAGCTGCCACTGACCCCAGCATCGCCTGCATCGCTTTGAACTGGATGCCGATGTGGCTTGTGGAATGCCGGCACCTCAGAGCGAATTAGGAACTCTTGGTGGTTTGGGCAACCCAATAGTGAGGACCTCATGGTGGGCTTTGCTACGCCACTGTCTCTATACCTTTATGGAGATTTCTGCAGGGTGCTGCCCTTGCAGCTGTCATTGCAGGTCGGCGATGCCTGGCTGGTGCCCAGGCAATACGAACGCGCACCCCAAACGCTGCAGTTGCTGGCAGACCTCCGCAGGCGCTTGAAGCTTTTGGCCAGCTCCGCTCCAGACATGGAGCTACTAGACGGGTTCGAGCACCCGAGTGCTGTTGCTGAAACGCGCTTATTAACCTGAGCTTGGTCAGCCCTATTTGCAGAGCGATGGCTGCCAAGCGCACCCTCAATGCCAAAAATCTAGAAGGCTTAGGTGCGGCCGTCCTGGCTGAATTGTTGATTGAGGTGAGTGCTGGTAATGCGGTGATGCAGCGCCGCCTGCGGCTGGCGCTAGCAGCGGCTGAGGGCGCCGAAGGAGCGGCCCAGGAGGTGCGCAAACGGTTGGCAGCCCTGGCCCGTGCCACCACCTTTGTCGATTCCCGTAAACGCAGGGCCCTAGTGGTTGAGCTGGAGGCCCAGCACCAGACCATTGCCGGACCAGTTGCCGCTGCGGATCCGCCGTTGGCGCTGGAGTTGCTGCTGCGTTTTCTCGAGTTGGCCGATGGTGTGCTGGCTCGCTGCTCCGACAGCACCGGCACCGTGGTCGGCTTATTTCAGCGGGCCGTGCTCGACCTAGGACCTCTCGCCATTGCGGCCGCCTTGCCAGCAGAAGTGCTGGCCGAGCAGCTGCTGGAGCTGGTGTTCGAAAACGGTTATGGCCAGTTTGATGACTTGATCCCGGCGGTGGCCGAAGCCCTTGGTGATTTGGGCCTGCGTTATCTCGAGCAAGGCTGCCGGGTTCAAGGTGCCTGCGATGGTCATCCTGCACTGCTGCAGATCGCTGAGTGCCTGGGTGATGTGGATGGCTATCTGGCCCAGTTTGATGCCAAGCAGCTGGCCTGGCCCCCCACCGCCGCTGCTGTGGCGCGCCATTTGCTTCAGGCGGGGCGGAGCCAGCAGGCTCTGGCAGTGCTGGATGGCGCTGCGGCGGGGGCGGCCGCCTGGCATTCCCCAGAGTGGGACGACACCCGCATCGCCGTGCTGGAGTCACTGGGCCGCAACGACGACGCCCAGCAGTTGCGTTGGTCTTGTTTTGCCAAAACCCTGTCGGCTAGCCATTTGCGCCAACACCTCAAAAGGCTGGCTGCTTTTGAGGATGTGGAGGCGGAGCAGCGGGCCTTTGCGGTGGCAGAGGCCCATCCCATGCGCCTGCTGGCCCTCGACTTTCTGGTGCGCTGGCCCGCCTTGCAGCGGGCTGGGCGCCTCGTGCTCGTCCACGGGCCCGAATGGGATGGTGAGGCATACGAAATTCTTGCCCCAGCGGCTGAGCGGCTGAGTGCTGACCAGCCGTTAGCCGCCACCGTGCTGCTGCGGGCGATGCTGGTGTTTGCTTTATCGGCTGGCCGCACCAAGCGCTACCGGCATGCCGCCGAGCACCTGCGCAGCTGTGAGCTGTTGGCCGCCCGCATCGACACTTGGCAGGGCTTGGAGCGCCATGAGAGCTTCGTGGGTCGCATCAGGGAAGCCTTTGGCGGCCGCTGGAGCTTCTGGTCCCTGGTCGAGCGCTGAGGTTCTTGGCAGGCTTGCTCCATGCCCTGAACGCCCTAAGCCAAATTCAGCAAACACTCCCGCGTGCATTTCGTTGAAGTTGGACTCGGCATTGCATGCTTGATAAGTTGCTAAAATCATAACCAGGAGCTCAAGAACTCAAGCCGGCAGGAGGCGGACAAGAGGCGTATAAAATTTATGTTTTACTTAGAAACTTGATTGGTATTGAAGTCAGGAACTAGGGCCGCCGTGGTGAGCTGTAAAGCAACTTTTTCAAGCTTGGCAAAGGCAATCAAATATTAATTTTACGTGCTCAATTTGGATGGAGCATCAAATGGCCGCGAACCAACATTTTTTAATAACAGTTGGTCTAAACTTGATAGCGGCCTTGGAAATCAGCTGCCTGCCACGTAACGGCTCCGCATTGCAAGCCGGCAAACTACTTCTATTGGCAGCAGGCTGGAGCAAGCAAAACTTTTCAAACGATGATTCCTCCCCAGAAGCAAATGACCGGGATGCTTGGGCATCCGGTGGCTGAGAACCCGATCGATCGGATGTTTGATGCGGTTTATAGCCACTACGGCTTGCCCTGGCAATTCTGGAAGAGTGACATCGCTTGCGTCCAGGATCTGGCCCTTGCCATCACCGCTCTGGCTCCACTCGGTTACCGCGGCGTGGGCATCACTGTTCCCTACAAAGTGGACGTGATGCCGATGCTCGATGACGTTGACGATGACGTGCGAGCCATCGGGGCTGCCAACTACATCACTATCGAGCAGGGCAGGCTGATTGGCCATAACAACGACGGTAAGGGAGTTGTCAAAGCGATCGAAAAGGTGGCGCCCCTGCGCGGTCAGCACCTAGTGATGCTCGGAGCTGGAGGAGCGGGCCGGGCTATGGCCGTTGAGATGGCGTGGGCCGGAGCCGCCCAGCTCACCTTGATAACGCGCCGAGAGGAGCAGGGCCGCGAGGTGGCTGAGCTGGTGCAGCGAGTCAGTGGTGTGCCCTGCCACTGGCAGTCTTGGCAGGCACCGCTGGTGGTGCCAAAGGGGACCAGTCTGCTGATGAACGCCACTCACTTGGGCTGTGCTCCAGAGCTTGAATCAGCTCCCGTGGATTGGTCTGGTGTGGATCCTCAATGCATTGCCGTGGACGTGATCACCAATCCCCGCATCACTCCTTTCCTCTCTGCGGCCCGCAGCCATGGCTGCCGCGTGGTGGATGGAGTGGAGATGCTTGTGCAGTTGGCTATGCAGATTTTTGAGCGCTGGACTGGCATCAGCCCCGAGGAAGACGTGTTCCAGCAGGCCGTCGCTGCAGCGCTTGGCGAATAAGGCAGGCAAATGGGGCAATGCTCCCATCCGAAAACCTCAGCGCCGCAACCGATGGGGGCTTGTGTCCCAAATGACTAATCGTCGGGGTTGTTTGCTGAGCTAGCTACACCGCTCCAGTTACGCTCATCCAACTGGCTACATCGCCTTCCACACGCCAGTGACTGTATGGCAGTGCGCTCTGCGATCGAGC
>ERZ887849.1928-NODE-1928-length-17936-cov-13.529668_pt1 | contig 17936 bp, 14 predicted proteins | sample MGYA00521267_ERZ887849 | MGnify/ENA primary metagenome ERZ887849 (study PRJEB32303, sample SAMEA104408601) | aquatic metagenome | biome: Brackish water; feature: Pelagic; material: water | place: Baltic Sea | collected 2014-06-06T16:11:00 | depth 2,863 m ... | reverse complement strand
AATTTGAGCGATTGGTGGGCGCGAGTTTCGTCAAGGCCAACTGCCAGGGCGTAGATTGTTAAAATAGAGGGCACGCTGAGCCGATCGGCGAAGAGTAGGGTTAATACGACGCAAGGGCATAAAACGGCTGAAACAGAAACCCTATCACCACGGTTAGAGGATACTCACAAATTAACTCCTAATCCGCCTATATTGGGCCCATGACTTAATCAAAATATACAAGCGCTATCGGTTCCCAAAAGAGTGCGAAAATAAACAGGCGCAGCATCGGTTCCTCCAATTTTCTGATGATTATCAGAGTGGTATAGGCAAGAAAGGAACCTGTATTAGGACATCGGCATGGATTGCGTGTTAAGTAATCACAGACTTCGCTTTCCCCTGTAGAGCTTTCAACCCAAATCCGGTGCGCTCATAAAAGGCTGCCAGCAATAACGAAAACATCCAGCCGGTCATGCAAAACACCGCCCAGGGCATGTAGTCCACTGTAGGTACGCCTAGGGTTGTTGCCATGAAGATCGCAGATACGGTCCATGGCATAAGCGGTTCGAGAATTGTCACCGAGTCTTCTAGCGAACGCGACAGGTTCTCAGGGGCCAAGCCGCGATCACGGTAACCGTCCCGAAACAAGCCACCAACGATTAATGCAGTGACACCGCCGTGGCTAGTCAGCGCGATCATCGTTGCACCCGATGCCAGCGTTGCTGCGACTAGCCCGAAAACAGACTTCGCTCGTCCGATCATCGTCTGCAATAGCTTGTCCAGGGCGCCGGAGACATCCATGCCTGCGGCAAGCAGGAACGCCGCAATAATAATAATGAGAGTGGTAGACATCGAGTTGACGCCGCCGCGGTTTAATAAGCTTTCCAGCATGTTACTTGGCGTATTGGCAACGATTTCGATCATCTCGACATTGAATCCAGAGATGGCACTGAGGATTGCGTTGTAGGCGCTGAATCCGTGCACGCCGATTCCAATCAACATCGCAGTAACTGAGGAGACTACCATCACCAGCGCTGCCGGCTTGCGATTGAATGTGCCCAGAATGACAATTAGCACGGGTATAAATACGAGCCAGCTCACAGCATAGGCCTGTTCGATCTCGCGAAGAATCGGGTGACTGATATCTGACCCTGCCACTGCGCCGCCCTCTGTCATGATTCCCGCAACATAATATACCAGCAGCGCCACTACGAAGGATGGTCCTGCGGTATAAACCATATTACGAATGTGGTCATAAAGATTGGCATTAGCACCAATTGCGCAAATATTGGTCTGGTCAGACAGGGGGTGAGAGCTTATCACCGAAATAAGCGCCGGACACTACCGCACCGGCGGTTGCAGGCAGCGGCGAATGGATTGCGGCAGCCACTCCCATTAGCGCGACACCGATAGTGCCTGCAGCCGCCCACGATGAGCCCGTCATTGACATCATTCCCGTCACCAGAAACGCAGTGATGATCATGAACTGTGGGTCAATCAGCTGCACACCATAGTAGACAAGCATCGGTATGGTGCCACTAAACATCCACGTCCCAATTAACATACCGATTGACAACAGTATCAGGATGACCGGCAGGACTGTTGCAATTTTCTCGCCTGTGGTTCGTTGAATGGCGTCCCAGTCATGACCGTGACGGGCAGCGATAACGCCGGCAACGGTGGCGGCAATAAGCATCACCAACACCAGCAGCTCTGTACCCATTGGGATGAAAAAGCCACCAAGCACAAGACACAACAACATGGAAAGCAGAGGGAGCGCGGCTTCAAACAGAGAGATGGGCTTACGCATTACCGTTCTCGGTGGACGGGCGATGTTAGCGCCGTATGGAGATCCCGCCAAAGATCCTCGGGGTCTTCGAGGCCTACGAATAAACGAATGAGTCTCGCTGGCACGCCAAAGTCTATCGCTGCGCTTGGCGTGCCAGCCTGTCTAATGGAAACATCCGCCGGCATAACCAGACTTTCGTAACCTCCCCAGCTAACACCGAGCCGAAACAGCTCTAATGAGTTGCAAAAGGCAGGAATGTCGATCGAATCATCGACTTCGAAACTGAACAGACCACCATAGCCAGTCAATGACGAATACGGTGCCGGGCTGAGGCCCGGATGATGCACAGCGGTTACACCAGGGTGTTCACAAATACGCTTCGCGAGCCTCAATGCGCTCGCCTGGTGACGTTGCAGACGCAGCGGCAGCGTCCGTAATCCGCGCAGCAACAGCGCCGCTTCCTGTGCCGATAACTTAGCTCCTAGATATGGTGTCGTCTCATTGGTCAATTTGTCGATCAGTGCCCCGTTACCCACCAACAAGCCCGCGACGGTGTCACTATGTCCAGAGATGTATTTCGATGCGGAGTGCACAACCAGATCGATTCCAAATTCGATTGGTTTTTGAAAAATCGGTGTGGCCCAGCTGTTATCGATAATGCTTGTGACGCCGGCCACTTTTGCCAGCGCCGCGATTCTTGGAAGATCTTGCTCTTCAAATAGCTGGGTTGTCGGACTCTCTAAATAAAGAAGACTGGCGCCGGGCAGAGCATGTTCAATCGCTTCCAGATCAGTGCCGTCAACGAATTCCGTCGTTACCCCGAAACGGGCGCAGATTATCTGCAGTAGCCGATACGTGTCAGGATAACAATGCTTGACACATACAATTCGATCGCCAGCCTTGACCAGGCCAAGCACTGCGTTACTGATTGCCGCAATTCCGCTTGAAAATGCGAGGGCTTTTTCACCCCCCTCCAGCTGGCAAATCTTCCCGAGCAGCACAGACACCGTCGGGTTATCAATTCTGGAATAGACCGCCTGGTCGGTGTCACCGCGAAACCGGTCTAGCATTGCCTGGTAAGAATCGAAGGTAAAAAGCGATGTCTGGTAGATCGGCGGAGCGACGGCGCCTTTGGAGTGGCGCTCATCACGTACGAGCAACGTATCAATTGAGTGCCGCGTATCCTTGTCCGCCATGTATCTGCTTCTATTTCACCGAGGAATTTGTCTGATATAGGGAGTAAAGTACAGTAGTTTTTGGCTAGAGGGAATTTTTCCGCTACTCTACCCCTTTACTGATAAAAGGTGAACCATGAATCGTTTACGCAGCATTTCATTCGCGGTGACCGGCATAGTGACTTTCTGGATGCTTATCGCTTTGAATGGGTGTGCCGCAGACCAAGAAATCCAGACGCTCACTCCCGGCGTGCTAAGAGTCGCGGTGACCACTGGCACTCCCTCGAGTGAATATGATTCCCAGCTCTGGATTAGGCGATACGTTGAGCTATTTGCTACCGAGCACGATCTAACTATCTCCTGGGTAGTTGTTCCCTTCAATGAATCCTGGCTTCTGGCGAGTAGCAATGAAGTCGACCTCGTAGCGACTAACGTCGCGAGTTTTCCCGATCGTGCGTCGGCTGGAGCAACCTTCTCTACGCCATTTCTTTATGAACGCCGTGCGCTGCGTATCAATCCCAAAGATAGGGAGCGCTACGCACACATCAATGACTTCATTGGATACACTGTCGGGGTGGTTTCAGGCATGGCGGCAGAGCGCGACGTTAATCGCCGCGCACCTGAAGGTGTTATCGTGCGAACAACCGATACGTTCGATGAGCTCTACCAGGCATTCGATAACGGACAGCTCGATGCTATCGCCGAAGCGGAATATTATTCCTTAGATGACGAAATTATCCCATCGCACGGCGATGAAGTAATCTTAATTGACCACCATGATCTTACGCCAGGACAACGAGAAGAATCTGTCTTCGTTATTCGGGATGGTAGTCGAAATCTGCTGGCTGCGGTAAACGCCTTCGTCCAACGAACCAGGTTTCCTCTCTGAAAAAATCGCAAACCCTATGTGCATTGATAAACACTGTTAGCGTGCTCGGGTTTGCCGATAGAGGAAAGATAATGTTTAGAAGGAGAGTAAGAATTAGCATAAGAATCATGAACGATTGCTTTATCGATTCAGAGCTAGTTGCTGAGACAGCGGCGCGTTCTGGGCCGGGCTAGCTTAGTAAGTGCAGGGTTAATCTTGAGTCTAGGAAGCCGCCTCGATTATGCTTGGGCTGCTGCGATTTGGATTAGTTCGCACAAGCACGATCAGCCACGATATTCTCCGCGGAAATGTCTGCGTGAAAGTAAGACCGTTTGCTATATAGTATTGACGATGGGTCCTTCGCCCCCAGAGATAACGTTTGAAGGTAGCCGGATCGACTGCCTTTCAAAATAAGTAGTCAGAAAACAAGAAAGTAAAGTGTGCGATGCCTGCAATAAAAAGTTCGCTAGGGCTTGGGTAAATAGTGCTAGAAGCGTCTTCGATCAGGTGCCTGTAGAACAAAAATAATAGAGATGCAGCTTATGGCTACTCCAGTACCAACAACTGCCCGCTGGACCAATCGATTCTCCTTCCTAATGGTCGGCATTGGCGCGTCAGTTGGCCTTGGCAATCTGTGGCGATTTCCTTTTCAGGCTGGAGAGAATGGCGGTTCGGCTTTCGTACTGGTCTATTTGCTTTGCATCATAGGCATTGTTTATCCGGTATTAATTGGTGAGCTCGCGGTGGGCCGACACATGGGCCTATCTGCCGTTGGCTCGACCAAGGAAATGGCCCGAGCTGCTGGTCGCTCGCCTTGGTGGGGCCTGGTTGGCGGCATTGGGGCGTTTGCGACCTATATGGTGTTATGCATCTACGGGGTCATCTCTGGGCGCGTCTTGGCTTTTGCCGTAGCTGGCTTCAGCGGCGGATATGTTGAAGGTGCCATGCCTGCAATTTATGCGACCCCGGTGCGCGCGTTTCTCTGGCAGACGCTATTTATGGCGATCACCGTTGCGATTGTGCTGCGGGGGCTGCATAAGGGCATAGAGGGCTTCTCTCGGGTAACCATGCCGGCGTTTTTTGTAATGCTAACGCTGCTCTGTGTTTATTCCCTCAGTAACGGCAGTGCAGGTGCAGCTATCGAATATCTGCTCAGTCCCCGTTTTGAAGAACTAAGTCCGGAAGTGATACTCGCCGCTTTCGGGCAGGCATTTTTCTCCGTCGTAGTCGGTGGAGCAGCCATGCTGACCTTCGGCGCTTTCATGGACAAGAAAGCAAATATCGCGAATGATGGGCTGGTGATCACCACATCCGATACCATTGTTGCCATGGTGGCGGGCCTCATGATCTTTCCGATCGTATTTCAGTTCAACCTGGATCCAGCCATGGGCATGGGATTGATTTTCAGCACTATGCCGCTCTCCTTCTTGCAAATGCCCTCAGGCTCTCTCGTAGGCGGCCTGTTTTTTAGTCTCGCCGCGTTAGGCGCTCTCACCTCATCCATTGCCATGCTGATGCTTGCCGCGGTGGTTGTTGAAGAGCAATTACAGGTGAAACGCAAGACGGCGGTTCTCTCTCTTGGGGCTATTGCCTGGATAATTGGGGCCGTAAGCGTATTCTTCCCCCATATTAATGAAGAAATAGATTTCTTCTCCGGTCAGGTCATGATGCCTATAGGAGGAATATTAATCGCAGTTTTCGCAGGCTGGGTGGCACCGCGAGAAATTATGCGCAATGAGTTGACCGGCCTAAGCGAACCCTTATTCAACGCGTGGCGAATTATAGTGCGATATGTGGCGCCTTTACTCGTAGGTGGCGTACTGCTCCTAGGAGTCTCCGCGCGCTTCTAAGCACAGGCCCTGAGAGAGCAGCCAGGGAAGTGCTAGAGTCTAGCGCTGCGGATTGGCAAGATCAGCCTCTGCAGCAATATAACCAAAGGCACTCCAACTGGAGCCGGACACTATTCGCTGCAACAACTCGTCGGAGCGTTGTCTGTCGCCATTGTAATAGAAGTAATTTGCAATACCGTAGGCAACCGCGGCGTTACTTGGGTCATCACCATTGGCCGCCATCATGTCTTCGATCGCCATATCTGCTTTGTAGAGAAGACAGAGTTCATGATAACTCATGTTCTCGATTATATTCATGTCAGCTGTTATCTCATTCAGCGCGTCTACTGCTTGAGCATCTTCGCCCATGCGTCGCAGAATCATGTAAATCCAATGTCCGGTCGAAACCAGATTGTCGTCATTACCGCCGAGGTTGTAGCCATTGCGAAAGGCGGCCAGCGCCTGTGGCCAATCCTGTTTCAGATAATAAGCCAGGCCAAGGTGATACCAAACATTGCCCTGAGTGCTCGTCAAGGGAATGTTCTGGGCATTGGGCAAGCCATCGGGCTCCACCTGAAGGGGTAGACTTTGCATTAACCCGGCCGCCTGCTCGAAGTCTGAAATAGCCCGATCAAACTCTCTAATGGAAATATAGCGATGCCCACGGTGGCGGTAAAAGCGCGGGTCTTCTGGAAATTTATTCACACCCTCAGAAAAGATCTCAATAGCTCGCCGATAGTCTCCGGCGTAGGCGGTGCGACGGCCATACCAGATAATAGTGTCTGCAGTGTTCGGGTCTAACTCGTAACTGGCCCGTGCAGCCACAAAATTTTCTCTCGTGTCTTCATTAGGGGATGCAGCATAGAGCGGCTTTCCCTGCAAAGACAAGGCTTGTGCGCCCGCTGGCACCGCTGGCAACAACTCGGCTGCGTTTGAGAAGCCGATCCAGCTGCAACTGCCAGCAACCGTTAGGGTTAGGAGTAGTGTTCTGATGTTTTTCATATTTTATGCCTAGGTAAAGGGATGCAGGGATGATAACTCTCCTAGGTACTCTATATTTTTAGAAACACTGGGGCAAGACGGCAGACAACAAGGAAGCAGATAGCAAGCACCTAAAGGCGGCGGCATAGTTGGGGTCTAATCAGGCTCTCTTCGAGATAGTGCTTAGAGTAGTGTTAACTATATGAAACAGAGCGGCCACTCTTTAATCCGGGATCGCCGTTGCGGCTCAGGCAGCCAAGGACTATTGGATGCCAGCCTATCACCAGGAAAATACGATCTCGGTGCTGGACAAAAAACAGCCTCTATTCGTTATTTACAAACCTGCGGCTGCTAGATAGTCTTAATTAACTCAACGAATTTCAATCAAGGCGCCAGGCAGCACTATGACAATGACTCGACGAAAATTATTAACCGCCAGCACTTCGCTTGCTGTGGCAGCAGCTGTTCTGCCCACTCTGGCAAATGCGGCAGTTAGTGCGAATAACATTAAGCCACAGCGCCTGCGCCCGGGTATGACCGTGGGGTTAGTGACACCCGCAAGCAACGTACCGGAGGATCAAGAACTACATATTGCCATGGATCTGGTGCGCTCTTTGGGGTTTTCCGCCAAGCCCTCGCCCAATCTTTTTAGTCGAACACAATATCTGGCAGGAACGGACAAGGAGAGGGCGGATGATCTCAATGCGATGTTTGCCGACCCCGAGGTCGATGCTATATTTTGCGTAAGAGGAGGTTACGGCTCAGGCAGGCTCCTGCATTATCTGGATTACGATATGATCGCCGCCAACCCTAAAATAATTATGGGTTACAGCGATATCACGGCGATCTTGAATGCTATTTACCTGCGCACAGGTTTGATTACTTTTCATGGGCCAATTGCTGGCGGAAATTTTTCAGACTACACCTACGATCAATACAATCGGGTACTCGTTGAGCCAAGTTCGACCACAGAGATTGGTGGCCCCCCTGCATTCGAGACTCGTCCTGGTGTCGTTGATTGGGAAAATCGACTAACAGCTATTGTTAGCGGCAGCGCAGAGGGTCATTTGGTCGGGGGGAACCTGTCACTCGTGGTGACCCTACTCGGCACCCCCTTCGAGCCTAATTTCGACGGTGCTATTTTATTTCTAGAAGATGTTTCGGAGCCACCCTATAGCGTAGACCGCATGCTGACGCATCTTTGGATGACCGGCAAACTTGAGCGAGTCGCAGGTATTATTCTGGGTAAGTTCACTGACGATAGCTATGACAGCAACACCTTCAGCATGGAGCAAGTCATGCGCGATCGCTTTGAGCCATTAGGCATTCCAACTCTTAGAGGAGCCATGATCGGCCATATTGAAGACAAGACGGTTGTGCCAATCGGCATTCAGGCTAGACTGGATGTTGATGCGGGAACGTTAACTTTGCTCGAAGCGGCGGTAAACTAACATTAAGAGAGCTAGCAGAGTGCAGAGTGCAAAGTGCAAAGTGCAAAGGTACAGTGAATTATCGCGGAGGATAGAGTCCAAAATAAGAGAATAAGATAGAGTAAATAAAAGAGGAATCGCGACAGTAGCCCCTACTCTTTGATTGGGCACTGACAAGTTAATTCCCAATCCGCCAGTATTTTGTCCATGACACAATCAAAATTGTATAAGCGCCACCGATTCCAGCCTGAAATCATTTAATCTGCCGTCCTACTCTACCACCGGTTCAACTTGAGCCATCTTGACGTTGAATATTTAATGGCATAACTACGCATCAGACACAGCGATTTTTAGGAGCGCATACAGCCGTATACAATTTATTCAATTTAGGTCGCCACCTAGTATCAGCTGATAACTACCGATATCTTAGGCAGCATGGCTTTGCGTCTTAGGAAAAGGCGGTGGAGATATAGAAAGGCCGGTTGGAGTTCTTCACGGTCTAAGAGTTAACTTGTCAATACCCAATGAAAATGATAAGAAGAAACCCGCCGCGATATAATTGCTGCCCCGTCTGATAGCTTATCCTGAAACGAACAGTCTGTAATAGCAGTACACTACCATCAGCAGGAATAAGCTGACGATACTGACGATGCTCCAGATTCTGATAATTCGCCCAGGCTGTTTATCTTTAGGGATCTCGTCGCTAAATATTGCACGATGGTTTAGAAGGGCCAGGAAGGGCCCAATGAAGAAGACAATGACCGATGTCATGTCCATGAATCGGGCAAAAGATTGCAGCAGGGTCTGAATAACCAGCAGGGCCGCAAGGCACAAGACTATCAGTACAACGTTATAGTAACGATCGCTGTGCCAGTCCTGTTCGGGGAGAGACTCTGAACCGATAGCCAGCGCCATTCGGGTCATGCCATCGGTAACCGTTAATGCGGTTGATAACATCACACACAGAGCGGTAATTGCCATCACATAATAACTCCAATCACCGATGACGGATGTGTAGACCTCCAGCAATCCGCGAGCAAACCCTGCGTTGTCGGCAGGCATTTCAACTCCACTTTCGAATAAAACTGCAGTGCCGAGGAAGAGAAAGAAAACGGCGAGTATGCAGCTGGTGATGTAGCCTACATTGAAGTCGAAACGTGATTCTTCTTTAGAAGCGCGGCGCCCCTCGCTCTCGGCCCTGGCTACCGTCCATAACGATTGCAGTATCGAGGCGTCAGTCGGTGAGGGCATAAACCCTACCAGAGCCACTATAAACAGTATCGTTGGTACATCCAGAGGGGGCAGAGCGAATGCGCTCACAGACCAATCCAATCGGTCTACGACCATCAGCATACAAACTGTGGTAAGCAGGGTAAAAAAGACAACGATTACTTTGATCGATTTTTCCAGCACCTTGTAATGCCCGGTCATCAACATGGCTGCAACGAGCACCAACAGAATGAACACGCCCATGACCGGTCCAGTTTCAAACCCGAGGGCGACCTGCAACAAACCGGAAGTAAAGAGTGACACCGCAGCAATTATGAAAACCATGCTGAACAGCTGACTGATAGAGAATAGCCCGAACACGAGCCAGCCTCGTTGGCGATAATTGACAACCAAATTTTTGCCTGTGGCAGCCGCATATTCTCCGCCGAATCGGAGGCCAGGATATTTCATCAAGCAGGCAAAAATTACTACCAGGGCCATACTCAGACCAAAATCGGCTCCCGCGCGCGTAGCTTGAACCAGGTGTGAGACGCCAACAGCAACGGCGGCGTATAGAAGGCCAGGGCCTAAGGAGGCAAATGCACGTGTAATTCGGTGAGTATCCAATATGGGTATTTATCAGCAGTACAGCGTAAAAATGATTTAGTGGGCTTAATGTGGGTGTGGCCGGCTGCCTATCTCTCCATTTCATGTTAGAGGGGAGATGCAACGGGGTCAAGCATCGCCTTCAACCGCTGCTTAGCCTGCAACCTCTCGATTATCTGCTTGCTTTAGCTGCTAAAATTATGCAAGTTGGATGCTCTAATCCATCGATTAACGTCATCGAGGCGCAGTATGACCCTTTCGCAGGAAGATGTAGAAACCATTGCTCAGCAACTGGAGCAAGCTGAGCAATCCCAGACCCAGATAGGCCATGTTTCCAAACAGTTCTCCGGCATGGACATGTCCGATGCTTATGCCATACAGCGTGCCTGGGTGGCACTTAAATTAGCATCTTCTCAGCGCTTGGTGGGATGGAAAATTGGGCTTACCTCGCGGGCAATGCAACGTTCGGCCGGCATTTCCGAGCCCGATTATGGGCAGTTGCTGGATAGTATGATCGTGCAGTCCGGCTCCAGGCTCGACAGTCATAAGTTTATCGTACCGCGACTTGAGACCGAATTGGCGTTTCAACTAAAGACTAGCTTGCAGGGGCCAAACTGTACCCTGACCGATGTACTCTCTGCTACCGAATGGGTAATGCCTGCACTGGAATTAATTGACGCTCGAATTGAAATTGAAGATGCTGAGACAGGCGCTCGGAGACAGGTGCTGGATACAGTCTCGGACAATGCGGCCAATGCGGCCGTTATTCTAGGCGGCAGACCTATGCGGCCAGACAAGCTGGATTTAGCACGGGTCAGTGCCACGCTCAACCGCAACGAGGTAATCGAAGACTCCGGCGTAGCTGCTGCGGTGCTTACACACCCCGCTCAGGGTGTAGCATGGCTTGCCAATAAAATCGCGGTCCATGGTGAAAGACTGGAGGCCGGCGCTTTGGTACTAAGCGGTTCCTTCACCAGTCCTGTAGCAGTGCGATCGGGAGATGTGTTCTACGCCAATTATGGAGAGCTCGGTGTTGTCTCGGTTGGGTTTGATTGATGTCCGGGCCACTGCATAACAAATTATTGCCTCTTACCGAAACAGAACAAACAAGCCTCTTCGGTGCCTGGTTAAACCTCGCCAGCCCACTAGTGGCCGAGGCGATAGCTGCAATCGGATACGACTGGGTAATGATAGATGCAGAGCACGGGCCAAACGACGTCTCATCGGTTCTGTCACAACTTCAGGCTGTATCAGCGTATCCGACTGTACCGGTTGTGAGAATTCCCAATCATGATGCGTCTGTGATTAAACGCTATCTGGATATAGGCGCTCACAATTTATTAGTGCCTATGGTAGATACTAAGAATCAAGCGCAGCAGATTGTCGAAGCTTCCCGTTATCCAAAGGCAGGCATTCGAGGTGTTGGCGCGGGTCTGGGCAGAGCGTCACGCTGGTCACTACAAGCGGATTACTTGCAAACTGCGAATGCCAGCGTACGACTTATCCTCCAAATAGAGAGTGAAGAGGCGCTTCATAATCTGCCAGAGATTTTGTCTGTAGAGGGTATTGCCGCTGTGTTTTTTGGCCCGGCTGATATTGCTGCATCGAAGGGCCTGCTCGGCGACCCGTCTGACACTCGGGTCGGGGAAGCGGTCATCCAGGGTATTAGAACAGCACGTGGCCGAAATATTGCCGCCGGTGTTTTTTCAGGCGATCAGGATTTTATCAAGGCCTGTGAGTTAGAGGGTGCAAGACTGTTGGGTGTGACTTCCGATGTCAACCTGTTGGTTTCCAATGGCAAGCGCCTGCTTGAACATCTCCGGCAACCTGTCGACTGATCCTGCGCTGCCCTGCCATCTGTCAGTGCACTATCTTCTCAACGGCAAGTGTTCTTTAGGCCGGTGATTATCTAGCCTGATTAAACACACGCATCAGGCCCAGTAAATAATCGAGTGAGGGTGTTGAGATTCCTGCGAAGCGCGCAATTTCCTGAGGGGCTTCTAACAAGGCGCTGATTTCAAGAGGGCGACCCGCTTCTGCATCCTGCAACATTGACGTCTTGAACGCGCCCAGTTTACGAGTAATAGCATGCCGATCATCGGGAGACTGGGTAATCTCGCATCCTATAGCCGCCCCAATTTCAGCAGCTTCGTCCATCACGGCCGAAGCGAAGGTGCGGGCGCCTGGTTCGTCTAATATAATGTCACACGTGGCACCCGTGAGCGCAGAGAGCGGATTCATCGTCATATTACCCCACAGCTTGTACCAAATATCGTAGCGAATATCGTCAGATACCGTCGTATCAAACTTTGCTGCAGTGAACAGTTTCTCGACCTGCGACAGACGCTGCGGGCTTACCGTGGACGCCGCACCCAGGATCAGACTGTTTCCCATAACATGTTGCACTGTGCCCGGTTCGACAACGAAACAAGAGGCATGCACTACACAGCCAACAACCTGAGAGACAGGCAGTAACGCGGCACAGCGGCCGGCAGGGTCGACAGTGCGGATCGCATGCTGTGAGAGCTCGCTCGGAGCAGTCTCGAGAAACCACCAGGGCACGCCATTCATGGCGGGTAGAATAAGGCTGTCGGCATCAATCATGCTCTCTGCCGATTCTGCAGCAGCTGACAGGTCATGGGCTTTGACTGTAAAAATGACAAGGTCTTGCCTGCCCAGCGTTGTCGCATCGTCGCTGACAGTCACATTGGCCTTTAGCGAACTGTCATTAGATTGCACGTTAACTCCACCGGCAGTTAACGCACTCAAAGTCCTGCCTCTGGCTAAGACAGAGACATCTACACCCGCATCGGCCAGTCGGCCTGCAAACCACAATCCTATAGAACCAGCGCCGACGATTCCTACTTTCATGAATAGCTTCCCTTAGTTAAGTGTTTATTTCGAGGCTTCTCGATAGTTTTCTTTGAACCGGTCCGGTACTCGAGAATCGTTACCCAGCGCAACACGGCGCACCTCCTCACTGTTGGTGGGCTGATGCCCAACCGTGGCCCTTGGTGCCGAGCCGGAGACGACGGTCATGCTGAGACGGCCGAGTTGGGTAATCTCAACTTCGATGAAGTCCCCTACTTCTAAGGACCGCGAATGGCAGGGGGTACCGGTCAAGACGACATCTCCGGGCATCAGGGTAATGTGGCGGGCCAGATCAGCAATCATATAATCGGGCCCCCATACCAGCTCCTCGCCGATATTGGCTTCCTGTACTAGCTGCCCGTTGCGATAGGTGCGCAAGGTCTGCTCTCTCGGGTCAATACCTGTAACGAGGCCAGGTCCGAGTGGACACATTCCATCACCACCTTTTACGCGCAACATTGAACCGGAGTCAGTGTCGCGAAAATCATGCAGCCCCATGTCCAGAGCAGGAGCGAACCCTGCAATATGATCCCAGGCTTCCTCTGGTGTAATGTTTTTGGTTTCTTTACCGATGATGGCGGCAAACTCACCTTCATAATTAAGGTATTGGCAATCTTCAGGTTTGACTATGGCTCCCCTATGACCATTGAGGGCAGTGACGGGCTTCATGAAGTAGGTTGGGTAGGGCGTAGGCTGTGGTTTATTGCGGGATTCAATTCCTCGGGATGTATAGGTTAAATGTGGGCATATTATCTTGGTGGCTACACACGGGGGGAGATGTGTAACTTCATCCGCACTGACGCTGGAGCCATCCTCTAAAATGAGCATGCCATCTTCTGACATAGTTGCCCAGACTGCTTCTCCCGAGATTTGTATGCGACGTTTCTCTTGACGGGGACCATCCAATACCGACATTGCCTTTCCTCTTGTTTTTAATCGAGTGCTTAAATATCAAACCACATATGAATATTGCCGGTACCATGGGCATTTTCATATGCAGAAAGTGCTGTGCCCTTCGCCGTGCAATTAACCCCACCCATTGCGCCTATCATCTGCAGATAATGAGCTCCCCATGCCTCCCAAGGAAGCTGTCGATATTGCTGATCGAAATTTTCAATAATTTCGCGGTGGTGCCCTTGAGAGAGTAACTCAATGGCCCGGTAGTCGCTTTCCCTATTGTGTGCCGACGAGATGTTGTCCGGATGATAAATTCTAGGGTGCGGCGGTATTGCGTTGATATTTCGAAACTTGTGACTGAGAGCCCCCGAGGCCAGCAGCACCACTGAGCGCCCGCTTGCCCGAATCGCTTTTCCTATAACCTCTCCCATCTCCAGATAATTCTCGGTAGCAGCAGTCTGACATGAGCCTACTGACATCAGCAATTCGTCTTTTACCAGTGCATTAGCAATATTGACTGTGGCGTAGTGCCTGGCCATGCTTGGCTCATCAATGGCTTTCGCTATCACACCCTCTTGCTCGGCAATTTCTGCGCACAGTCGCGCTAACTCTGGCGCGCCTCTATAGTCATATTGTTGACCATGCAGGTACCAAGGCATTTCATCAGACAGATAGGTACCTTTGTAGTGGGCACCGGCATCCACTAAATGACATCCGGTAGTGAACCAGTGAGTGTCAAAAACAATCACGGTATCGGCCCCAGAGTCTTCAATTCTTTGCCTGACGCGTCCAAATCCCGCAATGAGGTCAGAATCTTCGCCGTCGCCAGAGTGTACTCGAAATTCCTTGGTCTGAAATAATCCGGGGTGGTGAGAAACAATGGCCGCACCTACAATTTTTCCCTGTGACACGGGGCCTCCTAGCGCTGTGCGAAGCTGGGTGAAAAAGGTTTCTTGGGAACTATGACATCTTTGATATCGCAAAAAAACTCAAAACTCCAGTCGCCTCCTTCGCGCCCTATACCGGATTTTTTACAACCTCCAAATGGCGCTGCCAAATCGCGAATACCAAATGAGTTAACCCAGATAAATCCGGTTCTTACTTGAAAAGAAATAGACTTTGCGTGAGATTCTTCACCGAAGCAGACACCACCGAGGCCATAATCGGTAGCGTTTGCCATAGCTATCGCCTCTTCATCACTGCTGAATGATTGCATTACCAGCACCGGGCCAAAAACTTCCTCTTGCACTATCTCATCATCCTGCTGCACATTCCCCAGCATGGTTGGCGCGTAATAAAGTTCACCAGCCTCGTGTCTTGTTCCACCCCAGAGAACTTTAGCTCCCCCTTTCACCGCCCTATCGACGAACGCTTCCACTCTCTGCAGTTGCCTAGGGTGGATCAGCGGGCCAACTTCTGTTTTCTCTAACTGTGGATCGCCGACGGACAGAGAGGCAACATAGCCCGCCATTTTCTCAGTAAACTCGGCAAGCAGGCTGTCATGCACGAGAAAGCGTGTTCCAGCGAGACATACCTGAGTGGCGTTTCGATACATCAATGCCCCGGTTCTGGCAGCCAGGTCAACATCGGCATCAGCCAATACGATGAAGGGAGATTTTCCTCCAAGTTCCAGACTGCAGGGCACAAGATTTTCCGCTGCCACTTTCCCGATCTCTCTTGCAGTGCCCACAGATCCGGTAAATGAAATTCTTGAAAGCCGAGCGTCGGCGGTCAAATAGGCGCCAGTGGGCTGTCCTTCGCCGTGCACCATATTGAGTACGCCAGGTGGCAATTCTGCCGCATGAGCCGCGTCCATTAGCAATGCGCTGGACAGTGGCGCCCACTCCGGTGGTTTGATGATGCAGGTGTTTCCAGAAGCCAGTGCCGGACCTAATTTCCAGGTCGTCAGCATGAGAGGGGCGTTCCAGGGTGTAATAATGGCACACACACCAGCAGGGTCATGGCGCACAAAATGCTGTGCCTGGGGCGTATCGATTAGTTTGTCCTGTAAACTAAGTGCTGCTTCGGCAAACCAGGTAATGTTCAGCATCGAACGCGGAATGATGCCGTGTTGCAAGCGTGACAGCAGAATTCCCGCATCGGTTGATTCAACGTCACACAGTGCGTCTTTGCGCTTGCCAATTTCTTCAGCGAAGCGCTGCAAATAGGGTAGCCTGCCTTGTGCGCCTAGGGCTGCCCATTGCGGGAAGGCGGCAGCGGCACTGCTAATAGCAGCGTCCACATTGGACTGAGACCCCACTGGAAGCTCTCCTAACGCTTCCCCGTTGATTGGAGAAAAATTAGAATAGGTCTTAGTCCCCTCAACCCAAGCGCCATCGATGTAATGACCCTGCGGGACTGCATGGCCTTTTATGTTAAGCATAAGAGTTGTGTCCTGTGATTCAGCAAGCGCGAAACTGAATGCCGTTGAAATTAGGGCGAGATACCACTGAATGCCTCGACTTGATCGGGATAACGGGCGTAGCCTACTTCCTCTTCAAGAATCACTACACCGTTAGTCTGCGCATAATCATTGAAGGTATCTACTAATGTATCCCGAAGCGCAGATGAAGTTACGCTCAGATCATTGGTTTCGCCGGGGTCTTGCTGAATATCGAATAATTGCCAGTCACCGGATTGCCAATTCCACAGTAATTTAAAATTGTCGCTCCATACCGCCTTGTTGCCATAAGTCTCCATGGCGAGATGGGGGCGGATGGCATTAGTATTGTCCACGGCGGTAAGTTGTGCCGTGGCTGATTGGCCTTGCATCTCAAAGTTCGGGCTCGACGCCACCTCGGAAAAGGCCATCAGGGTAGGAGCTATGTCCATAATGGACATCAATGACTGCATCTTTCTATTAGATTCAATACGAGCCGGATAGCTGAAAATTGCGGGCACTCTGACTCCGCCCTCACCCAGAAAACTTTTGTACTGACTAAGGGGGCCGGCACTGACGTGCGCCCAACCTCGACTGAATGTGACGTAGGAGTTAACGCGGCCCATATTGTCGTAGGATTGATCGAAGCGCTCCGGCAGCCAAGACTGATTATCTGCTAACCCAAATTCAATATTATTGCCCTCAGGCCCATTGTCTGAGAGAAAGACAATCAGCGTATTGTCATACTGACCCGTCGCCTTGAGGTGTGCCACCAGTCGACCAATCTGGTCATCCATAAACGCAATCATCGCGGCATAGAGTTCCATGCGTCGTGCCTCTGCCCTACGCTCCGCGCTGCTGAGGTCATTCCAGGAGCCCAGTGCTGAAGGCAAGGGTGCCGCGGTGAAATCCTGAGGAATCAGGCCAAGTCGCTTTGCGGATTCCGTGCGACGTTCGCGAATTATCTCCCAGCCCTCGTCATAGGCTCCGCTAAAACGGTCAAGCCAACCCGTAGGGACTTGTAATGGCCAGTGAGGTGCAGTGAAAGCCAGATAGCCAAAGAAAGGACGGGCATCCTCAGATTCTCGATCATCCAGATAGTTGATAACTTTGTTCACATAAAATTCACTGGAATAAAAATCGTCGGGAAGCGCGGCGACGGGTTCTCCATTGTCAAAATAAGATGCAACGGCAGCTGCCGATGTCTGGCCTGCGGCGTCTGCGAAGTGACTGGCACCACCCTCTTGCAGATAGAATGCCTTCTGAAACCCCCGCGCCTGGGGAGTGGCTTCGGCGGCACTGCCTTGATGCCATTTGCCGGTCATGAAAGTGTAGTAGTTCGAGTCAGAAAACTGATTAACAAAGGAATTAATATTGTCTGGCCAGTTACCACTGTAACCAGGTTGCCCGCGTAAAACGGGTAAGCGGTTAGCTGCAGATGGGTTGATGCCAAAACCTACCTGATGACTGTCCATGCCGCTCAGTAACATTGAGCGTGAAGGTGCGCAGGTCGCGTTAGCATAAAAGTTGGTGAGTAATGCCCCAGAACGTGCTAGAGCATCGATATTCGGAGTTGGAATTTCACTGCCATAAATACCCAGGTCACTGTAACCAAGATCATCTGCAACGATCAGCAGTACATTCGGTTTAACCCACGAGGCAGTTGAGTTGTCAGAATTGGGTTCACTGCAACCGAATAATGCCGCACACACCGTGAGTAACATCGCGCGGCTGACAAGTCTTTGGTAGAGGTTCATAGATAAAACTGGTAGTTTTCACGAGTCATAATAGTTACAAATTCCAGCAGTAATTACTATGTAATTTTGGTCTATTTTGGGACTATTGTTAGCAGTTATTTAGCCGATCATGTAGTGGTCTAATAAAACCGGACACCATTTAAGGGGGTAATATTACCACCCTCG
>ERZ887849.1927-NODE-1927-length-17939-cov-9.504641_pt1 | contig 17939 bp, 17 predicted proteins | sample MGYA00521267_ERZ887849 | MGnify/ENA primary metagenome ERZ887849 (study PRJEB32303, sample SAMEA104408601) | aquatic metagenome | biome: Brackish water; feature: Pelagic; material: water | place: Baltic Sea | collected 2014-06-06T16:11:00 | depth 2,863 m ... | reverse complement strand
ATTAATACTGAAAAGTGGAACCAAATTGCTGATCTCTGCAACAGTAGCTTTTACCATATTGATATGGAAAAGTATACTCTTGAACACGTATTAAAGAAAGGTGCTGAGCTAGTAAAGCGCAAAGGTATAAAATGTTTAGTAATAGACCCTTATAACAAGGTGCGTTCCGCTAAGCCTTCTACAGATGTTAATCAATATACACTTGACTATTTAGAACAAATTGATGTATTTGCTAAAAAGTACGATGTGCTGGTTATAGTAGTAGCTCACCCAACTAAGATGTATAAAGATGGCAACGGCAAAATAGAAGAGCCAACCATGTACAACATTAAAGGTGGGGGTGAGTGGTACGATGCTTCTTATCATGGTTTATTAGTGCATAGAGACTACGACGCTCAAACCGTTAAAGTTAAAGTGCTTAAGGTTAAGTTCCAAAACTTAGGTGAGAATGGTGCTGAAGCACATTTTAAATGGCAGTCAGACAGTGGTGGCTATAAGCCTATTGAAAATCCTACTAGCTTCGCTAGCGATAAAATGCCTTGGGAATAATGGGCAGTGGCATAAAAAGTAAAAGATCTAAGAAAACTAATTGGGGAAGCTATTATAGATCAGAGTATGAATACCAGGCAATGGTATGGTGTTTAAAAAATGATATTCGAATTGGGCTATTAGCAGCCGAAACAGGTGATGGGCCTAAGCGATTCTTTGTAGAAATAGAAATTGGTAAAAAGAGAAGCCGCGACCCTAGTAAATATTTAGCAGAGGACGCACGAAAACAAGTTTATAAATATTATATTTATTATTATGAAAAACATAGAAACGCAGTATCGTAGTTTAGTTAAAGAACTATTAGATGCACCCTTCAAACCTGATCGAACAGGCACAGGTACTTATTCTCTTTTCGGCAAAACGCTAGAACATGATATGTCAGCGGGTTTCCCGCTTTTATTATCTAAAAAGGTTTCGTTTAAAGCTGCAAAGTTTGAGTTGCTGTGGATTTTGCAAGGCCGTACGGATATACAATACTTAAGAGATAACGGTATTAATTATTGGGACGACGATTATAAACGCTCGGGGCGTACAGACGGAACGCTTGGTCCTGTGTACGGCAAGCAATGGCGCGATTTTAATGGCGTTGACCAGCTCCAAAGATTAATTTCAGGTATAATGATTAAGCCGGAATCTAGACGCCTTATAGTCAATGCATGGAACCCGTCTGAATTACACCATATGGCGTTGCCTCCTTGCCATTACGGCTTTCAAGTTTATATAAACGATAACAAGCTTGACTTAATGTGGCAACAGCGTTCGGCAGACGTATTTTTAGGTTTGCCTTATGATATAGCTATGTACGGTTTGTTACTAGAGTTACTTGCTAAAGGTGCAGGCTACAAGCCGGGTAGATTAATAGCTCAATTAGGTGATTGTCATTTGTATTCAAACCATAGAGAACAGTCTAAAGAATTGCTTAGCAGACAATTAGGTGGTAAGTTACTTCCTGTATTAGACTTAGCTGGTTCAGGCTTAACAATTGGATATGATAGAGGTGTGGTTGTGCCTCATGAATGGGAAATAGAGCTTAAGCATTATGACCCGATGCCAGCGATAAAAGCACCTTTAAGTGTAGGCGTGTAATGAAGTATTTTATTTATCACATTCCAGGTAAAAAAATTGGTGTAACGCGTAATCTTGATAAGAGAGTTACTCAGCAACAAGGTTATGCTGAAGAAGAATATGAGGTTCTATTTGTGAGTGATGATATCGATCAGGTGTCAAAATTGGAAATAGAACTTCAAAAGTCTTATGGCTATCCGATAGACCGTATTGAATACAAAAATTTATTTAAATCTAATACTATGAAAATCAACGTAACTGAACAAACTACCACATTCCCTGTGCATATTTTACAGCTAAAAGAATATTTAGGTAGTGTAATGGGCTTGTCTTGGGTAATCCCTCAAGGTGATCGCTTCACATTAAGTGGGCGTAATGCAGAATGGATTCTCAATAATGCTATGAAAAGCATGTACACTGAAGACCGATGCTACATTTATAATGAAGCATTTAAAAAGTATGAGCAAGGTATGTTTGCTAAGGTTGAACCTCAAGAAGAAGATGTTGCTAAATTTGAGTTGATACGCAAATGGGCAGAAGAAAGAGGCATTTATAAAAGTGGTGATAAGAAAACTCAGTATGTTAAGCTTATGGAAGAAAGTGGTGAGCTTGCTCAAGCCATCTTAAAGAATGACGATGTTGAGTTTGTTGATGCTATTGGTGATATGGTTGTTGTACTTACAAACCTTGCGCATCTTGGTGGTTATAAAATTGAAGAATGTATTGATGCCGCATATACCCAGATAGCTAATCGTAAAGGCAAGATGGAAAACGGCACGTTTGTTAAAGAAGAAGCTTTTTCTAATTATCTTAAATCTAAAACCGAAACATTATGAAACCACTAGATTCACATGAAACCATAGTACCAATGCAGTTCCGCGATCCAGTCGTACGTCGCGTCTGCCAAAAGTTTGTAGGCCGATCAAATGTTGGCTTTGAAAAATATGGTGTTACGTTGCAAGACGATCCTAGTGAAATGCTTGCTTGGCTGAATCACTTACAAGAAGAGCTTATGGACGCTGTACTGTATTTGCAAAAAGCAAAAGAAAAGTATGCTGCACCAAGCTCCGAGGAGTAATATGAAAAAAAAATACAGCAGAAAGAAAGGACCCGTAAGAGCAAAAAAAGTATCATATGATGGTATCAACTTTGCATCAGGGCTAGAGAAGTATATGTATATGGCTTTAAGAAAAGCTAAAATAGCCGCACTATATGAAGGAGAAACATTTGAACTACAACAGTCTTTTGAATTCCCATTCGAAAGTTTTGAGCGGACGGGGAACGGTAAAGGCGAATTTATTAATAGAGGAAATAAAAAAATCCTCAACATTAAATACACCCCCGACTTCATAGGCCAACACTTCATAATCGAGACTAAGGGTAGAGCTAATGAGTCATTCCCTATGCGCTGGAAACTGTTTAAGAAGTACATAGCTGAGAACAAGCTTGAGCCCTTCACATTGTATAAACCTCAAAATCAAAAAGAATGCGACATGGTAGTACAGTTGATTCTAGAGCGCCAAAAGAAAACGCTCGGAAGCAATACATAGATAGGCAGATAGACAAGTGGGTACAGTGGTCGTGGCGCCAACGCGGACGAGTAAAGTACAAAGAACTAATTTTAGAAATTGAAAGAATCACAGAACATGCAGGAAAACGAAAATGAAGATCTTAGCGGCCAATGGGCTGTATCGTTAGGTTTCTATCCAGGAGTCTTAATAGGTATGCGTAGTTATTACAATGATGATATTACCTCGCATGTATTCTACCTACCTTTCTTTGATATCGCAATACAAATATATAAATAACAAACACTATGAAAAACGATTTTGACGTGTCAGATAGCTTTGCTGACTTTGTTGATGAGCTTACAACCGATGATAAAAACAGTAATGCATGCAGTATTGATAATCCTGAATGCGAAGGATGTGGTAGCTAATGTGTGCCGTGCACGGAAGAATGTGTAGTGCCTGCAAGAAAAAACTAATCGACGAAAAGTTACAGGAATGCGCATTTATATTTGCTAACCTAGGTATGGAATCTACAGATGAAGAACGTCGCAACGCTTATGCTAAAGAACAAGAATTGCTTTATGAGATTAGAGCAATAGATAAAGAAAAAGGTGATCGCCTTTTGAATATCATGTAAATAAAAAAGGGGACCCGTTACTGGATCCCCTTTTTTATTTCTTTTTTGGTACACAATTAGGAACTTTTTTACCGCCCTTATTTTTCATACCAATAGCTTCATATCCGGTCCAGCATGCTTTCTTAAGCTTCAGTGGACTGCCTAGCCGCTGTGGTCCGCAGCCAGCCATTACTTTTTGTATTTCTTAGCAGCTGGTGATTTAATACTTGCTTTTTTCATGGGTAATTTTACCGGTTTTTCAGTCTCGCGACTAATATGGTAAACACCCTTATCACCACCTCTTTCTATTATACCTTTTTTTTCGTGTTTTGAGCTGTAACCTTCATTGTAGTAATGTGGCCCAGAGCCGGTTTGCGCGCCTAGCTTATAGTTTGTACCTCCAAAGCTTGTACTTTTAGGCACATCAGCTGCACTATCAACTTCTTTTAATGATTTACCACCAACAGTTCCTCCTTGAGAATTGGTTGCAACTTGTTTAGCTGGAGAACCCTTCAATGCTTTTAGCATTGGTGATTTTGGTGCCATTTTAAATGGCGAACTTTTGTAACCCATTTTTTGTTTCTTTTTGTTTTTATTTATAATTATTAATCAATAATTTCTACTTCGATGTAACTTCCTGGACCTATAGTTGCTGTATGTTGCAGCGCTTCTACAGTAAATTTATATGTTTCGCCTGCTTTAGCCTCAAAATAAGAGAAGAATGTTTTCGCCTGGAAAGATGATGTAGCATTAGACAATATAAATGCAGCCTCCCCCATTAATATAGCTGATCCGGAGCCGGATTCATAAATTCTAAAAATCACATGGCCATTCTGCCCGCCAGAGCCAAGATAAGAGGACAAGGCAATTCGCATTGTGCAATCATTAGCTATTTCAAAGCTTGGCAAGTTGGGCGAAAGAACGTTTGCATTGTAATGTACCGAATTAGTAGCAACACTAGTACCAGCAGTTTCAGTTAACAAATCACTCTCGCTAAGCGTAGCCTGAGTAGTGGAGATTTTCATAACCAGACGTTCTGGTCCGCTAGACGTTACAGCCGGTGTATTTACCCATGCTGATCCGTTATATGTCAGTGTATCCAGGTTTGACGGCGAGCTTATTGTTGTGTCTGAAAGACCCGCGAGCGTTGTAACTCCTCCAGCAGCATCAATAGTAAACACATTACCACCGTTATCTGTTAGGGTGATATTCTGGCCAGCGGTCATTGTAACCACATCATTACTTGTATCAGAACCCGATAATGCAAAGTTTATGTTTCCTGCAACTCCTACTGCACCATAATCATATGTAGTGTTTGTATCCGCAACACTAGAGGAAATTGTAAAATTTGGATATGTACCCGCAACGGTTATACCACTTGCTCCAGTAAGAGTAACTGTTTGGTCAGCAATTGTGCTTAAAGAAACCGATGATTGAAATGCTCCGCCAGTTCCAGTAAAATCTAAATCAGTACCATTTAAAACAACATTTGAAACAAAGTTGTTTGTATCTGTATTTACTATAGTAGAGCTAATTACATTATTTGTAATATCAATGCCCGTACCGGCCGTATATGTTGTACCAGCTGACGACAACGCAAGCATATCGCCAACCGTAAAGTTTTTAGTAGAGTTATCTACCGCATCGGTCCCGATAACTTTATCGTCAAGGGTAACATTTAAATCGTTACTATATATTTCTATTCTTGCCATATTATTTGTTTTTTAATCGGTCATTTTCTTTAGCGAGAAACTCTACTTTTATTCTCAACGCAGAAACCTCTTCTGTTAATGACAATACCTTATCTCGCAATTCCTGCTTTTCATCCGCTGATGATGCTAACATAGCTTCAAGGTTCCTAACTCTATTTTTAAGGTCGTCCCTGTATAAAACTCCATCGCTGTTTTCAACTGTAGCTTTTTTTTCGTCTGACTTTAATTTTAGTCTAGCTTCGAAAAACTTCCATAACCCTGCAGACCCCGCAACTGTTCCTACTGTAATTATAATTTGTGTTATACTATCCATTTCTATGCAGTTGTTCTGTTTTTAAACGCCGTAAATTACTAAAAGAAGATATAACAAAAATTAACCACCCATAATGCGTAGCTGATGGTAAGCCTATAGTCAATAAATACATCATAAGACTTGTAGAATAAAGCCCAAATGTAATAATAGCCGCTTTAATACGGCAGTCCAATTTACCTTTGCTTATACAATATAACTGGTAAAAGCCTGCGGCTACCAACGTTAGCTGGTAAACCGGCATAAATCCTATTTCAGTAGCCGTAGCTATAGGCGCTAATATCATAAGCGCAGCACCCAGTGTTATCTCCGTAGGCTGACTATCGCTGTATCTAAATATGTGACCAAGTTTCTTAAGCATGGGTCTCAATTTTTTCTTTGAATACTCGTATCGTATTCCAAATAGCAAACAATCCTATAATCACCCAACCAACTCGGCTACCACTTAAAAGACCCTCAACCCACAGGTTTTCAATAGTCATAAGTGCAACAAGAGCAGCGATCTGCACCGCAATTAATCGCATTTTTAAAGTTCCGTTCCATACGACCGCCCACATTTGAAATGCACCAGCTGCAATACCACCTGAAATTAAAAGTGCAGAAGGGTTATCGAAATCAACACACAGTGCCGCTGGTAGGGCTATAATATGGCACAATGCGATTAGTACCTCGTTCGGTTCGCTGTCACTGTACCAAAACAATTCTTTAACTTTCGCTAATCCCTTACTTTTCATTATTACTTGTTTTTAATTATAATTACTTAAATTTCTTTTGTCATTTTATTTACCGTATTCAGCTTGCACATTAAAAGAAGGGCATGCCTTTGCTGCAAATTCATTATGTCCATGAACCGTTGCTCCGAAAAAAATATCAGTAAGTATGAAAACTAAATTATCTAAAGCATCTTTTTGCTTTTTAGTCCTTGTGTCTTTAGGTGTTTTACCATCTTCCTCAACACCACCTATATAACATATACCTATGCTGTCAGCGTTATGATCCTTAGTGTGAGCCCCGATTTTTTCTACAGGTCTACCAGGGTGCACAACACCATTTAAATCAATAACATAATGATACCCAATGTCTGACCAGCCTCTTTTTAAATGCCAATCTCTAATAGTATCTACGCTTATATCCTGGCCCTCTCTAGTAGCCGAGCAGTGTATTATAATTTTTTTTATAGTGCGTTCCATAGTTCTATGTTGTCTGATAATTTTATTATTTACTTATTTTTTTCAGCTTCTAGCTCTTTAAGTCTTTCCTGTCTTTGTATTTCGTAAACAGCGGCGGCTTCTTGCTGTTTCTTTTCTTTTTCCTTTTTACGAGTTTCTTCAGCTTTAGCTTTACCTTCCTTCTTACGCGTTGCTTTAGATTCAATCTTAATAAGATCGTGCTCTTCATTCTTAGCACCCACGTCCCAAGTTTTCCAACCAAGCGCTAATGCTATACGTTGCCACACAGTATTTCTAGAGTCTAAAGCTTCTGAGTAGCCGTTAATGAGATCTACCATTCTATCCATTGGAACATTAGCAACACCTGAAACCAAGCTGCCTATAATAGAATATGCAGGACTTAAATTTAAGCGGCCATCTTTTGTAACGCTAAAGCCTCTTGCTTCTAATACATCTTTGTCAAAAGCTTCACTCGCTAATGCTGAGTTTATTTTTCTAAGCTTCGAACCTATTGGCGGTGAAAGACTAAGCATCTGTAATATAACTGCGCCTCTATCAGCCATAAACCCTTTTTCTTTCTGTGCAAAGTATTCAGTAATGCTGTTTTTAATAGTAGCTAATGCAGCCCCTCTAACACCACTACCTTTAAGAATAGAGTCCGTCATGCTATTAATAATACGCAACGTTCTTTTGTCATTTTGGCGCTCAAGTTTTTCCCGCTCTTTATCAGTCATTTCGGATTCATCTTCATCGTCAAATCCTGGTATAACAGCAAATAAAGCGCTTTGTAGTGCCGAAAATATAAAGTTTTGCACTGCGCCATAATAAATAATCTTAGATATATGTGTTTTAGCATCACCCCTACCATTAGCAAGATCTTTCATCGCTTTTTTCATTAAACGAGTGTACTGCATCGGAGTGTTCTGGAATGCAAGAACTAATCTACCTAACACACTACGCTGTTCTTGAGAAACTAAATACGGATCAGACGACTGCTGTGCTTCATCTGCAGTTTTGCTAAAGTCTTCAAATGCTTGTTTTTCTGCAGCCTCTTGCTCCATACCTTCTTTAAGATATGTTTTAACCCTGTTTCTATAAAAACTAGCACCACCTATAGAAATTGCAAAGCTATCCGCAATCTGAGTAGGTGTAAACCCAATTTTTAGCAAATAAGCAATTACTGCACCTGCTTTATCTTTAGCACCTTCTGCTTGATTAGCAATTTCTGCCTGGTTAACATCTGTTTGCAAACCTGAACGGCGTTGCTTTAACTTATCTGAGTTAAATATCATTGCAAAATCCGACCAGTATTGAGGCTGATTTGCAAATGCTGCTGCGGCCTTAAGTGGGTTGTTATCAGACCAATTTATAAAGTTAGTAGCCGAAAGAGTCTGTAATACTGCAGAGCGAATGTTAAAGAACATGATAGCTCCAGTAGAGTTATTTACCCAGTTTAACCAAGCATTAACTTGCTTATTTTCTGTTCCTGATGTACGGTTTGTGCCATTTTTCATAGCAAATAAAGCATCTTTTATAGCTTCTTTATGCCTTGTACCGTAAACAGCCTCTATTTTATTTAAATTCTCATTGCTAAATATTGCATCAGAATTTTCTATAAATTCTTGCAAGTATTTTTTTCTACCTACTTTTTCAGTCATTCCGTTCAAATCAGAAATCAAAGTACGAGAAAGCCAATACTCACCCGGTTCCATCCAAGTGTTTTGTCTAGATATTGCCTGCATTGCATTGCCTAATTGAATTAAGCCAGGTATCTGGTTAATTTCCTTAATAAGCATAGCGGTATCGTCTTTACTCATTCCAGGAATTTCTATACCCTGCTGAGTCCACATGTATACCCTTAAAGCTTGGTCATACGTATAATTAGTATCACCAATTTTTTTGCCCAACATTTTAAAGTACTGCTTGCTTTCTTTAGCTAAAGCGTTGTACTCACGGCGTACTTGTTGTTTAACCGCTTCAATCATTGCAATACCTCTAACGTAAGGTGTGATCAAATTATCTTCAATAAACTTTTGATCGGCTTCACCTTGTTTCCCTTTACCCGCAAATGTATACGAAGTTAGTCCTCTAAAGTCTTCGGCTGAAGCAGGAACAAATAGCCTGTACTTTCCTTTCTTTTCACCTTGCATACGAGCTTGAGCTGCGGAATATACTTTATCGGCACTAACACCTTTTTGGCGCTCAATCATTTCGTTTATACCTTGGCTAAGCGATACGCTTCTTTTAACCTGAGACTGGTTTAATCCATTATCAACTGCATCAATAAAATCTTTTGGTAAAGATTGATTGTATGATAAGTTATCTGTATTTATCTCGTAAAATCTACCAGCGTAATCTTCACGATATTGAGCAGCGCTTTCCTGTACGCTATCCCATGTTTTGGTAACAATAAAATCAGCTAACGATCGCTCACCTCTATTACGATTTCTTTTAACCGACACATCTTTGCTAGTGTTTACAAATACCATGTGTATTTCAAACCCCGCGTCCTCCAAAGCTTTCATTTTTTTAGTAGTAGCTTTATAAGATGCACCAGTACCATCAACAACCATACTCTCTTTTGCAGCCGTGTGTCTTGCTAAATCTTCTTCAGCAGCCTTTCTAGCTTTCCAGCCGAGCTTAGCGCGTAGCGATCTTTGCTCTTTGTCGTAAGTTTTTTCGTCGGTAGATAATCCAGCTTCTCTAATATATTCTTCTAAGTACGGATCTTGATTAACATATCTGTAACCTTTTTCTATAAGATCTAATCCGCTTACAATAGAAGACTTACCCGAACCAGGTCCACCAACCATAAATATGGCAGTAGGAATAGTAACACTTTTTTTGTTTTCTGAAACAATTTTAGCTAATTGTTCTTCATCAATATCTAACCCCTCTGGATAATTAGACAAAAACTTATCAATCATGCGACTTACAGCCTTTCCTTGATTAGGTATGTCATACAACGCATTAGAAGCAACGTTAGGTAAATAAGCTATTCTAAAATCTTCAGCTTCACTTGTAGAACCGGGTCCGTCTTTTTCATCAAGTATAGTTCTAGAAGTATAAGAAATAATTTGTTGATTATAGTTTTGTAATATAGAGTTTAAGCTATTTTGTAACAACCCTCTCCTTACTTCTGCTTGAGAACGATTTTCGATTGCTGCACCAACGTGTCTTTGAATTTGTAAAAGTATATTACCACTTATTTTAGATAAAGGCGCTAAATGTTCGTGGTAAGTAACTAACATATTAGCTATGGCCTCATCACTTTTATTTTTAGACTTCTTTTTTGCCAATTCATACATTGGGTGATTAACGTTTACAGTAACGTTTGCAGCCTTAAGCTTATTTTCTATATCCTCACCCGATGAAGCCCAAAATGCTTTACCTGTTTCAGTGTTTATTAAAGGAGCTTGGGATTTAGCATGTATCTCAATATCTAACAGACTTGTTAAGTTAGCTAATGGCCCTCTAATGTTAGTTAACGATTGCATAGAAAGTATTAACCCAGGCATCAATTTAGGATCTGCAAGGATTACATCGTAAACCGAAGTCCAATATAAGCTTAAAGCTAACATATTAGCTAAATTTTGTTCCTGTATTTCTTTGCCGTGCTTGTCAAATATTTTATTATATTTTATCTGTGCATCACTAGCATTTTCGGCTAAAATTTCTCTGATAGATTTAGATATTGCATCTCCAGCATAATACATTTTTGCTTTGGCAAGTATATTTCGCTGCGCCTCTGTTAGTTTAGATCTTGGGTCGGCTTTTCTTATATCTAAAGCAACTTTTAAATTATCATACCGCTTAGAGTGCGTATCGTGAATATCTGAAGACCTAATTAGATAGCTATGTTTACCAAAAATTTTAGCTAAAGCAGGGTCCATTTTTTTAGCAAGCGCTTCGTTAAACCTTAATATATCGTTAGAATTTTTTATGTTTCTTTCCTCTGCTTCTTCTCTTGTCGGTCGACCTCGCTTAGCAACGTAATTTTCAAAATCGGCTTTAAACACAGGACTTACATTTGGAACAGATGCTGAAATAAAGTTTATAAATCCATGTTCACCTGTACCTATAAATTGCTTTTCTATGTAACTTTCAAAATCTTCCTGGATATCCGGGTCAAGCAGATTAATATACATTTCATATTCAGCTTCTGCTGCTTTTGCAGCCGCCGCTGCTGCTGCCCCGCGTCTTTTAGAGTATGAAATTGCATTTTGTTTTGCAACTCCAGCAAGCATTAAAAGCTGAACTTGTTGCTCTATACTTACAGAGCGTTTAACATTACCACGCTCAAAATCAAGTTGTAATTTAGTTACGTAATTTTCAATTAGCTCTGCACCTAATCTTTCTTGGTTAGCTTCAAATGCTTGACGTATTTCGCTGTCAGGATTTTGCATTTCCTGATTAATAATTTCTATAGCTAACTCTTCAGCAATAGCTTTAGCAAGAGATTCTTTTTTACCACGCAATGGATTACCCTTTTCATCAAGAATAAAAGACAAGAATGTTTTGTCATCTATTTTTACTGATGCATTAGGCAATCTGCGTACTAATTCAGCACCCGAAGTTCTACCAGCTTGATCCGTAGAAGTAGTTTCTCTATCAATTTTCTTATCTTTCCAGTCGCTTGTCCAAACACCATCTACTTTTTTCTGTACGGCCGCTGGGAATGCCGTCATTAAATAAGTAGTGGTCATGTTTTCAAGAATAGCTTTCTTATTGTCTGTTAAGAATCTTCTAAGAACACCATCTTTTTTATTACCCATTGCTGTTTTCAAGTCAATGTCTATCTGCTTGCCTAATGTTAGCCTCAGCTCATTTACTAAAGGCGTAACCGTAGTGTTTTTAGATACCGGTGCGTCAATACGACTTTTAAGTGTACCTACAATTCTAGGTATTTTAGTTAAGATACCCTCGATAAGCTCAGGCTTAGCAATACGGCTATCCAATAAAGGCTTATAGGTAGGCTTTTCGGCTTCCGTGCGCTCTTCTGTTTGTTCTATAGTGGTAACATCAGCTGCAGCACCTTTAAGGTCCTCTACGTCGCTCTGATTAAAGTCTTCTACAATATCATTCTTGCCCTGTCCGGATGCCTTAAGCATATCTTTAATACGGAAACTAATACGGCCGTTTATATAACCGTATAATGTACCGCGCCCGTCAAACTTATTTATATCGCCGTTGGAGTACAGCCTATAAATGATGTCGCTATTAGCCTCGTCCATGTCAAGCTGTAGCCCCTTAATAGAAAGTTTAGCTAACTGCGCTTGTATCATTCCTGGAAGTACACGTGCAATAAGAGGGGAGTTGGGATCGAAGAAGTCCATGTTTGAACTTACTTTTTCCAGTACTTGTTTGGCTCTGTCCGCAGCAGCAGAAATATCAGAAGCTGATTTTTTAGTTGGCCCCTCTTCTTTTTTTGAAGCTTTAAGTTTCGCTTTAGCTGCAAAAGACAGTTTACCTTTTTTATAAGAAGACTGATAGTCTCTTACAAAATCAAATACCTGCTGGCCGTTTTCAAACTTAATATCTTTATTACCAAATCTAGTTTTTACAACATTTGATATCCACTTACCAAGTTGCATTAAAAACGATTCGTCTAAGTCATTTAAAGATACTTCTTCTTTAGCGATAGCATCAGAAAGGAATGTCATGTATTCATCAATATCGCCACCCTCAACATTGCCGTTTTCATCAAACTTTATATCATATACTTGATCGCCATCTTTATTTTTTATTAGTGCGCGCTCATCAAATTTTTGTAATAACCCTTTTTGTTTTAATATATTTCTTAATTCGTTTATTACCTTTTTTTCTCTTTCAGGGTCTTCTTTAAATTCACTTTTAAGTATATTATGAAGGAATTCGTGAGAAGCTACACTTATTGCACCAGTTTTTGCCGCACGTCCTACATTTATAACAATAGTACCGTTGTCTTGTTGGAAAAAACCGTCACTATTGATATCAGCATCGCTGTATCCTGCCGCCTTCATTTCTTCGTCGCCAGCAAAAGTAATTACGTCACCGGTTTTGTTTTTTCTAGCGAATTTACCAGCTTTTTCAGCGTCTGCAAGTATTATTTCTGTTCTTGCAGCTATAAATAAACTTTCAATTTTAGCCTCAGCATCAGCAATGGAACGGTCAATGGCATTGTGCGTAGACTTATCCATTCGTTTCTTTTGTGCTTCCATGTCCTGCACTGAGGACATAAGCGTAAGCGCTTCTACTATGTCCGTTTCTTTTACCTCTTTTCTTAATAAAAAAGCGGGTATACGGTCAGCCATACGGTTAACTGCTCCGGCTTGCTGGGTTATTTCATCTGCTTGGTCTCTAGTTATTTTACCATTGTTAACCATAGCGTCTAAGCGGGCTGATGCGCTCTTCATGTCCTTGCTAAACGCATAAAGGTTCATTAGTCTTTTCTTATTAGAAGGCTTAAATCCTACATTAGATAAGTTTACGCCGCCTATTAAACCAGCAGAAGCGAAAGACAGTATAGAAGTTTCAACAAAGTCTTTGCGTGAGTATGTGTCTTTTACAAAGTCAATACCCGCTGCTTCGTTTAATCTTTTGTTTACAATATTAGTTTCCCCAAATTGCTGAATATTTTCCTGAACAACTTCTTTTGAGCCTTCACTAATAAACTTTTTAGAAACGTTTGCAAATGTTACTAGACCATCTTTTAAAGACTCTCTAAACGCTATTGGATTTTTACCAGCTTTTAAATAATCTCTTACAGCACGGTTTGCAATTCCCGAACGAGACAAGAAGTCGTCTAAGTTTTTCATTGCCGCAATCCGCGGGTTGATAGGTCCGGTGATACCGTAAAGTACCCCCATTTCAAGCATTGCCTGAGAAGCTAAATCTTCCGCTTCTTCATTAGTTAAGCCAGCATTTTTAGCAGCCATGATTGTTTGCTCATAACCAGAAGCTGCGCCATAGAAAGTTTGGAATACAGTTGATTCTACTATAGCAGGATTAAACGGCATCTTTAAGCCAAATGTTGAGGTATTTTTAATACCACGCATGTTAGTACCCCCACGCTGTACCATCGAAAGGTACTTGTTGTATTGGGCTACAGATTTAAATCCGTTTGCTCTAGCCATGTAACTTGCTGAAGCAGCAGCTCTTGTTAAGCCTAGGCCACGAGTAGCTAAAACTTGAAAGCCAATGTTCCCCATAACGGCACCCATTTGTACAGCACCACCACGTACGTTTATATCGCTGCCAAATTCTTTTGATTGTTTAGCACCGTCTAATATAGCTGTAGTTGTGGCTTCATCTAAAGAGCCATTAGCAACATAGCCTGCATCTACATCGTATATAGTACCATCATCGCTTACTAGATAGTTGGTGTCTCCTACAGATACTTTTTTACCAGAAGCAGACATGTAATTTAGGTTCTTAACGTCCCAGGCATCTGCTGCTTGACGATACAATCTTTGCCTGTCTACATAAGAATCACTAATACCTAATGTGCCAGCTACCCCCGATTCAGCCCATTGAATAAAATCAAGCCCCGCACCCCCAAAACCGTTGATGCCTGCTTCTAATGTTTGTAATGCAGAATTACCAAAAGACTGTATTGCATTACGTTCTTTTTCTCTTTTTATTTCTTCAGCCTGCTTTGCTGCAACTTTTTCATTCCTTGCATTAAGCTGACGAAAATTATTTTGGTTAAATAAATTTAAAAGGTTGTAATCGTAAAGAGCCTCTAAAGATTGAGTTTCACTTGCTCTTTTATAATAAGTGTCTAATACATTATCGTACCCCACAACTTCTGCAAACTCGTCTCGGTTTGCGTCAAAGTCATTAATAGCGTTTTTCTTATCTACGTGCGACTGGGTTTCCTCTACATAATCTTGTAAAAGTCTATATAAAGTACTTTCTTTAGCAATAGCAATAGCCTCGTCGCCGCTAAGATCTCCATCATCACCGTAACTTCCGTCGTACCATTTAGATGTATAAACGCCATCTAAAACGTCTTGCTCAAAGTCTTCTGCATGGCCGTTTTTAATTAGCCAGCCCTCGAAGGCTTCTTTAACAATACCAACTTCCGATAAGTCAAAAGCGTTGTAATAAGTATCTACAAAATTAGTAGTGCCTTCCGGGTTATATTGAGCGTTAGTTATCTCAGGAGTAAGATCAACAGGGTTTTCCAATGTTTCCATTGAAACCTCTTCCGCAGTTGAGGTGGGTGTCCCACCGTACCAACTTACATTATATATGTCTTCCGGGGTTGCGTCTTTTACGCCTGTAGTTTTTACGTTATAAATATTAGGATCAACAATTGAAGTTGCGTCACTAGGATTAGACCGATCTAATATACCTAACTCTGAAGTAGTATAGTTATTGTACTCTTGACTATTAAGCTCTTGTCGATCTTTTTTAGGCTGAATAAAATTTGTAAATTCCTCAGGAACATTTCCGTAAGCAACAGAGCCCTGACCTTGCCGAAATATAACGTTAGGCTCTGGTGACCCCAAAGAAATATCGCCCAAACTGGATTCCCCAGCGGGCGTTTCTGTTTTCTGACTTGCTGGTGGGTCTGTCTCCATCAAGTCGTTCTGCTTTCCCTCTTCTAAAGACCAGCCGTTATTGCTAGCCCATTCTTCAATGCTTATGCCTAATGCCGCAGCGCTTCGGGAAGCTTGCGATACAGAAATAGTTCTATCTCCTTTTTTATACATTGTGTATTAATTTAAACCTAAATTAGATTTTACGTCGTCTAAGCTTAAGCCTGTGTGCTTAGCGTATTCTTTTAAAGAAATTTCGTGTGTTGTACCGTCACCGTCTAATACCGGTTGTAAGTCACTGTCAACTTTATTAAACTGCTGAAGTTCAGAATTGTAAAGCCATTTTCCGGCTTGCTGCGGTATAGTTATTGTTATATTCGGATTGCTGGCCACTACACCTAACCTATTTAATGCAGTTTTTTGGCTAGCGCTGTAACCAGAATTGTTGGCAGGACCTGGATTTTTATCAGCTCGTTTAGCATCATATTCAGCTTTACCTTTTGCTGCTACATCAGTATAACTATTCATTATACGGTCAACAATCATATTTCTAGCTGCGTCTATGTCATCTAAAGGGATGTCCGAAAGGTTTAACCCGTCAGATTCAAAATCAGAAACTAGTGACTTAATAGTATTAGGATCACGCAAAGAAGCCATAAGGTTTAGTCTAAGCAGGTCTTTTTGTGGCCCCTGGAGTAAGGTATGATTTTTATACAAGTCAGCTGATTGACTTAAAATACCCGATGCTACTTTGTAGTCCTTCGAAAACGGCTGTTCAAAATCGTTATAGCTGACATACTCGCCGCCTATATTAAACCCTAAGTTGCCATTTTCAGCAATTTCAAAAGGCACATTAGTTTTTTCTCCGTCAACTAACCCGTACATCATTGCAGCGTTTGAATACTGCATGTCATCGTTGCCTTCGGAAAACAACCCCATTCTAATGCCCTCTGCAAACTCAATTTTATTTTCTTTATAAGAATCTAATTGGTTTTTTAGATTGGTAAAGCTATTGTTAACACCATTCATTACGTCAACATGGTACTGATACTCAGGAGACGAAGTATCGCTAATCTTAGCTAAAGCATTGGCTGAGTTAGCATATAAAGAGCGTTGTCCAGTTAAGAACTTACCAATATTTTTTTGTTCTTCTTTAGAATAAGCAGTGAGGTCTACATCCGACTTCATCTTACCCATTGAGCTAGAAACACTAGCGTTCACAGCTGCTATCTTGTTTCTTCTTGCAGTGTTAATGGCCTGATGCCCCTCAAACAAGTTATTGCCCTGTGGTGCATTAAACTCTACTACCGGTCTACGACCGCTTTGCAGCATTCTTCTATTTGCGTCTATTAAACTGTTATCTGCCATAATGTTAAATCTATTATTCCTAGCTTAGCCCAATTCACCCGGTAAACCTAATAGCTGACCAAATATACTGTCTGCTCCCGCACGTTGCGGGTTTGCTTGGAATCCCACACCGCCCATTGCTAAGTTTCCAACACCCCCCATTAATGATTGAGTAGCTTCTTGCCTGGCTAAATCTGCCTGGCCTTTGCGATCCATAGCCATTCCTAATTCAGTACTGTATTGTTCGCGTTTCATGTTCCGCGACATTACATCTCCTTTGCGCTCTGCCATTTGCAATTCGCCCGCCATTTGGCGCGCCGCTGCTTGGTTACTCGCTTCTTGAGCACCAATACTAGCGGATGCTTGCGTTGCGTTTTGAGATTGCTGATTAGCAAGTGACTGGGCTAAAGCCGCGATACCTGATCCGCCTGCAGCACCTCTCATGCTACCCATAATATCAGCCATACCCTGTGCTTGCTGCTGAGCTGTGAAATCTGCTGCTTGTGTATTTACAGTGAGATCCTCCATGGTGTTTTCCATATTCGCATATGGGTTTGAAAGATCCTGGTTCATATATTGTGCGCGAGATGCTTCAAATTCAGCTTGAGCGGTTTTTTGCTCTTGCTTTCTTTTCTTATGGCCAATTATACCACTTGCGATTCCCATGCCGCCTTGAAGTCCTAAAGCTAAAGGTATCATATTATATTAGTTTATAGTTCATTATTACGTATTATTCACTGCTAATAAACACTTCAGAGTTAACAGCAAAGAGCTCTTTTTTATCTGAGCTGGTTGTTTTCATTTCAACAGATGCATGGTAACCTATTATGCCAGAAGTGTTCTTTTCAGAGTCTTTAGCAAATAATATAAAGTCATATTGCTGCGGAGCGGGAGACAACGGCCCCGATGTACTTATTGATATAACATTTGTAGCTTTATTAATTGCTGTCACCGTCCCTAAAACTCTTAATGCAGGTGTATCTGAATATATTACGTCTCCAACTTGCAAAGAAACATTCACTTTCCCTATTAATTCAAGATTATATCCACTACCTCCAAAAACAGGATCATCATTTAAATCTCCCAATCCTTGCACTGAAAACTCACCAGTGTCAATATTAGACAATGTAGTTGC
>ERZ887849.1926-NODE-1926-length-17946-cov-7.767760_pt1 | contig 17946 bp, 15 predicted proteins | sample MGYA00521267_ERZ887849 | MGnify/ENA primary metagenome ERZ887849 (study PRJEB32303, sample SAMEA104408601) | aquatic metagenome | biome: Brackish water; feature: Pelagic; material: water | place: Baltic Sea | collected 2014-06-06T16:11:00 | depth 2,863 m ... | reverse complement strand
TATTTTTATATTGTTTATTTTTATTTCGATTTTTTCCTAGCTTTTTAGTATCTAAATTGCCTTTAAAATAGACCAGAAATGGGCTTTTTTTGCGTAAAATAAAGAACAAAACATAAACAAAAATAAAATATCATTTAAATTCAGAAATTTACACCGCATTCCTTATTTTTTACATTCAAATTATTGAAAATTAAGGATTTTTTCCATGTAAATACAATAAAATACCATTGACTACCAAAGTAACCCATGATATCCCATAGTATCCCATTAATGCTAAATCAAGCTATCAGGGGAAAAATAACTTTGGGGAGGCATGAGGTGGATCTGTTTCTATCCACTTTCGAAAATAAGTTAGACAGGAAGGGTCGCCTTTCTGTACCTGCACGATATCGCGCTGTTTTTGAGCGCAATGGCACGCCGCTTTATTTATATAAATCATTAACTCAATCATGCCTTGAGGGCTGCGGTACTGAGCGTATAAGCCAGATTGTAGATGCCATTGATGAGATGGATGTACTGTCCGAAGATACTCTGACTCTGCAAACCATGCTTTCCAGTGCACAAGAAATGAAATTAGATAACGAGGGCAGAGTGATGCTTTCAGATGATTTTATTGATTATGCAGGACTTTCAGATAGCGCCCTATTTGTAGGCATTGGCAGATCTTTTCAGATTTGGGATCCTGAACAATGGCGTCCTCTTGAGCAAGATGCTCGCAATAATGCAAAAAATGGTAAAATGCCAAAACTTACCCTTACACGCTCTACAAATCGAGGAGATGTATGATGGAAATGGGCAGACTGCACCAGCCGGTAATGTTGCCCCAGATTATCGACGCCTTATCGCCAAGTGATGGAGATCATATTATTGATGCTACATTTGGTAATGGTGGATATAGCCGCGCGATATTAAATGAAGCAGATTGTTTTGTTGCTGGCATCGACAAAGACCCTGATGCTGTTTTGCGAGCCAATATTCAAATGCAGGAATTTGGTAACAAATTTAAAATTCTTGAGGGCTCTTTTTCAACTATTGAGGCGCTTTCGGCTAATACAAGATTTAGCTCTCCTAATGCTATTGTATTTGATTTGGGCGTATGCTCTACCCAGCTTGATCAAGCAGAACGCGGATTTTCATTCAAATCTGACGGCCCCTTGGATATGAGAATGTCAAAAGAAGGGGAGACTGCTGCGGATGTAGTCAATTCAATGTCAGAAAAAGAATTAGCAGATATCATATATGCCTATGGCGACGAGAGAGCGTCCCGCAGGATTGCCAGAGCGATTAACGCCAAACGAGAAGAAACCCCCTTTGTGAGAACATCACAACTTGCGCAAATTATTCGCTCTGTGTTGCCTCGTGCTAAGAAAGGTCAATCAGACCCAGCCACCCGCACTTTTCAGGCATTACGCATTTATGTGAATAATGAGATTAATGAATTATGTGAAGCGCTACTCGCATCAGAAAGGCTGTTAGGCGAAGGGGGTATACTTGCTGTTGTAAGCTTTCATTCCTTGGAAGATAGAATTGTTAAACGGTTTTTTAGCCAGCGGGCGGGCTTTAATGCACAGCCATCTCGCCATCAGCCAATGCAAGCACAAATACAACCTAGTTTTAAGCTACTGCCTCGCAAACCCATCTTGCCAGAAGAAAGTGAAGTTGCAGAAAATCCACGCTCTCGCTCTGCTAAATTGCGGGTTGGGGTGCGAACCTCTGCTGCTGCTCACAGCAATCAAGATGCCCTTAAAATGATGATGGGGAGAGACTAATGCGTTTTGTTTTATTCTCCTGTTTGATTGTCGCATTGCTTGGCTCTTGGCTGTATTTCGCTAAATTAAGCGTGGATGAGCAATATCGCACGCTTATGCGCCTAGAAAGTGAAATCAAGTCACAAACAGAACATAATTATGTTCTGCAAGCTGAATGGGCTTATCTTACCCGTCCTGAAAGATTACTTAGATTATCTAACTCGCTTTTGCAAAATAATGCTATTACGCCAGAGCGCATCTTACCTATTACCGCTATACCAATGAGACGAGCCGCTAGCTCTCCTGCCCTAAATACTGAAGCTGGAGTTGAAAATGTGGTATATTAAATATGTTCATTTTTGTCTGCGCTTTTTATGGCCTGCGCCACCAGAACCAGCAAAATCCAGAAAAATTGCTGGCTATAGATTGATATTTTCTGGCTTCTTTATGTTTTTAGTTTTTGCCGCTATTGGTGGACAATCCATAAGTCTTGCCCTTAGCAAAACAGAAACATCTGATTATTCCTATGCGGATGATACACAAAAAGATAGAGGCACAATTTTAGACCGTAAGGGACGCATTCTAGCGAGCACTGTTCCTATAAATATTTTATATGCAGACCCAAAACATATCTTTAATCCAGAAGAAGTTGCAGAAGCGTTAGCTCCTCTTGTGCCAAATCTAGATAAGGATTCTTTAAAATCCCTTCTCACAAAAAAAGGCAGATTTGTTGAGCTTAATAGAAAACTTACGCCCAAAAGACACGCTGCTATTTTACAGCTTGGATTACCAGGTATTTATGTAAGACCTTCCACTATTCGCATTTATCCTCAAGGAGCAGAAGCTGCTCATATCATCGGCGCCGTTGATAGGGATAACAAAGGTATAGCTGGCATCGAGAAAAGCCAAGATGAGAAATTAGCCTCTGGAAGGAATGTAACTTTATCTATTGATACTGGTCTGCAAACTATTTTACGCAATGCCTTAAAGATGCAAATTACGAAATTTGAAGCATTAGGTGGTGCAGGTGTGATTTTGGATATTAAAACAGGAGAAGTGATATCAGCCACCTCTCTTCCTGACTTTGACCCAAATCATTTAATGATGTCCACAGATACCGCCAGGTTTAATCAGGTGACTAAAGGCGTATATGAAATGGGCTCCATTTTCAAGGTGTTAAACACCGCAATTGCATTGGAAACTGGGGCGCTTAATATGCAAGACAGTATTGATGTCTCGCAACCAATCCCTGTTGCTGGTCAACTAATCAATGATTATCATCCGGTGAAAGGTTCTATTGGGCTAGCCGAAATACTAGTGCGATCTTCCAACATAGGCTCAGCTCATATCAGTCAGAAAATAGGCCCTAAAACACAAAAAGACTATATGGAGCAACTTGGTCTTTTATCCCCTTCCCCACTTGAAATTGTTGAAAATGGAGTGCCAATAGTACCAGAAAACTGGTCTAATATCACAGCAATGACGGTATCTTACGGATATGGTATATCAGTAAGCATGATACAAGCAGCTTCTGCAATTGCAGCAGCAGGTGGTGATGGCTATTATATAGCGCCAACTATTTTAAAACGTAGTCCAAATCAGCCAATTGAAAAAACACGCATATTCTCAACACAGACTGCAAAGGCTGTGCGTTCAATGATGCGCCTTGTTGTCAGCGACAAAATTGGAACAGGTAATTTTGCTGATGCACCTGGTTATCTTGTTGGCGGCAAGACAGGAACAGCAGAAAAAATCCTTAATAAAGGATTTAACAGGAAAGCTAACCGCGTTTCTTTTGTAGCTACCTTTCCAGCAAACGACCCTGCCTATCTGATTTTGATGATGGTTGATGAGCCAGTTGGTCAAAAGCATTCTTATAATTACGCCACAGCTGGGTGGGTTGTCGCCCCAGCGATTAGAGATGTAGTAACACAAATAGCACCAATTCTTGGTGTGCACCCTATTGACATAACAAAGCCTGAAAATAGCCAAAATCTGCTGCCCCCAATAATGCTGGATGGCAAGGAGGCGGTATATGCATCTTTCTAATTTAATCGATTTTTCAGAAACGTCATCTCTTGAAAGAGGTGAGAGTAGTTTGGTCATTACACATTTAACAAGCGATTCAAGAACAGCTCAAAATGGCTCTCTTTTTGCTGCTATTGATGGCAATTCAATCGATGGTAAAAAATTTATTCCAGATGCGATAAAAAACGGTGCTATTGCTATTTTAACAGATAGCAAAGATATTGACCTTCCTGATCATGTGGCTTTAATAATAACACAAAATGTCAGAGCTGTTTTTGCAAAGGCATGTGCTAAATTCTGGCCATCAAAACCAGGCTTTATAGCAGCTGTTACTGGAACCAATGGTAAAAGCTCAACTGTAGAATTCTTGCGTCAAATCTGGGAACGCAATACATGGAATGCGGCATCTCTTGGAACATTGGGTGCCCGCTCATCTACTCCGCATACGATTACCACTTCAGGGCTAACAACCCCTTCGTCTGAGCAATTTTTCTCTGTTCTTAATGACTTTAGCAAACATAACATTTCCTATCTCGCATTAGAAGCCTCCAGCCATGGCTTAGATCAGCAAAGAATCCAAGGGCTTTCTGTTCAAGTTGCTGTTTTTACTAATTTAAGCAGAGACCATCTTGATTATCATACAGATATGAATTCTTATTTTGCAGCTAAGGAAAAATTATTTTCAAACTATCTAGCTAATGGCGGATATGCAGTTGTAAATTATGATGATGTTTTTGGTAAAAAACTAATTGAGTCCTTAAAAAACCGCCCTGTTTCTATTAAAACTTTTGGAGAGGATGAAGCCGCAGATTTTTATATTGCTTCTATTCTTGCAACTGATTTTGGGCTTGAACTAACAGTTATTTACCAAGAGAAAAAATATATTTGTCCACTTGGATTAACAGGTTTTTTTCAGGCAAAAAATGCTCTTTGTGCTGCAATTACTTCTTTTCTATCTGGGTTGCCAATAGAAATTGCACTTCGTTCCATGTCTTTTTTGACCAGCATTGATGGCAGAATGCAACCTATTCACGGGCATCCAAATGGAGCGTTGATTGTAATAGATTATGCGCACTCCCCAGAAGCCCTAAAGCAGGTACTTGTATCATTGAGAAAACAAACTGGCAAAAAACTGCATGTTGTTTTTGGGTGCGGCGGTGAGCGAGATGAGGGAAAACGCCCCCTTATGGGAAAAATAGCGCATGAATTCGCAGATAATATATTTATCACAGACGACAACCCACGAAATGAGTCTCCACAGATCATCAGAGCAGAAATTATGGCTGAATGCCCAAATGCCATTGAAATAGGCAATAGGGACGAAGCCATTGCATTTGCAATTCAACAATTGCAAGAAGCAGATTGCCTGCTAATCGCTGGGAAAGGGCATGAAAGCTTGCAATTAATTGGCTCAGAAACATTGCCGTTTAGTGATGCTGTAGTTGCAAGAAATACAGTAAAGCGTCTTGCTCAATCCACCTTGATTGAGGAGATAAGCAAATGATGGCATTCCTATCTCCTTGGGACTTAGCTGCCATTTGCGGCGGTTATTGGCATCTTGATCACGTGCCTAGCACTTTTTTCAAAGGTGCTAAAATAAATAGCTTAGATATTGACTCAAACGAATTATTTTTTGCCCTTAAAGGAGCAAATAAAGATGGGCATGATTTTGTAACTCGCCTTAAGCCACCTGCTGCTGCTGTTGTAGAGCAGCCAGTCAGCATTGCGCTGGTTCCGCAATTAATAGTGCCTTCAACACAAGATGCCCTGCAGCGATTAGCACATGCTTTTGCGTGTGAAACTGACGCAGTTAAAATAGCCATAACCGGCTCTGTTGGAAAAACAGGAACCAAAGAAATGCTGGCAGGGTGTTTAAGTCAATTTGATAAAACACACGCAAATATAGGTAATTTAAACAATCATTTAGGCGTTCCTTTAACATTATTATCAATACCGCGTGAATTATCATATTTAGTAACAGAAATGGGAATGAACCATAAAGGTGAAATTGCGCCCCTTAGTCAGATGGTTAGACCTGATATTGCGATCATTACAAAAATTGCAGAATCACATATTGGTTATTTAAAATCCATTGAGGCTGTTGCTAAAGAAAAAGCAAAAATATGTGCAGGATTAAGCCCTGATGGGTGCTTAATCATTCCAAGAGATGATGCATGTTACCCTCTATTAAAAAAAGCTGCACAAAAGGCAAATATTAAACATATTATTAGCTTTGGAAGACATCAAAAAAGCACCGTCCAGCTTCTTTCCCGAACAGTAAATGATACTGGAAAATTAGCCGGTAGTCAGATAATTTCCTTCGCAATTGAAGATAACACCTACAGCTTTACCCTTGGGATGCGCGCAGAACATTGGGCAATTAATGCATTATCTGTAATAGCTGCTGGTTATTTTATTGGTCTTGATATTAATCAGATTTGCACCGCGCTACAACAACAAGGAGAATTAGAAGGCAGGGGCGTTGCAATAGAATTAAGTATCAATTCTCATCCAATTCTTTTGATTGACGATGCGTATAATGCATCCCCCTCCTCTCTCAAGGCTGCCATAGCTGACGCTGCAAATCGGCCTCAGCCAAATAAAATGTTCGTATTTTCTGATATGCTTGAATTAGGGGAGTTTAGTGATGAGATGCATTTTGATTTAGTGCCAGAAATCTTAAAAGCACAGCCATCTTGTGTTGTGTTAATTGGTGCTGCGATGAAGCAACTTAAAGTCCCCTTGCAACATATTTCTACCCTTCATGTGTTTGATACTTTAGATCAGGCTAAATTAATTCTTCCATCTCTTGTGGATGATGCAGATATTATTCTGGTCAAAGGTTCTCACGGCTCAGGCGCTCATTTACTTGTCCAGTTTTTGAAATCACTTTCAGACAAGGAGATTGCAAATGTTATCTGACCTTCTTGTCCCTCTGAGCGACCAATATCAGGTATTTAATTTATTTTCCTATATCACATTTCGGACTGGCGGTGCTGTGCTTACAGCGCTTCTTATTTCGCTCATTTTTGGTGCGCCATTCATTCGTTGGTTAAAATCGCGTCAAGCTGAAGGGCAGCCCATAAGAGTGGATGGACCAGATACCCATTTTGCTAAAAAAGGCACTCCAACAATGGGTGGCCTGCTTATTCTATCAAGCCTAGTGATTTCATCTATTCTATGGGTTCCTTTTAAAAATCCGTATCTATGGCCTGTTTTAACAGTCATCATAAGTTTTGGATCTATTGGCTTAGTTGATGACTGGATGAAATTGAGTAGAAACTCAAGCAGCGGTTTAAGTGGTAAGAGAAAACTGCTTTTGCAAATAATTATCTGCGTATTTGTAAGTATGGTATTTGTCGAACTATCTCCTCAAGAGCTAAGATATAGTGTTGCTGTGCCTTTTTTCAAAGAGCAGCTCCTTCCACTTGGGCTGGTTTATATTGCCTTTACAAGTTTTGTAATTGTTGGTGCCTCCAATGCGGTAAATTTAACAGATGGTCTTGATGGGTTGGCTATTGTTCCTGTAATGATCGTTGCATCCTGTTTTGTCCTAATAGCCTATCTTTCAGGCAACATTAATTTCGCTTCATATCTCCAGATAAGTTATATTCCAGGGGTTGGCGATCTTGCTACGTTATGTGGCGCTCTGATTGGCGCAAGTCTTGGTTTTTTGTGGTTTAATGCGCCCCCTGCCAAAGTGTTTATGGGGGATACAGGCTCCCTTGCATTAGGAGGCGCACTTGGTGCCATTGCAGTAGCTACACGTCATGAATTTGTACTTGCAATCGCAGGTGGGTTATTTGTGGTTGAGACAATTTCGGTTGTTCTACAAGTAGCGTCATTCAAATTATTTGGTAAACGCATTTTTCTGATGGCACCTCTTCATCATCATTTCGAAAAGAAGGGATGGGCTGAATCAACCATTGTAATCAGATTTTGGATTATATCTGTTGTGCTTGCCTTGATAAGCCTTTCCACATTGAAGCTGCGATAAGGGGTGAATTATGTCAGTTAACCTTGCCCCTGCATTAATAAAAAACACCTCCCTTCGTAAAATAGGCATTTTGGGCCTTGGAAGAACTGGCCTAGCCGCACTCAAATTAGCAACAGATAATCATATAAACAGCTTTATCTATGATGATAATCATGAATTAGCTCCAGCGGCATCTATATCACTATTTAAACCTTACACAGAATGGCCGTGGCATGAATTAGATGCGGTTATTTTCAGCCCTGGTATACCAACCTATCTTCCAGCTCCTCACCCAGCTGCTATTCTTGCTCAAAAACACCATGTTTCTATCATTAGTGACATTGAGTTAGTAATCCGCCTACAGCCAGAATCCAAATGGGTTGTAATTACAGGGACAAATGGAAAATCTACTACTACAGCTTTAACAGCTCATATATTACAGCATTGCGGCAAAACCATATCTGTTGGGGGGAATATTGGCACATCAATGGCTGAACTAGATAGTCCAGGCATTAATGGCATTAGAATAGTTGAATTATCCTCTTATCAACTAGAAATCACTCCGTCGTTAAATCCAGATATCGCAGCAATTTTAAATTTATCTCCTGACCATTTAGATCGTCATGGCTCGATGGAAAAATACGCTGCAGCTAAAGCGAATGCCGTCCAAAATGTAAAGCCAGATGGTCTGATTATTTTAGGGCAATCCCCTAACCTTCAGCCATTACTTCCAGCCAAGCATACAGCACGCTTGCATCTAATTATGGCATCTGACACGCCGAAAACCACGCATCAAAATTTTGCTTTATCTGGGGCACATAATGCTGAAAATGCAGCTGTCGCAGCTACTATCTGCCGTGAATTTGGGGCAACCGAAACGGACATAAATGAAGCTATATTAAGTTTTAAGGGATTGTCGCATCGCTTAGAACTTGTTGCCAGTGTTGAAATTGATGGTCATCAGATTAGGATGATCAATGACTCCAAAGCAACAAACGATGCCGCAGCTGCCAAAGCATTAGCCTCCTTTGAACATATATTTTGGTGTGCTGGTGGATTAGCAAAAGAGAACTCTCTGCCAAATTGCATCTCAGAATTAGCCCATGTTGAGCACGCTTATTTATATGGAGATTCGAAAAATTTATTTGAAAAGGAATTATCTGGTCTTATTCCTATCACCGTTACACACACTTTAGAAGAGGCGACAACAAAGGCGTTTGTTGCAGCAAAAAAAGCTGTGATTGAGAATAATAGTGATAGTTTTGTTTTATTATCCCCTGCTGCTGCCTCGTTTGATTCATTTAAAAATTTTGAAGAACGAGGAAAATATTTCTGCGATTTAGCGGTAGATCTATGTCAACAACACTCACTCAATACACAGGTTAGCTGATGCTTGATAGAACAGACAGATCGCTTATTGGAATTTGGTGGTGGACCGTTGATAGATGGTTATTAACTATCATTTTAATGCTAATGGTATTAGGTACAATTTTGGTAATGGCAGCAAGCCCACCAGTAGCTGTCAGGCTAAATCTGCCAGAGCAACATTTTGTATGGCGACAACTTATATTCCTACTGCCTGCTGTATGTATGATATTATTTTTCTCTATGATTTCACCAAGGCAAATTAGGATAATAAGCTTACTTGGTCTATTTGCTGCTATTGGTATGATGATAATCACTGACCTTATTGGAAATGAGGTTAATGGGGCAACAAGATGGGTAGCAATTGGGCCGTTCAGAGTACAGCCATCTGAATTTGCTAAACCTTTTTTTGCTGTTATTTGCGCTTGGTTGCTTACACTTTGGCGCGATGGCGAGAATTTCCCTGGCTGGATTTGGGCAACTGGTCTTGCTGCTATTTTAGTAATCATATTAGTCTTACAGCCAGATATTGGCATGACAACTGTGATTGCTATCACATGGGGCTTTCAGATGTTTTTAGCAGGCATGCCCATGTTATTGGTACTGCTTGCGGTAGCAATTGCTCCATTAGGGTTATTTGCCGCGTATAAATTTCTGCCTCATGTTGAAACCCGCATAGACCGCTTTCTTCATGGCGGGTCCATGCAAACCAACAAATCGATTGAGAGTTTCTCTCAAGGTGGTTTCTTTGGCGTTGGTCCAGGTGATGGAGAGGTCAAGTTAAATTTACCAGACGCCCACGCGGATTTCATTTTCTCTGTTGCTGCAGAAGAATATGGTGTTCTAGCCTGTTTATTTTTGATCGGGCTATATGGATTCTTTTTATTGCGTGGATTTGAGCGCTCTGCAAACGGACCAAGCCTATTTAATTTACTCGCTGGCGCTGGTCTTATAATGCAATTTGCCGTTCAGGCATCTATCCACATGGCGTCTTCTGTGAATCTTATTCCAGCTAAAGGGATGACACTACCTCTCATTAGTTATGGTGGTTCCTCGCTAGTTGCCTCTGGAATAACTGTTGGGATTATTCTAGCACTCACGCGTAATACAAGCCACATGATAGGAGCACATGATGACGTCTAATCGTATTTTCCTAGCAGCTGGCGGCACTGGTGGACATATTATTCCAGCTTTAGCTATCTGTGTTGGATTACAAGAAAAAGGATATAATTGCGAATTTTTAAGTGACAAGCGTGGAAAAATACTTCTTCAGCAGCTGGCACCAGAACAAAAAATTACAAAAATTGCCTCAGCATCACCTGTGTCTGGTAGCGCATTAAAAAGAGCAGGCGCATTGTTGCAGCTTTTATTTGGAGTAGGCCAATCTATTGCGCATATTATTCGATGGCGTCCTTTGTGTGTAATTGGCTTTGGAGGATACCCATCAGCCCCGCCTATTATTAGTGCAAATCTATTTCGAATACCAAGCCTTCTACATGAGCAAAATGCGCGCATTGGAAGGGCAAATTTATTTCTTGCTAATCAGGTTAAAACCTTGTTGCTAAGCTGGCAACATAGCACCCCCTTACCAGCCAAAACGCCTATTAAAGTTACAGGGCTTCCTGTTCGGAATGCCTTTTTTGAAATCCCTGACTATCGTAAAAAAACCGAATTTACCGAAGAAAAACCGTGTCATTTATTAATTATTGGTGGTTCGCTTGGGGCTGAAATATTTGCACGGCTTATCCCAAACGTTATTTCGACACTTCCATTAGCCACTAGAAAAAACCTCTGCGTTACACAGCAAGTGCGCAGCGAGCAACAAGCACAGCTAGAAGCGCACTATAATGATTTATCCATAACTCATAATTGTGCCGCATTTTTTACACATATGGCAGATGAAATGTCAAAAGCAGACATTATCATTTCTAGGGCTGGAGCAGCATCTGTATCTGAAATCGCCGCCGCTGGTAGAGCCTCTATTTTTATTCCATTTCCATTTGCACTAGATGACCATCAAACAGCTAACGCACGCAGCCTTACATCTGAAAATGCAGCTATTCTGCTACCTCAGCCAGAGGCTGAAGCAACCCCAGAAATCCTTTCCAATACACTTTTAAGGCTTATGAATAATCCACAAGAATGTAAGATTATGGCAGATAAAGCACGTTCACTTGCTAATAAGAATGCATTAAATGATATAATAGAGGCGATTACAGATTGCCATAAACCATCCAATGGGAGAGCTAAATGACCTCCCTCCCCCTATCAATTGGAACTATTCATTTCATCGGCATTGGTGGCATTGGCATGAGCGGCATTGCTGAGATTTTATTTTCCCTTGGATACCACGTTCAAGGAAGCGATATTTCAGAAAACAATAATGTTAAGCGCCTTCGTAAATTGGGCATTGGTATATCTACGCCGCAAGACCCCTCCAATATCGAAAATGTTGCCTTTGTTGTTGTCTCTACAGCTATCACATCTGACAATATTGAATTGGTAGAGGCAAAAAGACAGTTTTTACCTATTGTTCACCGCGCTGAAATGCTTGGAGAATTAATGCGCTTGCGTTGGTCTATTGCGATTGCTGGCACCCATGGCAAGACCACAACCACCTCACTCGTTGCAACTATTTTAGAAGCAGCTGGATATGACCCAACTGTGGTAAATGGCGGCATTATTCAAGGGTGGGGAAGTAATGCAAGATTGGGACTTGGAGATTGGATGGTAGTAGAGGCTGATGAGAGTGATGGTTCCTTCTCCAAACTTAACCCTACAGCCGCTGTGGTTACTAATATTGATCCTGAGCACCTAGATTATCATGGAAGCTACGAGAATTTAGAGCGTGCATTTACCAATTTTGTTGGCTCTATTCCGTTTTACGGATTTGCCTCTGTTTGCATTGACCACCCTTCAGTTCAACGCCTAATTCCAACTATTCTTGACAGGCGCATAATCACATTTGGATTAGCAAGCAATGCTGATGTGAGTGCTCATAATGTGCGGGTCAATAATCGTAAAATGATTTTTGATTTACACCTTTCATCTCGAATTGCGAATGCAGAACAGCAAACAGCAACCATTCACTTTCCGATGCTAGGTGAACATAATATACAAAATTGTCTTGCTGCTATCTCCGTTTGTCTTGAAATGGGCATACCCATTGAAATAATCAAAAAAGCGCTTGATAAATTTAATGGCGTTGCACGGCGATTTGATTACAAAGGTTCGGTCGGCGAAATTACTATTATTGATGATTATGGTCATCACCCCGTTGAGATTAAAGCAGCTCTATCAGCAGCTAAATTATATTGCGAAACAGGCAAAGTTATTGCTGTTGTTCAGCCGCATAGATATAGCCGAGTTCAAGATTTATTTTCAGATTTTTGTGCCTGTTTCAACAATGCAGATATAATCATCGTTGCTGATATATATGCCGCTGGTGAAGCGCCGATTGCTGGCTTTGAAAAAGAGGATTTGGTTCGCGGATTAAATGAGTTTGGTCATCGAAATGCAATGATATTGGAGAATAAAGATAGGCTAGCTGATATGATATATGAGCATGCTGAGAAAGGCGACCTTGTGATATGCCTTGGTGCTGGAACAATTACAAATTGGGCAGCAGAGCTTCCAGAACAACTCACTATTTTACAAAATCAGGGAGCTCATTAAATGACCCTGAAAAAAATTCAACACACCACTTCCAATAGCTGGCAAAATGTTCGAGGTAAACTTACCCCTATGGCAGCCTTGGATAAATTGACTTGGTTTGGTGTGGGTGGTGCAAGCGACTGGCTGTTTGAACCTGCGGATCTAAACGACCTAATTTCATTATTACAAAATTGCCCGCATGACATACCAGTGAATATTATTGGCGCCGGCTCTAACACGCTTATACGTGATGGCGGTGTTGCAGGCATTATGATTAAACTAACTGGCTTTTTTCAAGAAATACATATTGAACATCCAAATAAAATTATAGCTGGAGCCGGAGTAAGCGATGCAGAACTTGCACGGTTCGCTGCAAAAAATGATTTAACTGGACTAGAATTCTTGATTGGCATTCCAGGCACTATTGGTGGTGGGTTGAAAATGAATGCTGGCGCAAATGGTGGTGAATTTAAGCAGATTATTACACACGCTTTTGCTGTTGATAGAAATGGCAATCAGCACAAGGTCAGCGTTGATGATCTAAAGATGGATTATCGTCATACTCAAACGCCTGATGATTGGATATTTACCCACGCAGAATTTAAAACTTCGCCTGGCGAAAAGCAGATAATTCGTCAAAAAATGAAACAAAATTTAGCACACCGAGCAGATGCACAACCGATTGGCAAACGCACAGGTGGCTCAACTTTTGCTAATCCAAAAAATCATAAAGCTTGGCAACTAATCGATGCCGCTGGATGCAGAGGACTAAAACTTGGTGATGCACAGATATCAGAAAAGCACTGTAATTTTTTAATAAATAATGGCGCTGCAACGGCATCAGACATTGAAAATCTTGGTCTTCAAATCTGCGAACGCGTGAAACAAAATAGCGGGATTGAGCTAAGATGGGAGATAAAACGCATAGGACGGACTAAGCCATCAGAGGAGCCATTAGAATGAATACGCTTCCAAAGATAGGTATGCTTTATGGTGGTTGGAGCTCTGAAGCTGAAGTAAGCAAAGCATCAGCTGCATTTTGCACAATAGCAGCTAGAGAATATGGCTATGAGGTAGTGGAGATTGAATTAAACAGAAATCTCTCAGAATCTCTCCAGCACCATAAAATCGATGTTGTATTTAATGCCTTGCATGGTCAGGTCGGTGAAGATGGCTCAGTTCAAGGTTTACTAAATATATTGGATATTCCTTATACGCATAGCGGTGTTACCGCATCTGCAATTGCTATGGATAAGGTATTGTCTGGCAAATTATTTGAAACTGCTGGCATCCAAATTCCACCACGCTTGTCACTTGATGAAACAGATATTGTCACCCCAAAAAATTATCATGGCTCATATGTGATTAAGCCACGTAATGACGGCTCGAGTGTAGGTGTGGAAATTGTTTTGGATGGCAGAATTTGTTCGAGGGGATTATGGGATAGTAAGTGCCAGCTTATAGCAGAGCAATATATTGCTGGGCGCGAATTAACAGTGTCTGTCTTAAACGGAAAAGCTTTATGTGTAACAGAAATTGTCTCAAATACAGAATTTTATAATTATACAGCAAAATATAAAGCGGGTGGCTCACACCATATAATTCCTGCCGATATTCCAGAAAAATGCACTCAAATAGCAATGGATTGGTCTGAAGCTGCGTTTAATTTACTTGGATGTCGCGGCGTTGCACGAGCTGATTTCAGGTGGGATGAAGCCAATGAATCTCTGTATATGCTGGAAATAAACACGCAACCAGGCATGACAAAAACATCTCTTGTTCCTGAACAAGCATCCTTTTGTAATATCCAGATGCATAGCCTCATAAATCTGTTAGTGGAGGTAGCACAATGCGATTAATTAAACGCATAGATACAGATTCTCAAAACACCGCGACTGGCATAAATCTTCGCGGGTATTTAATTAGCTTTCTGATGATGGCTGTAATTGCAACCATTAGTGTGGTTTTTATAAATTGGCATATTATCAAGTCAGAAATTGCCCTGCAAATTAAACAAGCTGGGTTTCAATTGCAAATAGTGGAAATTAATGGGCGAAACCATACCACAAAGGAAGCACTCAAAGATGCATTGGACCTTCAAACGGGGACTCCTATATTTGCTATTAATATAGCAGAAAAACAGTCTTACATTGAACAGCTGGGGTGGGTTGAAAAAGCATATATAGAGCGCATACTGCCAGATACACTTAGAATTACACTCATCGAGAGAACCCCAATAGCGCTGCTTCAAACAGAACAGGGCCATAAATTAATAAATGAAAACGGAACTATTATTGCAGGTGCTGCACCAGAGGCATTTAGCCATTTGCCTGTTGTTTCAGGCAATAAAGCAGCTAGTAGAGCCTATCATCTGATTGAAATATTAAAAACAGAACCTGAATTATATGCCGAAATTTGGGCTATTCATCATATCTCAAACCGCCGTTGGGATGTGCATTTAAAAAATGGAATAAAAATCAAACTACCAGAAAATGACCCAGGAGTTGCTTGGTCTAAGCTTGCCAGACTTGAGCATAAAAACAAAATCATCCAACGCGATTTAGCAGTAATAGATTTAAGACTTCAAAACCAAATTTTAGTTGAGCCTAACCTGCCAATTCGGAGCAAAGGTCAGCAAACATGAGAGATGCATATAATGGTTAAAAATAAGCAAAAACCAACATCCGCCTTTGCCATCCTTGATGCAGGTACATCAAAGCTTGCTGCTATAATAGTTGAGCCTAATAAATCAGGCACTCTTACTATTATAGGAGATGCTATTCAGGAAAGTGCCGGAGTAAAAGGTGGCGAAATTAATGATCTTGAAGCTTTTAGCACAGCAGTTGGTAATACTGTTCAAATGGCAGAGAACAAAGCTGGAGTTACTATAAAAGACATTCATCTTGTATGTAATGCGGGTCAAGCTAACATTCAGATTATTCGGTCTCACATTGATTTATCTGATGCTAAAATTTCTAAAAGAGATTTAAGAAGAATTATTGCCAAACAAAATGATATTCATATCAGTGATACAAGAACAATCATCCAACATGAGCCGTTTCAGTATATCTTAGATGAGCACTCTCAGGTCAGGAATCCCCTTGGCATGTTTGCTCAGAAATTATCAAGTGACTCTCTTCTATTAACAATTCGCTCCAGCTCTATTGCCAATATGAGGCAGGTAATACAGCAAAATCATCTCATCCCTCAGCATATTCATCATGGCGCCAGCATGTCGGGTCTTGCCTGCCTAAGCGAGGAGGAGCGTGACCTTGGCTCCTTGGTATTAGACATTGGTGGGGGCACTTCTGGCATTGCCTTATTTATGGACGGGAAAGTTGTATATACTGATACTCTTGCTCTTGGCGGCATTCAACTTACCCGAGACATTGCCAAAGTTCTCTCTATATCCATTGAAGAAGCAGAAAGACTGAAAATTTTTGAAGGAACCGTATTTACAGCAAATACACATGTGATGAGAACTGCCCCTGGGATACCATCTAAGGGTGATAACTTTATTTTATCAGGCGGCTTGTCTGATTTAGACATGTTAACTTTATCAAATTCTGAACAGATTGAACGGCAATTACTCAATACAATTATCAAAACACGGTTAGAAGAAATTCTAGAAAAACTAATGGCAAGGCTAACAGATGCTAATATGCATCATGCCGTTGGCAATCGTGTGATACTTGCAGGCGGTACAGCAAAGCTTACAGGCATTGCTGAGTTCGTATCCTCATTTTGGAAGAAAAATGCTCAATTGGGAGCGCCAAACAGCTTTTCTGGGCTGGGTGAGAGAGAAGATACAGATCCTCTAGCAGCAGCTCTTGGAATGGCTATCTTTATCCAATCCTACCCTGATGAACCAATTCAACGCCAAATCAGAAAGCTACCCTTTGGTAAGTTTGGCAAATTCAGCAATTGGTTAATTAAGAATATTTAAAAGGAGAAAAACGTATGTCCCATGCATATTTTTATAATTTCAGATTATCCAAACTCTTTAACTGTTTATTTTTTAACCCAATTTTGTGCCCATCTAATACTTATTATTCAATTTTTTCTAATGGAGTGAATTATGACAATTAATCTTACAATCCCACAGACAACACAAGAATTACGTCCAAAAATCACCGTTGTAGGCGTTGGTGGTGCTGGCTGTAATGCGGTCAATAATATGATTAACGCAAACCTTGAAGGCGTTGAATTTTTGGTTATGAATACAGACGGTCAGTCTCTGTCTCACTCGCTTGCACCACGCAAAATTCAATTGGGATCACAAATAACCCAAGGTCTTGGCGCTGGCTCAAAACCAGAAATGGGCAAGCTTGCTGCAGAAGAAAGTATGGAAGAAGTTCTTGCAGAATTAAATGATTGTAATATGGTTTTTATTACTGCTGGCATGGGCGGCGGCACAGGAACTGGTGCAGCCCCTATAATTGCCAAGGCAGCCAAAGATAGAGGCATTCTTACAGTAGGCGTTGTAACAAAGCCATTTTCATTTGAAGGTCAGCGACGTATGGCACAAGCAGATGAGGGCATAAGTGCTCTGCAAGCTTATGTGGATACTTTAATTGTTATTCCTAATCAAAATTTATTTAGGCTTGCCAATGAACGTACGACTTTTGCAGATGCTTTTAATATGGCAGATGCAGTGCTTCATCAAGGCGTATGCGGTGTTACTGACCTGATGATAAAACCTGGCATTATCAATCTTGATTTTGCAGATATCCGCTCAGTAATGACTGAGATGGGTAAAGCTATGATGGGAACAGGCGAGGCAACAGGAGAAAACAGAGCAATTGAGGCAGCTGAAGCTGCTATCAATAATCCATTGTTAGATGATACAACAATGCAAGGCGCCCAAGCATTGCTGATAAACATCACTGGCGGCATGGACATGACGCTGTTTGAAGTAGATGAGGCGGCAAATCGAATTCGCAAAGAAGTAGATGATGATGCAACAATTATTTTTGGGTCTGCGTTTGATGAAAAATTAGATGGCATCATTAGAGTCTCTGTTGTTGCAACTGGCTTTGAGGCAGCTGAGCAAACTGGCTCTCTTCCGTTTACTACAGCAGAGCCAACGCCTTTAAACACTATGCGTGAGCCATCACCGATCCCAAGCCTGTTCTCAGCTACTCTTGCAACAGAGCAGGCAGCTGAGACTAGCAG
>ERZ887849.1925-NODE-1925-length-17950-cov-61.238670_pt1 | contig 17950 bp, 7 predicted proteins | sample MGYA00521267_ERZ887849 | MGnify/ENA primary metagenome ERZ887849 (study PRJEB32303, sample SAMEA104408601) | aquatic metagenome | biome: Brackish water; feature: Pelagic; material: water | place: Baltic Sea | collected 2014-06-06T16:11:00 | depth 2,863 m ... | reverse complement strand
TATCGGTGAATTTCAACACACCCCGCTGATTGAACATCCGCCGGGTGCATCCGCCAACCGTAAACGAAGCGAGGTGTAACAAGGGCTTCGCCCTTGACCCGGTGGCGTGGTTGGCTGGAAGACATGGGACGTTCGAATCGCCGAGCCGCTCCGTTGTCGCTACGACCAACATGCGCGCACCGTGCGCGCATCATTTTCAGTAAGACTCCAACAAGGGCATCGCCCAACGCCGTGAAGGGTTTTGCAAAGGAAAAACACTGATTGACATGGAGAAGAGGCTTTAATGCCGAATGCGTTTCAGTCACGAAGTGACGGTAGGTAGTAGCCACGGGCGCGAGCCCGTGGTTTGCAAAAAGTCAGACGAAAAGTCCCGAAGGGACGGTAGACGTATCATTTCGCGTTGTTGCCTGTCGTCCCTTCAGGACTGAAAACGACTGTCGAATGCTGTTCCACGGGCTCGCGCCCGTGGCTATCACCTACCGTCACTTCGTGACTTTAACGCACCCAAACTCCTGACTGCGATGTCTCGCTTTAACGCATTGGTTTTCAGCTCCAAAATCCTTCACGGCGTTGGGCTTCGCCCTTGCCCTTGCCCCAGTGGCGTGGTTAGCTGGAAGACATAGAACGCTCGAATCGCCGAGCCGCTCCGTTGTCGCTACGACCAACATGCGCGCACCGTGCGCGCATCATTGCGAGTAAGACTCTAGCGAAAGAAGCCCGGCATTCCACTGGGATACCGGGCTTCGAAAAATCTACCAACGAAAGGTTTTGAAAGCTACGTGGACTAAGCCGTCGCAAGTTCGCCGTTGAGCGTGGCCATCATTGATGGTTCACACATCATCAGGTCCAGCAGGCCAAGTTCTTCTTCAACGGCACTTTGCAACGCTGGTTTTTGAACGGCGGCCACATCAACTTGCTGAAGTTCAACCTGCTGGCGTTCAGCGGAAACGGGCGTTTCGTATTGGTCGGCCTGAGCTGCGTCAACGGCTTGAGTAATAGAAGCCAACTGGACGTCCAGGCTCAACAGCGGTGTCAGCCCATCGACCTTCAGGTTGGCATCGTTTGATGTGATGGTAAAGTCATAGGCGTTGCTCCAGACACCAGACGAGAACAGATCTGTCGTTCCATCAATTGCTTTCACCCACACTCGATAAGTGCCGGCCGACAAAACTGTTGGCACTGTGTAAGAAGCAGTTGTCACATTGTCGACTCGGAACACCAAAGAACTGTCTGCCTGGTTCTGAACGTAAACGATGTACCGGCCAGCTCCTTGAATTGCCTGCCATGTGATCGTGGGAGTCGTATCAGCTGTTGGCGATGCTGGCCCTGTCACAAATGTTCGTCGATCTGTGCTGGTAACGCCCACGTCGCTCCAGCCACGATTGGCCTGAGCGTCTGACGAACGAATCCACCAACGCACGTTACCCGCAGGCAGATCGGAATCCGGTGTCCAAGATGTTCCCGCAATATTGTTGACTCGAATATCTCCCGTTGAAGTGCGAACGAAGATTTCGTATCCGGGAGCAAACGCAATGGCGTCCCAGGTGAACGTTGGGCGAGCACTAAATGTTGGAGTGACCGGAGAAATCAATGTTGGCTGTACTTCAAAGCTGCGACTTGCTGACCACGAACTGGCGTTGTCATCTGCATCAAAAGCTCGCACCCAATATCGATAGAAAGCCGGATCCAGCTGGGCTGGTGGAGTCCACGATGTGGTCGCGATGGCCGTTTCGGAATAGATTCGACCAGTCTGCGGGAAGACACGAGAGAACCAGATTTCGTAGCGAACAGCCCCTTGAACAGGCTGCCATGTTAAAACCGGCTGGCTGCCAGGGAAGTTGGCCACTGAATCAATTGTGATGGCAGTGTTATCAGTGATGCTGATTGCTGTGGACGCAGGAGTTCCCAACTGAAGCCCGGCCGATGGATTTACCAACGTAACGGTGGCGATTTCTGCTCCTTCCAGCAAGCCATCGCTGCTGATGGTGAAGGTGGCTGTTCCGGTCGTCTGACCATCCAGAATGGTGATGGTTGTCGACGACAGCAGATAGTCTGTTGCCGTAATATTGGTGCCACTCACCTGCACTTCAACTGTCTGATCGCCAACGACAGGATTGTCGACCGTTGCGGTCAGAGTAATCACTGTGTTGGCCGATTCCGTGCCGCTATTGGTCGAACTGGAAATTGTCACGACACCGGGGAAGTCGTCGTTGGTAATCGTGCCTGCACCCTCAGAATCCGCCAGCGAAACGGCCAATCCGCCAGCCGCCGGATTTGACAGGTTCACATAGAAAAGTTCATCCAGTTCAATCGTCAGATCACCCGTGATGTCGATTGTGATCGTCTGAGTTTCACCAGCGGTGCCAGTGAATGTCAGAGTGCCCGTTTGTGAAGCGTAGTCGCTGTCTGCGGTGGTGGCCGTTCCATCAGCCGTCGCGAAATCAACGGTAATTGTGGAATCAACAGCCTTGTCCAGAGTGACGGTGAATGTTGCGGTAACGATTCCGGAGTCGCCTTCGGTTACCATAGCATCGCTGATGGAAAGACTGGCCGAATCGTCGCTGGCGATATCAATCGACTGCGAAATTGTGGCACCGAAGCTGAGCCCAATCGAAGGGTTGGCCAGCGTAACGATTGCGGTTTCCAGAGCCTCCACAACTTCGTCGTCAGTCACCGTAAACGTGGTCGTTCCCGTTGTTTGACCCGCCAGAATCGTGACGGTTGTTGTAGAAAGCGAATAATCACCTGACGTAATTCCGGTACCGGAAATAACAACATCAACGGTTTCGTCCACCGTAACCGGGCTGGCGGCGGTGACGGTCAAAGTGATCTGCGTCGTTCCGACTTCTGTTCCCGCTGCCGCAGACGCTGCCAAACTTACAGGAATACCATCGTCATCGAGAATTGTTCCCGTCGCTTCAGTGCTGCCAAGCGTGACGGATCGACCGCCCGCAACCAGATTGCTTAGGTTCACCAGAAACGTTTCATTGAATTCAATGGAAGCGTCGCCGTTGACAACAACGTCAAACGTCATCGTTTCGCCTGCCGTGCCAGCAAACGTTAAGGTCGATCCTGTGTTGGCTGTGTAGTCGCTGTCGGCAACGGTGGCTGTTCCGTCGGCGGTATCAACGTTCACGACAACTGACGAATCGACAGCTCTGTCCAGAGTAACGGTGAACGTAAACAGAGTTGTCCCCGAATCGCCCTCCGCTATCGAAACGTTGTCAATCGATAGGGTGGCACTGTCGTCGTTAATGATTCCGCCCGCAGCCTGGCCGTCTGACAATGTGACGTTGCGTCCCGCGGCCTGAATGTTCAGCAGATTCACAAGAAAGGCTTCTTCCAGTTCTACAACTTCATCGCCCGTGATATCCACAGAAATCGTTTGAGTTTCGCCAGTGGTTCCGGCGAATGACAGAGTTCCTGAAGCGGCGGCATAGTCGCTTCCGGCCACGGTCGCTGAATCGTCTGCGGTGGCGTAGTCAACGGTTAACGATGTGTCAACGTTGCCAGTCAAAGTCACAGTAAACGTCAGAGTTGTCGTTCCAGAGTCACCTTCCACAATAGACGCATCACCAATGGACAGCGTTGCTGCGTCGTCGTCAGTAATCACAATCGACTGAGAAATCGTGCTGCCGAGGCTCAACGCCAAAGACGGATTTGTCAGCGTAACAACAGCGGTTTCCTGCAATTCACTGACATCATCATTGACGATTGTAAATGTGGCAGTGCCAGTTGTTTGCCCATCCAGAATTGTGATGGTGGTCGTGTTTAGCGAATAGTCGTTCGCGTCAATTCTCAGACCGCTGATATCCAGGTCGATGGTCTGATCTCCCGTCACAGCCGTATCTGCAGTGACAGTCAGCGTAACAACCGTGGTCCCAGCTTCTGTTCCCGCGGACAGATTGGCTGTCAGATTCACGGCAATTCCGTCGTCATCCTGAATGGTGCCGGTTCCAACGGAATTTGCCAAAGTTACATTGCGACCGGCTGACAGGATATTCGACAGCGTTACAAACAAGGTTTCGTCAAGCTCCGACGTGACATCGCCCGAAACAAGAACGTTTATTGTTTGAACTTCTGCCGCGTTGCCAACAAAGGCGACCGTGTTTCCAACGATGGCGGTATAGTCGCCACTGGCAGCCGTGGCAGTGCCATCCAGTGTGGAGTAGTCGACTGACAGCCCGACATCGACCGCGGCACTTAGCGTTACGTCGAACATAAACAGCGTCGTGCCCGAGTTGCCTTCAGCCTGACTGACGTTGCCGATGGTCAGTGTGGCCGCATCGTTATTTAGAATCGTGCCACGTCCCTGATTGTCAACAAACGTCACGTTGCGTCCGGTTGCTGAAATTGCGGACAAATTCACGAAGAACTGTTCATCCAGTTCCACCACAGTATCGCCGGTCACCTGCACGCTGACTGTTTGAGTTTCTCCTGCGGTGCCTGCATAGTTCAGAGTTCCTGATGTTGCGGTATAGTCCAGGCCACCCGTTGTGGCGGTGCTGTTTGCTGTGGCATAACTTAGAGAAACCGGAACGTCGACAGCCGCATTTAAGGTGACGGTAAATTCGTAGGTCAGCGTGCCCGAATCGGTTTCGGTCATGGAAACATCGTCAATGGAAATTACCGCTGAATCGTTATCGGTGATGTCAATTGTGTGCGACGTTACGGCCCCTGCCACCAATCCCAATGAAGGATTCACCAATGAAACGGTGGCGGTCTCCAGCAGCTCAACAACGGCATCGTTCACAACGGTGAATGTTGCTGTGCCGACAGTTTGACCATCCAGAATCGTAATTGTCTGACTGCTAAGCGAGTAGTCGTCAACGGAAATCCCCGACACCGAAACGTCCACCGTTTGATCGCCAGACACAGGTGCCGCCGCTGTGGCGGTTAGTGTAATTACAGTTTGAGCGGCTTCGGTGCCTGTTGTGGCACTCACGGCAAGGTTGACCAGTTCACCAGTATCATCGTTCGTGATTGTTCCGACACCCTGAGCATCCGCCAGAGCAACATTGCGACCGCCTGCCGACACATTGCTGAGATTCACAAAGAACGTTTCGTCCAGTTCGACGGTGGTGTCACCGATCACAGACACGGAAATCGTTTTCGTTTCTCCCGACGTACCCACAAAGCTTAGCGTGTTCCCGGAATCTGCGGTGTAGTCAGAATTGGAAACCGTGGCGGTGTCGTCTGCCGTGTCATAGTTGACTACGATTCCCGTATCGACATCGCCTGTCAACGTGACGGTAAACGTTAATGTGGTGGTTCCGGAATTGCCTTCCACCATGATTACGTCATCAATGGAAAACGTGGCGGAATCGTCGTTGGTGATGGTGCCCAGCCCCTGGCCATCAGCGATCGTTACGCTGCGACCGCCAGCCACAACGTTGGACAGGTTAATCGCAAACGTTTCATCCAGTTCGACAACAGTGTCGCCGTTGCCGAATACGGTAATCGTTTGAGTTTCACCGGCTGAACCACCAAAGCTTAAAGTGCCACTCACTGATGAATAGTCCAGCCCCGTGGCTGTTGCTGTAAGGTCGGCACTGACGAAGTCGACACTTAATCCGGTGTCAACCGCGTTGTTAAGAGTAACGGTAAACGTATACATGAAAGTTGCCGCATTCGTTTCCGTCACAACCACGTCGTCAATGCTGAATGACGCGGTGTCGTTATCTGTAATGACAATGTCCTGACTGGCAACTGTTCCGGTTTTGATTCCTGCACCTGGATTCGACAGCGTGATTGTTGCCGTTTCTTCCAGTTCAACCAAAGCATCATCCGTAATCGTAAACGTCGCGGTACCGGTTGTCTGTCCATCCAGAATCGTGATCGTTGTCGTCGACAGGACATAGTCTGTGATGGCAACGTTGGTTCCGGATACAACCAGATCTATCGTTTGATCGCCAACCACTGGCGTTGCGGCGGTTGCAGTTAACGTAACCACAGTGGTGCCCGCTTCGCTGCCCGTGGCTGTGTCGGTTGACAGTTCAACGGCGATGCGATCGTCGTCGATAATTGTGCCAATTCCCTGACTCGTGCCAATTGTCACGTTGCGACCACTGGCAGATGGCGAAGTCAGGTTCACAAAGAAAGTTTCGTCCAGTTCCGGGCTGGTATCACCGGCAACAGTCACAGACACATTCAACGTCTCGCCAGCGGTGCCCACAAACGTCAAGGTCTGGGCCGTTGCGGCGGTATAGTCCGAATCGGCAACCGTCGCCGTGTTGTCTGCCGTGTCGTAGGCTACGGTCACGCTCGTATCCACATCGTTATTCAGCGTAACAACAAAGTTAAAGGTTGTTGTGCCGGAATTGCCTTCCACAAGCGTCACATCGGCGATGGACAGACTGGCGGTGTCGTCGTTGGTGATGGTGCCTGTTGCTGTGGCGTCAGTAAATGTAACGACACTGGTGCCGATGATGTTCGTCAGCGTTAACAGAATCGATTCATCCAGCTCAACAGTTGTGTCACTATTGACCACAACGCTGATTGTGAGAGTTTCCCCCGCCGTCATTCCGGTAAAGACAAGTGTATCGTTAACCGCCGTATAGTCAGAGTTGGTCGTGGTGATGTTTGAAGACGCATAATTAACGTTGAATGTGCTGCCAAGCGGCGAATCCACCGTCACATCAAACACCAATATGCTGGTTCCGGAATTGCCTTCAACAACAGACGTGTCCGATATGCTGACGGTGGGAGTGCCAAAAATCAGAACAACATCGTTGCCGTCGCCGCCGGTGTACACAATTCGCCACGACTGACCGTTGATGGAGACCGTATCGTTTTGAGCCAGACCGGCAAACGTGCCAGACACAGCGTCCACGCCATCGTTGTTAATCAGCGTAATAATGTTGCCAATCGTGGCGGTATCTGTGGAAGTGTCGGTGATTACCAGATTTCCGGCCAGTGCCACGGTGCCAACCACGTTAAGCACGTCGTAATCACTTCCGGCCGTTGTTTTGCCATTCACCTGAAAGACAATGTCGCCCCCAGTTGCCAATGCCAGGTTGCCGACCGTGAAGCTTCCAACCGATGAGCTGTTGGCAGTCAGAGTCCCGCCGGTGCCGATATTGGCGTTGCCTGCAGCCACGCCGGATCCGGACAATGTTCCGGTTCCCGAGACGGTGACAGCCGTGCCAGTTGCCGTGGATCCCGCAACAAACAACTCCCCATTGGAAACCGTTGTTGATCCGGTATACGTGTTTGTTTGAACCAGATTAAGCCGCCCTGAACCATTCGAGGTCAGGTTTCCCGCTCCACTGATTATACCGTCAATGGAACTGGCAGGAGCCGCAGACGAGCCGTCTATCGTTAAAGTGCTGGAACCCAGATCGACATTGCCCACGACGGCAACTGTTGTGGCCGTCAATACAGAGTTACTGCTGACAGACACCGGACCGGTCAGTGTCAGCAGTCCCGATGCGGAAACGTCGCCCGCCAAAGAAATGGTGTCGGTTCCGCTGCCGGTGGTAATGGACACGTTTGTATTGCCGTGCATGTTATTGGCACTCACCACGTTGACGGCGTCGTTGCCGTCAACGTCTGAGGTATCCAAAACTACGTTGGTGTTGTTAAAGAAGGCAACCGTTTCGATGGCAATTCCACCGCTGCTGCCGCTGACAACAATTGCGTCAGAAGCGCCCGATAGAAAGTCTGTCCCGTTGTTCACCGCAATTACGTCATTTGCTGACGGCAGATTTAACGTGGCGGTGATCATTCCGGAAATGTCAACCGGCGCCAGATTGCTGAAGCTGATGTCTCCTGCTGTGCTGTCCAGAGTAATGCCGCCATTGCCTGGAACTGTCGCGCTGGGTGAATATGTCGCAGAAAACGTATTGTTGCCAATAACGCCCAGCGTGTTGTTTCCGGATCCTCCGTCAAAGGCAACGGTTGCCTGAATGGTTCCGCCGGAATGGTCAATCAGCAGTGCGTCGTCGTCGCTGCTGCCGATAATTGTGATGGAAGCCGCGTCGGTTGTCAGGCCTACCGTAAACGTTTGAACTCCCGCAGTCAGCGTGACGGTTCCCGCCAGTGATGAAAGTTCATAGGTGTCTGCGGCTCCGTCACTGCTGCCGGAAAAATCGTAGACGCGACTAAATGTCCCGGTGCCGGCTTTGGGAGCGATCGATTCTACGTTGCTGCCGATAATCGGTTGGTGAGAAGATGACGTAATCACAAAAGTGGTAGTGCTCGTCCATTTCAGTGAAGGAGCTGAAACGCCTGTCAGGTCCACTTCCAGAGAGTCGGTGCCACCCGCTCCGTCAATGTTAACGGTGGAATTCAGAAAGACTGACGGAGCAACGATAAAGGTGTCGTCGTCTCCATTACCGTTCACAAAGACTCCACCGGCGGCGGAAAACGATCCTCGCAATGTCGCCGTTCCGCCAACTCCTGCATCCGCATCACCCGCATCAACATTCAAGGTAATGGTCGTTGCTGCGGCTAAACTGGGAGCCCCTTCGAAGACAAGGTCGTCTCCAGCATTCAGGGTCACACCGTTCAGCGACGAATTAATCGTAACGCCGGTTTGCACAGTCAGGTCGTCCCCAACGGCCGCTGTGTCGGGTGCCGTCAAAGCAATGTTGCTTGCCCCAATCACGTCGGAAGAAATCGTGAGCGCACTCAACAAAGCTCGAGTTTCCAGGGCTTCGGCAATCGCTGTCGAGTTTGCGTTTTGTCGAACCTGCCGCACTTTTCGCGACCGAAATTTTTGCCGGAACGCAACTGATTCATTAATTGAGAAAAACCATCCAACAACGAACCGCGACGATTAACCATGAAACTTTTACCTCGAAACAAGATCGTTGGATTTGAAGAAATGGCCGGAACGCTGCAAAGACTGGGGTGAATGGGGGGAAGTGACGCCAAGGAAAGGAGAAACCTCGCCAACGGACAAGTCACCCACAGCCATCCCCGCGATGGCCAGCATCTTCAGTTTATATGAATCAACATAAAACTGGGGTAAACGCCCGCCGTAACTGAATCGCAAGGTGGGCCACTACCCATCGACCAAACGTTATGGTTGCGTCATTAAGGAGTCAAGCGACCAATCGTTTGCCGGGGAATTCCCCATCCCCAATGCGGCTGAGTGAGCTTCTCCACAAGTGTCGGCTTTCAGCTTCTGCACAGAGCTTAGGAATAGTCCCGAAATAACTTCCGGATTCGATTAGGAACGGGGTCTGGGCCAGTAGGCCTTGTTGTTACTCACAACGATTTGGTGGCAACAGCAAATGAGTTGGAAATTAGTGCTTGCAGGGCAAAGCCCCATCCGTTTACCTGCTGGGCCTTTGGCCCGATTTCACTCGTCAACTTTTTTGTGGGCAATGACACGACCGAACGTCCGAAAACACATTTTGCTATCAGAGCGAAACGATTGAAGGCAATGATCTGTCCAAACATCCTTCACAGGAAATCTAATTCAGGATGTTAATTCGGGACAATTCTTTAGATTACGACCCGGTCTGCGACCACGAATAATACAGACGCTGCAATTCCATTCAGGCCACAGAACGTACAATCCTTCCGCAACTCACACACACACACACACACACACACACACACACACAAATGGCTCTGGCAGCGAAGTTTCGCCCCCAGAGCCATTTCAGGTTTCAACGCTACTTGTCGAATTTCTATCGAAGAGCGTGTTCAATATCGTTTGGCAACGCCGTGCCAGATGTCTGCTGAACCGGACCAGTTGTCTCACCAGTCAGATAGTTATCAATGCGTGCCTTGGTTTTCAGCTTCTCAAAGGTTTCCGCAACCATCTTCTGAACTTCGCGTTCTCGCAGTTCTTCAGACAACTGAGCTTCAACGTCTTTTTCGTCGTGAGGAACAGGATCCGTCATGCCTTCGAATTTCAGAATGACGTACTGGTTCATGTCAACCTGAACGATTCCGGAAATCTCACCGGGAGTCTTCATTTTGAAGGCCGCCTTGCGAATCTCTTCGTGAGCACCAGAATAGCGGCGAATGGGAGGAACGGTGCCACCCAATGCTCGACTGTTTGGCTCAACCGAATAGTCGCGAGCAAAGTTTTCGAATTCATCAGGAGTTGAACGAACCTTTTCCCAGATTTCCTGAGCACGACGCAGGTTGTCCAGAACCATCATGCGAGCTTTGACTCGTGGGCCGTAGTTGTCGTAGTAAGCTTCCTTCATCTTTTCGCGAGTAATCTGGACTTCCTGTCCGGCCAGTTTTTTCAAAGCCAGCATCGGCCAGATAACATCGCGACGATACTGAATCGGTGTCAGACCTCGTTCAGATTCCAGCATCTTTTCCCATTGGTCTACCGGCAAACCGAACTTCTTGGAAATTCGAACGATCTCGTTGTTCACTTCAGCGTCAGAAACTGAAACGCCAGCTTCTGAACACGCCTGTTGAATCAGCGTTCGGTTGATAACGTTGTCCAGAACTTCACGACCGTTGCGTTGAATACACTCGGTTGCCAGTTCTTCGTAAGAAATTGCCTGACCGTTCACACGGCTGACAGGTTTACCCATCGCGTCCACTCGAACTTTCCCCGCCGAACTGCCGTCAGTTTGCACGGCCGCCTTGCTGCTTTGAGCTCGCATAATCTGCATGCCCACGGCACCCGCCAGAATAGCGATCAGCGTTCCGCTAACCAGCATGGTTGCGCGATTTCCACGATTGGGTTTCTTGCTGTACGAACTTGTTTCCGTCATGGTTCGGCTCCAGCTGCCCGGTCGCTTTCCTGTCGCGCGAATCCATTCGCAAAACGACAATCAGACTGGCAGCAGTGTGAGATAGGGGGAGTTGAGAATTAAAGGGGAGAGTTTGGAAGGTGAGAGGAAATCGCAGGTTTGTTTGACAGCATCCAGGCGTTGCCACCATTCAGACATGGGAAGTTGCCGTTTGCAGGATGAGTTACCTGAAACAGCGGTGCTTCCGACCGTGCCGCTGAAGACTTCAGCAAAGAATGCGCACTGTCAACAACCGCGATTTTCGATGTTCCAGCGTTGTACGAGATTTTCGCAATTTAGGTCAAGTTCATTTTTTTGAACTCGGAATTGCTCACGCCAGCAAGCCTGCGGCCCTTAGCCTTACCGAACATTCCGCGTTTGCCAGGTCCTGTCTGCCGGGTCTTCCTGTCTCAACCTTGAAGCCATCGGGAGACATTTCTAACTGGCTAAGAATTCAACGCTTACGTCGAATCCGTGTTCTGTCTTCGACGGCCGCACTTTGCCACTGTGTTATATTTTGTAGTGCTTTGCAAAAAATTCAGGCCCGGATTCTGTACCAGACAACTTCTGATACAACGCGTCGGCAACTTTGTGAAACTCGCAACTTCTTATTTTATTAGTCACGCCAGCTGAATACCTGATCCAGGTAAGGAACAGTCCCGAATCAACTTCCGGATCGCCACAAGGAAACTCTCTCCAGACAATTCCTTAACCACAGATAACACAGATGTTATGCTTGAGTGCGTTACTGACGAGCGCTGGTGTCAGGTGAGCTTGAACGTTTCCCGGGGCACAATATACTAATGGCAGTACGCCGAAGCGGTTTCGGGACGAATTGAATTTCCACAGAAACCCAACCGGCAGTTTCGCTCAACCGTTTGTATCAAAAGCATCCGGACCACGTGAAAATATTTCGGCACGCCGAATATTCGGATGCTTCAGATACAAACCTTTACGTTATGCGGCAAAACCGATGGACGAATTGCCCAGTCTACTGGACCGCATGTCGGCCATTCTGCAATGCAAAAGGTTGACAATTCGCATTCATCACGACAACCTGGAGACGGTGTACGTTACTCGTGAGGATGACGGCTCGTTCTTGATAAGCGACCACAACTACACTTTTGATTACCTTGAAAACGGAAAAGACGACTATCTAGCCCCAAACAAACTAGAGCCGTCAGTCAGCGAGATCTGTGCTAAGCACAACGTTGAGTTGGTGGACATTTGTGCGGACGAACCAAACCTTCTCCCAAGCATGTGGATAATGAGACGTGCAAAAACAGACGAGGAGGTACGCCGGGCTGTCTCCAGCGTCGCAGCCTGTGTTGATGAGATCTCTGACCGAGCCTGCAAACACACTTGAAGGCACATCTTCCAGACTCGCACTTCTCGAGCCTGTTCGTAAAATGAGTGTCGACAGGCCTCGCGGCGGCACCAAAATCGCAACCGCATAACACCTGAGGCTTTGACTTCGCCTGGCGCTGATGTTGGGTGGGAATAAAGTTGAGGTGGATCGTTCGGCGAGGCTTCGCGGTAGAGCGAGATCAGCCGAAGCTCACAAGCCTTTGTTCAGGAAGCCCGGACTGCTGGCTTGAGCAAACTTCAACAGCACATTCTTCTGCCTTTTCACTGTTTGGGTTTTTCATTTGGACGCCGCTTGTGCCGGTCATCAAAGACACTCGGCTGAAGTCATCCGTGACGATCAGGATCACTCGCGATCTGTTCGCCGGATACACCAAACAACGCGACTGAGAACAGATCGAACGCTCGCAACAGACTCGCACGGCGTCAAACTGTTCGCAGGGCCTCTGGTTTTTGATCAGCAACAATCTGTTTTCGCTGATGAGTGAACTCGGCACGCACCGACTGCGTTCGCTGCCAGGCAGGCGTTCAAAAATGTTGAGTTGTCTGGTCATGATGTTGATCATCCGCTGTCCAGAAATGGCTGGCGATGGCTCCACAGAACTCGGCCGTTGTACAGCACAATCTTCACCAGCTTCGATTCGCCGCCGCAATGTTCACAGCGCAACGCGGGCAGAGGTTCGGGGCGTTCGCGAGGCACAAACTGCAGCAGAAAAAACAGCCCCGTTTCTACACGCGGCGAACTTTCGTTCGTTCTTGAGATGCAGAAAGTAGGTTCGCACTTGTTGTTCGGTGATTTGATCGGGCGGCATGCGGCGGTGATCGGCCAGCTTGCGAATTTCGCGAAGGTATCCATCGTGCGTGCGTTTGCCCGTGCCGGTCATTTGCAAATCTTCGGACATTTTGGTTCGCAGCGGTCCGGTAAAGAATGTCGATTCAGGCATTGAGGTGTCTCCTGTTCAGAGAGGAAAGAAAAAGTCAACGGAAGTACATTCCCGCGCCATTCAACTCACGCTATACTTTGATCCAGATCTTCCCGCCGCGCAGCGGCTTACTTGAACAAGGGCTTAAATAGTTCCTCTTCCGTTTGAGGACACCAGTCGAAAGTGGGGCAGGTTTTTAACCTGCCTGCCTGGCTGGATGCAATTCTGCCCCATCCTCTGAACACAGCGTCCTGGCCTGAGCCTCACCCGTGTATAATTCACTCGCGGGCGACTCGCACCGACGTTGGATCAAAGTTAGACCGCTCGTTGGTAAGACAAATTGTTCCTGAGGTTTTTCAGCTGACGATATCCATGAATAACAGACTACTGGCGGCCGCCCTTTTTCTTTTCACGGCGAACTGCGCCATCGCTCAACAGGCTTCCACGGAAAAGCTTTCTGTGGAATCAATCTACGGCGACAAAGCAATCGCTGCGAAGTCCTTTAATTCCGCCTGGGCAACAGAAGGCCATAGCTACGCGGTTCAGGAAAATTCTGCAGAACAGCCTGAAGGTGATGAGAAAGATAAGGCTAAAGACATTGTCTGGCAGGATGCAGTCACTGGCGATAAGGAAATTCTGGTCAAATCATCACAACTGATTCCAGCGGATAGCAACAAGCCGCTGTCTGTGTCTTCGTACGAATTTTCTGCTGATCGTTCTCACGTGTTGATCTACACGAACACCAAACGAGTCTGGCGGCAGAATACTCGGGGCGACTACTGGGTGCTGAATCTGGCAACAGGTAAGCTGCAGAAAGTTGGAAGCGGCCGCCCAGAGTCATCGCTCATGTTTGCGAAGTTTTCACCTAACGGAAAATCGGTAGCGTATGTCTATGACAGAAACATCTATGTGGAAGACATCAAGGCTCAAATCGTCGTACCAATCACGAAAACCGATGGACCTCACATCATCAACGGTACGTCAGACTGGGTGAACGAAGAAGAACTCAGTATTCGAGACGGCTTTCGCTGGAGCCCTGATGGCAGTCAAATTGCGTACTGGCAATTCGACACAACGGGCGTGCCGGAAATGACAATGATCAACAACACGGCCGATCGATATCCGAAGCTGATCACGTTTCCTTATCCCAAAGCGGGGCAGCAGAATTCTTCGTGCAGAATTGGCGTCGCAAACCTTGCGACAGATAAAACAAGCTGGGTTCCGCTGGCGGGCGATCCTAAAGAACACTACGTGGCCCGCATTGAGTGGGCTCCGAAAAAGGAAGGCCTCTCTGCAGAGCTCATTGTGCAGCAGCTAAATCGATTGCAAAACACCAATCGCGTTCTACGGTGGAATTCGGCAACAGAAGAGACAAGCGAAATCTTCGTTGAACGGGACGATGCCTGGGTTGATGTGCACGACGAAATGTTCTGGCTGTCCGATGGTAAACACTTCACATGGGCAAGCGAGCAGGATGGATGGCGTCGTATTTATCTTGTCGACAGCAGCACGGGAGCACGAACGCCCGTGACTCCGGCGAATATCGATGCCATTGAATTAGTGGCCATCGATGATGCCAGTCAGTTGGCTTACGTCATCGCATCGCCGGAAAACGCGACTCAGCGATATCTATACAAGGCAAACCTTGATGGATCCGGATGGCAGCGTCTTTCGCCGGAATCGCAACCGGGAACTCATAGTTATCGCCTTTCTGCGGACAGTAAGTTTGCTGTTCACACCTATTCCAGCCTGACCACAGTGCCAACAACCGATCTGGTTTCGCTGACCGATCATAAAACGGTTCGAGTACTTGAGGCCAATGAAAAGCTGGTTGAGCATGTTGCAAAGCACTGCACGGCTTTGGCCAGTTTCCAACAGGTTGAAATCGAAGATGGAGTGAAATTGGATTCGTGGGTGATTCAACCTGCGGAAATTGAACCCGGAAAAAAGTACCCTCTACTGATTTATGTTTACGGTGAACCCGCCGGAACCACTGTTGTGGACCGATGGATGGGTTCAAGCTACGAGTGGTATCAAATGCTGGCTCAGCAAGGCTACGTTGTCATGAGCTTTGACAATCGCGGAACGCCTGCTCCCAGGGGACGCGATTGGCGAAAGAGCATCTATCGCAAAATTGGCATCAATGCCTCAATCGATCAGGCAGCTGCCGTCAGAAAAGTGTTGGCAGACAATGCACATCTTGACCCGTCACGAGTTGGAGTTTGGGGTTGGAGCGGCGGTGGATCGATGACGCTGAACGCCATGTTCCGCTATCCCGACTTATATTCAACCGGAATTTCTATCGCTCCGGTTCCTGACCAACTGGGTTATGACACCATCTATCAGGAACGCTACATGGGGCTGCCGTCTGACAACCCAGACGGATACAAAGATGGCTCGGCCATTCATATCTGTGACCAGCTGAAAGGTAAGCTGCTGCTGATCCACGGAACCGGAGACGACAACTGCCACTATGCGACAATGGAACAGCTGATCGACAAGTTGATTGAGCACAATAAGCAGTTCGACATGTTGTCGTACCCCAATCGAACTCACGCAATTCGTGAAGGGAAAAACACGACCCTGCACTTGCGCACTTTGATGACAAACTATTTGCACACCAACTTGCCTGCGGGGCCACGCGAATAGTTGTGCATTATTGCAAGCTTGGGTGGTCCGACGAAGAAGTGGCGGCAAAGTGGTGGGCGTTGTGTCCGCTTCGCAAAGGCAAAGATGGCAATGCCGCAGAGCCCACCGAGTTCGAAATCAACGCCATCAAGAACGACAAGCAACAGCTGAAAGAACGCCGCAGTCGACTGAGCAGTATTTCATGGTTCATGCGATTTTTGTGTGAAAAAGTGGCTCGGGAAAGCAACAAACAGGATGAATGCACGGGCCGATTTTGGGAAGGACGTTTCAAGGCTCAGATTTTAGCCGATGAAGCGGTATTGCTGGCCTGCATGCAAAACGTCGACCTGAACCCTGTGCGAGCGAAGATTGCAAAGACTCCGGAAACAAGCGATTTCACGAGTGCTCAGGATCGCATTATCGACGCGAAAACTGCCGACGAAGTTTCCACACCGGATGCTCGCGACAAACGCATCGAACACGGCAAGCGAGCTGGCTGGTTGGCCCCTGTTTCTCTTGTTCCGCCTCGAAAATCCGTTCGGGAGAAGGCGACAAATCGTCGAGCCTCCAACAAAGGCTTTCTGGATATTGGACTCGGCGATTACCTGCAACTGCTCGACTGGACCGGCCGTCAGATTCGCAACGGCAAACGCGGAGCGATCCCCAAACATCTGTCCCTGATCCTGCAACGACTGGACATGTCACCGGCCTTCTGGGTGGACTACATAAGGCAGTTCCACAAATTCAGTCGCACAGTCACCACCTACAGCAAACCCCCAGAACCAAGAACACGCAGCGAATCAAAAACAAAGTCGCTCACATCACGAAACACGCTGTAACGCAAAAGGCCGCCCGGGGTTCCGAAATTGCCCAGTCTCTCCAGTTGTCTGCATAAGGGTGGATGGCCGAGTCGTGTTGGCCATTCGCTGGCGTGGACTCTGGGGAACGAAAGAACCCACAACGGGAATACTTTGTCACCCGGGAAGAAACCGAAAAGTGCATCGAGGCAGCCCCAGACTCACAATGGCGTTTGATTATCGCCCTGGCGCGCTACGGTGGTCTCAGAACACCGTCAGAAATTGTCCGCCTGCGCTGGGATGACATTCCCTGGGACTCAGAACGAATGATCGTCACCAGCCCCAAAACGGAGCGGCATGAAGGAGGCGAATCTCGAGTGGTGCCGCTATTTCCTGAGCTGCGGAAGTATCTCGATGAGGCCGATGAGATTGCCCCGAAGCGATCAGAGTTTGTGATCACGCGTTACCGGGACACAAACTCAAACATGCGCACTACGTTTCAGAAGATCATCAAGCGGGCAGGGCTGACACCGTGGCCCAAGTTGATGCAAAACCTGCGGGCCAGTCGACAGACGGAACTGGAAGAAACGTTTCCATCTCACGTTGTCTGTAAGTGGATGGGCAACAGCATCAAGGTCGCTCAAAAGCACTATCTTCAAACCACCGAAGACCACTTTTTAAAAGCGGTGCAAAATCCGGTGCAGCAGGCGTCCGCAACATTTAGTGTTGCCTCGCAAGTGACAGAACCAAAACGAGAAAAACCCTTGGAAAACAGTGTTTCCCAAGGGTTCAGTGGTGGTTTTATTAACCCGACCAGGACTTGAAGCTACTTTTTGCGTGTTGAGTTCGCGGTGGTTGGCCGTTGTAAGTTTATACTGGGTAACGACTTGCTGAGCCACACAGTGAAAATGTGTTGAATCGAAATTGTATCAACGGTGGTTCAGATGTCACTGATTTGTCACTGATTTTACGGAAGCCAATTCACAGTCACCTCCGATCCAGAAGACGTTACATCGTCGCAGGGCTTACGAAGCTGGGAAAAGCAGGCCGAGGCACTACCGAGATCTGGCCGAATACGTTTCGAGCCACATCCCGATGTAACGTCACGGGATAGCCACAGGGTTTCGGGCAACGCCAAAGAATTGAAAGGTGGTGGAGTAGGCCGCGAACATTTTGCGTCGGCTCTGATACTCCACCTCCGGTCAGTTCGGGACGCCATCGACCTGCCCGATTACTGCAGAAAAATCGGAAGCGGGCACGGACGCGGCAGGCGTGACTATTCCGTACGCGTCATCTGGTCTGCTTCAACGAGCATGAGAATGGCCGCTCGAGTGCTTGGAGCAAGGTGAGACCATGCCTCATCGACATCACTGAGTCCCTCATGGTAAGAGCAGTTTCCGTTTTGCTGTGGACGGTTCTGACCTATGCCAACCGACCCGCATAGGTCAGATTCCGTTTGACGCGGCCACGAGTCAGCGTTAACGGCTGTAGACACGTCACCTTCTGGCTCCGTTGCTTCTGGCTC
>ERZ887849.1922-NODE-1922-length-17964-cov-7.687699_pt1 | contig 17964 bp, 13 predicted proteins | sample MGYA00521267_ERZ887849 | MGnify/ENA primary metagenome ERZ887849 (study PRJEB32303, sample SAMEA104408601) | aquatic metagenome | biome: Brackish water; feature: Pelagic; material: water | place: Baltic Sea | collected 2014-06-06T16:11:00 | depth 2,863 m ... | reverse complement strand
CAATACAATTGCAGTTAATAACGTTGTAACGTTGGCATCAATAATTGAAGACAAAGCTTTTTTGTATCCTGTGTCGATTGCGCTCGCCAAATCTTTACCATCCGCTTTTTCTTCACGAATACGCTCAAAGATCAGTACGTTGGCATCGACCGCCATACCTATAGTCAAAACGACACCTGCTAATCCAGCAAGTGTTAATACCGCTCCAAATGAAGCAAGTGATCCAAAAATGAACAAGATGTTCATCGCCAATGCGATATCCGCTACCAAACCTGCTTTTCCATAGTAGAAGAACATGTAAGCAAAAACAATCAATAGAGCAATACCAAACGATATCAAACCTGCTTTTGAATTATCAGCTCCGATAGTTGGTCCAACTTTCGTTTGTTCCTTAATTGCCAATTTAGCTGGAAGTGCTCCACCGTTCAACAAACCGCTCAATGCATTTGCTTCTTCGATTGTAAAATTACCAGAGATTTCAGTTGAACCACCGTTAATAGCAGAATTCACTCTAGGTGCACTATAAACAACACCGTCCATTGTAATTGCAACAAGACGACCTACATTTTCAGAAGTCATTTGAGACCATCTATCCGATCCGTCCGGAGTCATTGTCAAGTTTACCGTTACTGTCGCGTCTTCATTGTTAAAACCTGTTGAAGCTTTATCAATGTCAGTTCCACCTACTAACGCTTTCCCTGATTCAGGAATTTTAATCCCGTATAGTGTGTACGCCAATATCTTTCCGTCAGAATCCAATAACTCCGGTTCTGCAGACCACATGAATTTCAAATCTTCAGGGAAAACAGACATGATGTCTTGTCTATCCAAGATGGCATCAACCGATGCTCTATCTGAAACAGTTGCGTATCCAACTGTAAACTCATTGTATCCTTTTACTAAATCCTCTAAACTCTTTTTACCTTTTTTCGTTTCTTTTTCAGCACCACCCATCAAATCATCTAAAGTTGACTTTTTAGTCGAATCTGGTTTTGTAGCCGTTTTAGTAGTATCTACTTCTTTTGCCAATTCCTCAAGAGACATTTCAGAATTCTTAGACATTTCCACAGCTTGTTGCCATCCGCTTGCTAAATCTGCAGTTTGGTACGTTTCAAAGAACTCCAAATTTGCTGACTTACCGATTGTATTCAATACCGTTTCTTCATCTTGTACACCAGGTAATTCAACATACAATCTGTTGTTCGCTGGATCTTTTTGGATGTTAGGTTGCGCAACACCGAATTGATTGATACGACGCGTCAAAATCAATTCAACATTATCGATAGAGGTTGCAACCTGTTCTTTCAAGAACTTGATTACTTCTTCGTCCGTAGATTTCATTCCCAGCTCTTCAATATCCGCAATGGCAAATGCTTTCACCAATTTCGTTGAACCATTTTTCAATCTGTATTGTGCCACAAAAATATCGATAAAGTCACCCCCATCTCTTTCGTAGATTGCCGAAGCACTTTCGTATGGTTTTTTAAAGGTTAAATCTCTTTCACTTCGCGCAAAATTCTTAATCAAATCCGGAATTGAAACTTCCATCGTGATGGCCATACCACCTACTAAATCTAGTCCAAAAGCTAAACTTCTTTTCTTTACTTGAGAAAACGTTGAACCAAAAATTGGATAAACTGCAGTTTCTGCCTTTTCTTTCAATAACTGATTTACGTAAGCTGCCTGAGCAATCTCACCAGCATCAGCCTTGTCGAAGTAAACAGCAACTCCATTAGGTAAAATTGCTTTGTTACTATCGTCTTTAGCTGCTAATTTTCTTAGGTCCTCCACCATCGTTTTCGCGGTGCTATTCGCCTTGCTTTCAACTTTATTTGAAACCCAAGTAAATGATAATTGATAGACACAAATTATCGTTAGTAAGATGGTTAGAAACCAGAAAAATCCTTTATTACGCATGTTCGTATGATCCGTTTATTTATATTTCAAGGGGGCAAATATAGAGTTTACCGCCAACAATATCAATAAATAACAAAGGTTTTGCGTTTTTTATTTACAGAGAAAAATTTGTTGATTTCTTTTGCACCAAAAAACAGCTCTAAATAAGCGGAAATAAAGGCGTCTATTCGAATCCGAAACTGACCAAATTGTAAAAAATTTCCATGCCTGATTTTGGATTGAGTGTATCAAAATTCTCAATTACCAAATCTTTCGAATATTTCTGGATCATACCCACGTTTTTTGCATAGACCTCACGCTGCTTTTTAAAGTCAACTAAAGAAATTAAATCAGACTGAACTACTGTAACTGTGGAGTCAAAAGAATTTGCCCCTAAAGTGGTAAGCTCGTGAATGTGATCATAGATTGCGTATTGAGCCGGCAATGAATTATGCGCATTGATATCCCATTGCTTGCTCGAGGTAGGTGCGAAAACCAGTTTTACTTTTCGTTGGTTCTCTTCCACTAATTCAGCATTTGTTGTAGATAAAAAAGCTGCCCATGTATCGCTAAATACCCAAGTTGCACCTTGATCGTTGCTCTTGTATCGCTCAAATTCCCTTCCTTCTCGACCTGTATTATCAAAATAGGTTTGACCAATTACAGTTTTCAATTGATATGTAATCGTATCATGAATACCTAAATCGTCGTCGTGAAAAATTTCGGTAGCGTCGTATATCACAAATCTACCCTCTGCAACGGAAAAATAATTAGTATGCAACTCTGAAATAGTAGTCGGTTCATCATCTTTTTTACAAGCCGCAATCCCCAAGCCTATCAAGGCGAAAATGAAAATATAAAATTTGGTTGCAGCCATTAATCAAATATACGTTTTAAATGAACTATTCGTTGGGATTAATCCCTTTTTCTTTCATTTGCTTCATGAGTAATTTCAAGTCTCTCCCGGTCTTCATTGTACCGTTAAAGAAATAAACCTTATTGACTTCCTTTCCTGTTTCATCATGTGCTGTGCACCACCCATGCTTCACGCCGTTCTTGTAACGCGAAAAAGAAAGAAGCTTGCCATTTGGTTGGTATTCCGACCATTCACCATGTCTTTTGTTGTTGAGATAATTTCCTTTTACTTTAACAATTCCAATATCAAATAACTCAGTATACTCACCCTCCAATTTTCCATCTACATAGGTCATTTGTGCCATGATACGTATCGACTTATCGCTCAATTCTTCTGGAACGAAGTAGATTACTTTTATTCCGTTTAGAACACCTTGAGAATAGGTTTCTTTGTAACTAATTCTTCCTGAGGGACCAAAATTCAACCAAACAGAATCCTTTTTCATGTTTTTATAAATTCCGTACGATAGAACTTCGCCATTCTCATGATAAAAAAATGCTTCGGAACGATTATCCGATTCACCATGAATTATAACCGCCTTTAACTTTGTGCTTGGGTAATAGTAAAGGAACTTTCCGACGGGTTTATCATCCTTGAAAGTGCCACTATATTCTAGCGCTTTACTCTTCGGATATGTTTTTTGCCAAGGACCTTGCTTTCTGCCTTTTGCATCAGTAGTGTTTTGCGCGAACAAACCTACTGACAGGACTAATGCTAAGATAAAGGATAAGTATTTCATCTTTTAATTCTTCTATTTTGTTAATTCAATCGCCATTTCTTGAAGCGAAATGAAATTCATATCAGCTACAACGCCAATAGGTTCTTTCGTTACAATACGAGCAGTTTTCATGCCAAGATTTTCACCAAATAGTATGTCAGAATCGGTATCCCCCACCATAATGCTTTTAGAAAAATCAATTTCGGGAAAATCAATCTTTGCTTCCAGCGCCATGTCTGGTTTCGGTTTTCGCGTATTATTTGGATCGCCCGCAAATTCAGGCGCAAAATAAACAGCATCTACATGGGTTCCGATTTCCAATAATCTATCTTGCATGTGCTTGTGAACTAGCCGTAAACCGTGCCTACTCAGGATGCCTTTTGCTACACCTTGTTGATTCGTAACTACAATGATTCTTGCAAATATGGTTCTGAAAACTCGAATGGCTTCCGGGACTTTATCGAGGAAAATGAATTCTTCCGTCGAGTTTACATACCCACCAAAAATTCGTTCATTGATAACGCCATCTCGGTCTATAAAAAGGGTCCAAGATTTATCAATCTTAAAATCCATTACATTTCTTTTTCGATTAGATACACATTTCGGTTTGAAGAAGTTCGCCCAATTAATTCAGCGACAAATCCCGCTAAGAAAAACTGAACGCCCATGATCATAGCGGTCAAGCAAATATAAAACTCGGTTCTATCCGCAATCAGCTTACCACCCGAAGCGAAGAATAATTTTTGAATAACTAGAAAGAAGATGATTCCAAATCCAATGATAAACATTAACGAACCTAGGGCACCGAAAAAGTGCATAGGCTTTTTTGCGAATTTCCCCATAAATGCCACCGACAATAAGTCAAGTGGGCCATTTAGAAATCTATTCAAACCAAACTTAGTGGTTCCATATTTACGCGCTTGATGCTCCACAACTTTTTCACCGATTTTTGAAAACCCAGCGTATTTAGCCAGGGGTGGAATATATCGGTGCATATCACCGTAAATCTCTATACTTTTGACAACAGCCTTTTTGTATGCTTTCAATCCACAATTAAAATCATGTAAATAAATCCCAGTGATTTTTCGAGCTGCCCAATTGTACAGTTTCGTTGGAATTGTTTTGGAAATTGGATCATGTCGTTTTTTCTTCCAACCTGAAACCACATCAAAATCATCTTCCATGATCATGCGATACAACTCGGGTATTTCATCTGGAGAATCTTGAAGATCTGCATCCATCGTAATCACAACGTTTCCTTCAATCGCCTCGAATCCTTTTTGAAGAGCAGCTGATTTGCCGTAATTGCGCTGAAACTTAATTCCACGCACGGAAGGATCTTTGGTTTTTAAATCTTCCACGATTTTCCAAGAGCCATCCTTGCTTCCATCATCTACGAACATAATTTCGTAGCTAAATGAATTTGCCTGCATGACCCGTTGAATCCACGCGTGTAATTCAGGTAGAGATTCTACCTCGTTGTACAAAGGGACAACAACCGATATGTCGATTTCTTGATTCAAAAGTCCAAATTTTGCGCTAATTTAAGTAACCTCCGTCTTAAAAACCAAGGAAACAGCAAAGAAGCGCTAACATTTAATTTTTAATAAACTTCTTACGGATATTCCCTTGCTGAAAAATATACATGCCCTCTGAATATGCTGAAACGTCTATCGAATAGAATTTCGATTCGGAAAGAAATGAAGTAATTAGTATTCCTTTTGAGTCAAACACATAGAATTTCTCTTGCATCGTTAAACCAGACAAATTCAAAGAAGAACTAACTGGATTCGGATACATTTCAAATTCATCAACTACATTTTGTGCAATTTCTAATACATTAGAATTAGAAACTCTAAAGTAATCGAAACCAGCCTCGGTTATGTTAATATTTGAGTCTAAATCGGACGTTCGAATGATAAGCACCATGTTTGCCGTGGGTGTTATGAAATCCAAAACTCGAATGCTCTTATCAACCCATTTGTAAAAATTTGCTGTGTCGCGTCCTACTTTGTCTATGATTTTTGTCGTAGAACCATTCGAGAGAATAATCAACAAAGTGTCGTCTACCAAAAGTGGCCCGAAATTATTGTAAAAATATCGCGCATAATTGATATGTGGATCCGTAAAAGTTGTCAAATCAAAACTTGGTGAAATCAATACCACATTGCCATTATCAACATCATCAAAATCAGCATCTAAGGTGTTTGCATTTCCAGTAACGTAGGCATGTTTCATACAATCCCACTCTGCATCGAATTCTGGATTTGCCAACCCGTTTCCTCCAATAGGCACAGCTCTTTCCCACAGACCCGTAGATGCCGTTCCGTTGGTCGACCATCCGAAATCGAAGGTGAAATCATCATAAATCCCTTTGGTCAATGCAACAGTGATTTGACCTGTTGTATTGTCAATAGTCGTGACTTGGCAATGCGTTATGTATCCCCATTTTCCAACTGTAATTCCATATGGCTGTTGGTAATACAATATGAAATCTTCTTCGCCGATTGCGTTAGACTGGCCATTATGCTCAATATCTGGTGTTTCCAATCGGATATCAGCATTGTTAATTGGTAAATTCGTTGCTTGATCGATTACTTTAATTGTGAATCCGTAAGGTTCAAGTGGAACCAATTGAACATCTTGAACAATCAATTGTCCGTTCACCAAATTCATCAGTAGCGTCTTTGTTTTGTATCCAACTTTGGTATACTTAACCGTTTTACTTCCGCCGTTAACTGTGCTCACTGCATATGCTCCATTGAACTTGGATAAATCTGTTTGAATTTCATTTTCAATTGTTACGATAACACCTTGGATTGGAACTGCTGTTAATGAATCTGTAATTATCCCTTCTACGTAACATCCTTTTTGATATACGGCACCAAGGACAAATAATCCTTGTTCTATATCCGAAGCGACAATGTTTCCGGACGGAAAATAAGGATAGGCTCCCCAACAACCATTGAATCCATTTCCGGAAAGTGGCGAAGAATCAAAACGACCTACTTCCACCATGTTATTTGGTCGCGAAACGTCATGAATAGTAACTCCATCGCGATAATAACTTGTGATTATGAAATCACCCAATGTATGTGCGTTATGCGGAATAACACCAGACCCTGGTGAACTTTGAATTCTGTCCACTTCGACCATATTACTTTGATTTGTAACATCATAGGATGCAATAAAAGCACCTGGTTTTTCGTCCGTTGTAAAAACGTGAGTTCCATCGCTTGATTCCCAAATATTATGGGTGAAGAAATTAGGTGTTGACTTCGTTCCTAATAATACCGGGTTCGATTTCGAAGTAACATCGACAACAGAAAACACACCGTCATTAACATGTGCGCCATACATTGTATCGTTAAAAGCATAACCGTCATGCGCATACCAATTATCAAACACTCCTACTTCAGTCGGAACGCCTGGATTCGTATTAACATCCAACATTATAACACCCCCATTACCTCTATTTGTCCCAAAAATGTACGCAATTCCATTTTCATCGATATACAAGTTATGTGCACTTTGCCATTGATTTCCTGAAGGACCGAAATAAAACGATGAAGTTAAACTATTTGATGCGGGCAAGGGCGTAAGGTCAATTATTGTTAAACCCTGTTGGGCCTCAGTTGTGACGTACAAAAAGTCACCCCAAACTTTTAAATCCCGCCATATGGAGTTCATACCTGGCAACCAAAACACTTCAACCGGCGCTACTGGGTTCGTTACATCTACAATAGACGTTCCTTTAGTAGTTCCAACACATGCATATTCGTTGCCAGCTTCGTCAACATAGCCCCAAATGTCATTTAATTCAGCATTGTGTAACGAAACATAATTTAAATTCGATAATTGCGTCATATTGACCTGAGCGAAACTTGAAAGCCCAATAATCAAAGTTAGAACAAGGAAGATTTGTTTTTTCATAGAATGTTATAAAAAGAAGATTAGTGCGATAATGAAAATCAAAACAATGATCAAATACTGCCAAATATCAACAAAATAAGGCGAAAATTTATCCCATAATGCTCGAAGTTTCAATACACCAAAAGTACAACATTGATGTAAGTAATCAAAACGTAAATAATTGATATTAACACAAGTCCAATTCAACTTCCTTTTCAATCTTGTCAATTCGATTGACTTTCCTCGAACAAGCCTATAGATTTCACGTTAATTTTTACTATTTTTGTGCTACTAAAATCTGACAAAATATGATGGAAAACCCCGTATCTGAGCACCTTACATCTCTTGACTTTGAAAGTTTTAAGGCACAAGTATTGGCTGATTTTCGGCTAGCTGTTTTATCACGTGAAACTTCACTTTTAGGAAGACGCGAAGTACTTAGCGGGAAAGCTAAATTTGGAATTTTTGGCGATGGTAAAGAATTAGCTCAGATTGCCCTTGCCAAACAATACCGAAATGGAGATTTTAGATCAGGGTATTATCGTGACCAAACGCTCATGATGGCTATCGATCAACTTACTGTTCAACAATGGTTTGCTGGTTTGTATGGTGATACAGAATTATCTCGCGAACCACAATCGGCTGGCCGTCAAATGGGTGGCCACTACTCTACTCGTAACTTAGACGAAAACGGTGATTGGAAAAATTTAATGGAGCAGAAAAACAGCTCTGCCGATATTTCACCTACAGCGGGGCAAATGCCTCGACTATTAGGACTAGCGCAAGCTTCGAAAGTTTATCGGAATCATCCCGAACTTAAAGACCTTGAAGAATTTAAAAAATTCACAAACGGAGGAAATGAAGTTGCTTTTGGAACAATTGGTGATGCATCTACATCTGAAGGCCCTTTTTGGGAAACAATAAATGCCGCCGGTGTTCTGCAAGTGCCAATAGTTATGTCTGTTTGGGATGATGGTTTTGGAATTTCAGTTTCAAGAGAACACCAAACAACAAAAGACAGTATCTCTGAAGCTTTGTCTGGAATGCAGCGCACGAAAGATAAACCAGGTTACGAGATTTTACTCACAAAAGGGTGGAATTATCCGCACTTGTGTGAAACGTATGAAAAAGCAGTAAAAATAGCCAGAGAAGAGCACGTCCCTGTTTTGGTGCACGTTCAAGAGGTAAATCAACCACAAGGACACTCCACTTCAGGTTCGCACGAAAGATATAAATCAGACGAGCGATTGATTTGGGAAACCGAATTCGATTGCATTACCAAATTCAAGGAATGGATTATTGCATTTGAAGCAGAAGGGCAAACGATCGCAACAGAAGAAGAACTAAATGCTCTGTCTGAAGAGACCAAAAAAGAAGTCCGTGCCGCAAAAACTGCAGCATGGAAAGACTTAACTGGCGCAATCAAAGTAGATCTTAACGAAGCTATTACCTTATTAAAATCTTGCGCAAGTGATAGCAGCAAAAGCGTCTCTATTCAAAAAGATATTGAAGCGCTTGAAAAAGCAATGGATCCAATTCGAAAAGATATTCTTTCGACTTGTAGAAAAGTCTTGTTGTCGATGCGTAAAGAAAACACCGTTAGTAAAACTGCATTATCCAATTGGATAAAAAGTAAAATTGGTGAAAACGAAGAAAGATATAGTTCGCACCTCCACTCTAACTCAGACAAACGCGCTAGCAATTTAACCGCTGTTGCCGCGACATATGATGACGACGCTAAAATGGAGGATGGAAGAATCATTTTACGTGACAATTACCGTGAATTGTTCAAGAACTACCCAGAGGCTCTCATTTTCGGTGAAGATGCTGGGAAAATTGGCGGTGTAAATCAAACACTTGAAGGATTACAAGAAGAATTTGGCGCTTTGCGAATTGCCGATACTGGAATTCGAGAATGTACAATAATTGGTCAAGGTATCGGAATGGCGATGAGAGGCCTTCGTCCAATTGCTGAAATTCAGTATTTGGATTATTTACTGTACGCCATTCAAATTCTTTCCGATGATTTAGCGACGGTACAATACAGAACCAGAGGCGGACAAAAAGCTCCTTTAATTGTTTCCACTCGTGGTCACCGACTAGAAGGGATTTGGCACAGTGGAAGTCCAATGGGGATGATCGTAAATTCACTTCGCGGTATGCACATTTGTGTTCCAAGAAACATGACAAAGGCAGCTGGATTCTACAATACGTTAATGGCTGCAGATGAACCTGCAGTTGTGATTGAACCTTTGAATGGTTATCGTTCGAAAGAAAAAAGACCAAATAACATAGGAGAATTTAGAGAGCCACTCGGTATTCCCGAGGTTTTCAAAGAAGGATCAGATTTGACTATCGTATCATACGGTTCAACCTTCAACCTTTGTATCCCTGCTGTGGAACAATTGGAGCAATTGAATATTAATGTGGAATTGATCGATGTACAGACTTTACTTCCTTTTGATATTAATCACATGATTGCGCAGTCATTGAAAAAGACGAGTCGATTATTAATCGTGGACGAAGATGTAAGCAGCGGTGCAAGTGCTTATATGTTGGATCAAATCATAAAACAAAATGTATTCTTCCATTTAGATTCAACACCCGTTTGTTTGACAGCGAAAGACCATAGACCTCCGTATGGTTCAGATGGCGATTATTTCTCAAAACCAAGTATTGAAGATATCGTGGAAACAGCCTACGGCATTATGAATGAGACAGATCCGAGTGGTTTTCCATCAATTTATTAAAATTGTCACAAATTTGTGACCTGAGTCACAAACCAATAAGGTGAATAGCGATATTTTTGTCGTTGATTTTGAAATGTTCTTGACCTTAATACGTCCAAGAGGAAACTTATAAAAAATGACTTACGATAAATACAATTCACTGTTTGACGAGATATTAAGTTCTGACCAACCATTCGCTCCATATGACCAGGCTAATTATTTTAACTACGCTGAGCTAAATAAAAAAAGACAGGAACGTTGGGATAAAAAAGGAACTATCTCGGACGCATTAAAAACAGCCATATCAGAAATAGATTCACCTCAAAAATGGGTATTGATAACGGAACCTTGGTGTGGTGACGCCGCTCATTCCGTGCCGTTTATTGCTAAAATAGCTGAAACCAACTCTAATATTGAACTAGAAATTCAATTAAGAGACAGCGATTCAGAAATTGACAATTACCTAACAAACGGAGGAAAATCTATTCCAATCCTTGTGGTTAGAAATGAAAGCACGGAGGATCTTTTTGTTTGGGGACCACGACCTACTGAAGCGCAAAATATTCATTTAGCCAACCTAGATACAGATAAATCTATGGAAGATAAAAAAGTGGAGCTACAAAAATGGTACAATCAAGATAAAGGACAGGAATTGCAAAATGAAATTCTCGCCTTGCTGAAGAATTAATTTACAACGTTTTATTGTGGAAGTCTTTTGTGAGGTTTTTATACTCATCGGTATAATCGCCAGTTTGAGTGCGTATGGTTAATTTGCGCTCGATAAATTCTTTGGATTGAAATCCAAATTCTAAAATTACTCTTATCGGTGATTCAGGTTTACCATTCAATACGACACAATTCTGCACGAACAAACCATGCTTTGCGGCCTCCGTCAGTATTTCAACTTTAGCTTGAAATGGCCAAATAATCCAAAAGCTGCCCGTTTCAACTAAGGTAGATTTGACTTTTTGAAACAAAGCTTTTGGGGTCATTTCAAGGACATGTTTTGCTTGATTTAACGCATCACTTGCTCCTAACTTCGCATCTGAATAAAATGGTGGATTTGAAAAAATTAAATCAAACTTCTGATTGGGTTCGAACGCGAGGAAATCTGCATGAATTTCTTTTAAACGATTAGAATAAGGGCTATTCTGAAAATTAAATGCAGTATCTTCAATAGCTTCTCTCTGAATATCGATAGCTTGAATTTGAATTTTCGAATTCTTCTGAGCTACCATTAAAGACAAAACCCCAGTTCCAGTTCCGATATCCAATCCTTTCGATTTTCCAAACGAATTTATTATTGCACCAAAAACCATGGCATCCGTGCCTACTTTCAACCCAGCATTGGATTGTCGAACAGAAAAATATCGAAAATGAAAAGAAGACATTTTATAAATAAAGACCGATTAGTCCTTCTGGCGCTTCGATAAGCAGATTTTTCTTTGAGCGATTCACATTTTTCACTAAGCCAGGCAAAAGTGGAACGAGAATTTCTCGATCACCTTCAACAATTTGTAAAAGTGGGTTTGCAGCTAAATCTATAATATCTTGAATTGTTCCAATTGGACCGTGATTCACATCTTCTACGGTAAACCCAATTACTTCGTGGTCATAAAAATGCTTGTCATCCAAATCTTCTAAAATGGCACTTGGCAAATAAACCGACTTTCGCAAAAGCTCTCGCGCCTGGTCTTCGGTAGTTACACCTTCCAACAACATAGCTGCAAAACCTTTGTTTTTCAATTTTATTCTTTCAATAAAAAAAGGAATGAGCTGGTCGTTGATATCAATATAAATAGCATCGAGAGTTGCGTAACGTTTTGGTTCAGTAACGTCTAAAAACAGCGAAACCTCACCTTTAAATCCGTGAAGTTTCGCAATATAACCTAATTGAAAACAATCTGTTTTCTTCATAAAATCAAAATGATTTACTCAGCTTTCGGCTCTTCACCTTCTGCTGGAGTTTCCTCAACTGCTGGCGCTTCCTCAACTGCAGCTACTTCTGCCGCTGGAGCCTCTTCAGCTACAACTGCTTCTGCTTCCGGAGCTGCATCTGCAACAACTACTTCTGCCACTTCAGCAACTGGAGCTTCCTCTGCTACTTCTGGTTCAGGAGTGTTTTTTGCAATGATAGCTGCTGCCTTCGCGTCTTTTGCAGTTTTCTCAGCATCTAAACGAGCTGATTTGTCTGCCGTAGACTCTTTATCCAAACGCTCAACTTTAGATTGAACTTTGTTTTCTTTATCTGCAACCCAAGCTGCAAATTTTGTTTCAACTTGATCGGTAGTCAAAGCTCCCTTTTCAATACCTTTCAATAAATGGTTTTTGTGTAAAATACCTTTATAGGAAAGAATTGCACGAGCTGTATTCGACATTTCAGCTCCAACTTGCACCCAGTGCAAAGTTCTGTCAAAATCGATATCAATTACTGCTGGATTAAGATTAGGATTGTATGTTCCTAATTTTTCAATGAACTTACCGTCTCTTTTCGCTCTAGAGTCAGCTGCTACTAAATGGTAAAATGGTTTTCCTTTTTTACCGTGTCTTTGCAAACGAATTCGTGTTGCCATATTGTATTAGTTTATAAATTGAGGTACGAAACCCCGGTTAATAAAAATTTAAGAGTGCAAAGATAGACTTTTAATTGGAAAGTACCTGAACCAGATTTAAAATAAAATGAAAATAAATGTAACCTAACCTAATAGTCCTGCGTAAAGAACTGAGATATAAACAATTTTTCGTTCATTCTTTTAGTAATTTTATTTTAAATAAATATAAACATATGAATAAGATTTACTAAGTTTGAAAAAGATAATCATTAAATTAATTTAATTATGAAAAGAAAATTATTAATAGCTTGTGCCTTTGTAGGAATGGGAACATTCGTGAACGCACAGACCACAATGGTCAAAAACGACAACGGTTTTGTAGTAACACCAGAAGCTGGAGATTGGGCTTTAGGCGCTGATGCATCTCCTTTCCTTTCTTATGTTGGAAACATGTTGAATGGTACAACTGGTAACTCAATGAACAATGCTTTCGTCAATAACAATGCAATTTTCGGAAAATACTTTGTTGATGAGAATACTGCATATAGAGGAACATTGCGTATAACAACTATTAGTAACAGCGCAACTACTTTAACTGATACCTCAAGTAGTTCTACGCCTTCATACGTTGAAGATGAAACTAAAAATTCAGGCTTTGGATTTTATTTGAGCGGTGGTCTTGAGAAAAGAAGAGGTCATGGTCGTCTACAAGGTTACTATGGTGGTGAGTTGGGTCTTGGACGCAGTGGTGCTCCTACACAAACTAACACTTACGGTCTTGCCATTTCTGCTACTAACCCTGGATCTCGAGACACTGAAGTTAAAGCAGGTTCTTCTTTTACATTAGGTTTAAGAGGTTTTGTTGGTGCTGAATACTTCGTAATTCCTAAATTGTCTTTAGGAGTTGAGTTTGGATGGGGTCTTGGATTCAGTTCAACAGGAGAAGGTGAAACTACATCTGAACAATGGAATGGAACGGCAGTTGAAACAACTACCGCTCGTACAGGTAAATCTTCTAGTTTTGGATTCGGAACTGACGCTGGTACTCCAGCTGGTAGTGTACGTATTATGTACCATTTCTAATCCAAAAGGATAATGATATAAAAGGGGGACTTCGGTTCCCCTTTTTTGTTATCTTCACTTTTATCAAATTACTCTTTCATGATTAACTTTTTCCTTTTAATTATCGCTTTATGTCTTAGCACGTTCGTGCACGCTCAAAAAGATAACATTTCACCTATTCAACTGAATGAGATCATGAAAGGAAAAGACTTTATCGGATATTGGCCAGAGAATCATTTTTGGTCCGCTGATGGTAAATCCATTTACTTCTACTGGAACCCGAAAAATGAACTCTCATCTTCGCTACACGCTTACAGTTTAGATTCAAAAAAAATAGATAAAATTGACGAATCAAAAAATGAGATTATTCCTTTTGATAAAAATCAATCAGAGTATGACGAACAATATTTCATTTTAAAAGGTGAATTATGGGTCTATTCCAAAAGAAAAGGAACTAAAAAAGCACTGATTTCGACAGAATCATCCATTGGCGACGTCATCCGACTTACAAATCCCAATGAAGTTGTGTATAGAGATGGAAACAACATGTTCCTTTACAGTTCTGAAAATGGAACAATAAAGCAAATTACCTCTATCGAAAAAGGGAAAAATACCCCATCAGCCGAAAATTCATCTAAATCAAATGAATTAAAGGATCAGCAACAAGCTCTCTTTCTTTACATTCAGGAAAAGAAAGAAAAAGATGAATGGAATCTGAAAAAAACCGACTCACCAACTGACAAAAAATTCTATTTAGATGGTAAATACTTGGATTTCTTGGACCTCACCAAAGATGCAAAATTTGGCTTTATCAGTGTTGCTGATTACCCAAATAACAAAAGCACACATGTAGAACATTATATCTCAGAAGATGGATATTCGTACACGCAAGATGCCCGACCAAAAGTAGGCGCTGAGGAACCTACTCATTTCTTCTATATTATTGATTTTGAAAACGATACCACAGTGAAAGTTGACTTTAGCAAGCTTCCTGATATCCGTAAAAAACCCAAATATTACAAGGAATACGGAGACACAATCTCTGAATTTGAAATTGACAGAAAAATTGTGTTTCATCGTCCTATTTCGTCGAATTCAGGGATTACCATCATGGACATACGCAGTTATGACAATAAAGATCGTTGGATTGTAAAAATCAATAGCGCAAACTACAGCTACGAAGTAATTGATCACCAACATGATGAAGCTTGGATCGGCGGTCCCGGCATCTCCGGCTGGAATAGATCTACTGGCACACTTGGATTTTGGAATTCAGAAAATCAAATGTATTATCAATCTGAAAGCACAGGATATTCGCATTTGTATAGTTATGATTTTAAATCAAACAAAAAAACACAACTAACTGAGGATCAATTTGAAATATACGACGTTAGACTTTCGAATGACGGAAAAACCTTTTATTTAACAGCCAATAAAATTCATCCTGGAAATCGCGAATTTTATGTGTTTGATCCTATAAAAAAGTCATGGAAAAGCTTTTTAACAGAGGATGGTAATTATGACGTTTCATTATCACCCAATGAACGTGATCTGGCGGTGATTTATTCTTCAAAAAACGCTCCACCTGAGTTGTATATTTCAGGGAATAAATCGCCAGAAAAATTAGCTCAAATCACCTTTTCACAATCACAAGAATTTCAAAAATATAACTGGAGAAATCCAGAAGTGATCACTTTTTTAGGAGAGGATAAAAAGAAGATTTACGCGCGATTATACGAACCTAAAAAAGAGGTCAAAACTGGAGCGGCCGTCATCTTTGTTCACGGCGCCGGATACCTCCAAAACGCACACAATTACTGGAGTTCATACTACCGAGAATTTATGTTTCACAATCTTTTAGCGGACAATGGGTATACCGTTTTGGATATCGATTTTCGGGCAAGCGAAGGTTATGGTCGCGATCATAGAACAGCCATTTACCGACACATGGGAAGTTGGGATTTAGAAGATCAAATAACGGGGAAAAACCTCCTTGTGGACAGCCTCGGAATTGACGGAAATAGAGTTGGGATTTACGGTGGATCTTACGGTGGATTTATCACCCTTATGGCCCTTCTAAACCGACCCCAAGAATTTGCTTGTGGAGCTGCCCTTCGATCGGTTACAGATTGGATGCATTACAATCACGAATACACGAGTAATATTTTGAATTATCCTGATACGGATTCATTGGCTTATTGGCGATCTTCGCCGATTAATTTTGCTGAAAATCTGGAGAAACCACTTCTCATGCTCCATGGAATGGTAGATGATAATGTTCAATTTCAAGATGTTGTCCGTCTTAGTCAACGTTTTATTGAACTTGAAAAAAAGGATTGGAATATCGCCATCTATCCTATTGAAGCTCATGGCTTTGTGAAATGGTATTCTTGGGCAGATGAATATAGAAGAATCTTTGAATTATTTCAAGAAGAATTGAATAAAAATTAAGCTTAAAATTTAACATTTCAAAAAGGAAACCTTTTGAGATAATCACTCGTATAATACAAACGAGTGCATTACTCCTGAAAAAAAAGTTGGGTAGTAATTTGATTCTCAACATATTTGCGTTGATTGCTTGTAGGTACAAAGAAATGAAACTTAAATCTTTGCACGAATGTTGAATTACTAATCTCCAATTCCTTGCCGATTTGGCATACTAAACCAATTGACCCTTTGACCAGAAGTGTCTGCATAATATTGCTAAGCCTTTTTTCCTTTCTCCATGTTTTTGGGCAGTAGGACGCTGGTATTTCGTCTATTATTTCTCCTTCCATTGGTTGTAATGTAGGTAGCCCGACCAAGGCAATAAACGTTATAGTACGTAATTATTCTGCAGCACCTGTTTCCCCAAATCAAATTACGGTGCGTTACCAAATAAATAGTGGACCTAATTGTTTCTCAGCTGATTTCTAACTTTCTTGCTGGTAATGCAATATTCAATATCTGTTTGACAGTATCTGATGTTTACGCAGGGTATGTTTGTGAATCGACGTATTGTGATATCATTCCATTGGATGAAGAATTCAGTATTTACGTACCGAATGCATTTACACCAAATGATAATGAGCACAACAATGAGTTCCGAGCTATCGTCTTAGGTTAACGAACGAATTTATTTGAAATGTAGATTTACAACAGATGGGGTGAAATGGTCTACGAAACAAGAGATCGCCTAGTCGGTTGGGATGGAACTTATATATGGTAAATCCGATTGAAAGCGAAAAATTTAGATGACGTGAAAACGTATACAAGACACGTTATCATTCTTCGATAAAAGTTAGCTTATTTTAATTGAACATATTTGGCTTTCGCTTCGTTCCTAGAACAAGCATTGAAATGCCACCACTCAGTTTGAATGTTGCGAAAGTTTTGACTCGTCATTACCTTTCGCAACATTTTTCGATTTGCGACTTGCGCTTCTGTCAATTCCCCATACTTTAAAAATTGACTTTCGTATTTTGGATAGGCGATTTTACGGATGTCATCATAACCAGCTCCCATATCTAAGGGCTTTCCTTTCCCATCACAAATAGTAAGATCAACGGCCGCTCCATAATTGTGTATACTTCCGTTCACAGGATTGCTAACAAAATTGACTCTTTGATTTACCGGAATACTATCTAAGGCTAGCCACATCTTCCATTGCACACTCACCGGTCTCACGCCATCGTATACGAGTAAATGATAATCTTTATTCAAAGTCGACAAATACTCCTGACATTTCCCCAATCTTTCGGCCACATCTTTTTGTAAATAGGCTCTTCGGATAGTATCGTACAAGACCATTTTCATGAAGTTATCGCTTGAGGCATACTTTAAGTCAACGTAAATATTTGAATTTACACTACGGATATCAACTAAAGTATTCCATGCAGAAGACCGTTTCGGGTCTGTTTGAAAATCTTGGTCTGCATCCTTATTTTTTGTCATTAACGAATCCGACTTAAACGCGATGCTCGCGTTTTCGGTAGTACTATCTTTCAACTTTCCTTCGGAAATATCTGATTGACTTGTTGATTCAATTTCGCCGTTACCTTCCTTCGAATCAGTTGATTTGCAAGAATGCATGGTGCAAAATCCTAAAAAGGCTAAAGCGATTATTTTATGAGATTTCAAAATTTTTAAATTAGTCCGACTTTCTGATTAAATTTAAGACCAAATTAATCATTTATGCCA
>ERZ887849.1919-NODE-1919-length-17978-cov-6.843609_pt1 | contig 17978 bp, 14 predicted proteins | sample MGYA00521267_ERZ887849 | MGnify/ENA primary metagenome ERZ887849 (study PRJEB32303, sample SAMEA104408601) | aquatic metagenome | biome: Brackish water; feature: Pelagic; material: water | place: Baltic Sea | collected 2014-06-06T16:11:00 | depth 2,863 m ... | reverse complement strand
GGGTGCGCCAGACACCACGCAAAGACGCCGAAGCAGCGGCCATGGAATACCTGGAAAAAGTCAAAATTCCAGAGCAGGCCCTCAAATACCCAGGCCAGCTTTCAGGTGGTCAGCAGCAGCGCGTTGCGATTGCACGCTCGCTGTGCATGAACCCACGCATCATGTTGTTTGACGAGCCGACCTCGGCGCTTGACCCGGAGATGATCAAAGAGGTGCTCGACACCATGATTGCGCTGGCCTCGACCGGCATGACCATGCTGTGCGTGACCCACGAGATGGGCTTTGCACGCACCGTCGCCGACCGCGTCATCTTCATGGATGAAGGCGAAATCATCGAACAAAATGTACCGGAAGAATTTTTCGGCACCCCGCAGCACGAGCGGACCAAGCTTTTCTTGAGCCAGATCCTGGGTCACTAAAAGCGCCGAAGCTAAACGTTTTCAATCCTGATCCAAGAGGGGGGATGGAGAGGCGGTCCGTATTCCGAAAGGAAGCGGGCCGCCTTTTTTTGTGGCTCAGAAAATCCTGAGCGAACGCGGGTCGTCGATGGTGCGGGTCTTTTGATCGACCGGTTCAAACCCGGCACGCTGATAGTTTTGCAATGCGTTCGGATGATCCAGGTCGCAGGTGTTCACCGTGACCTTTTCGGGGCCGCGCCGCCATGCTTCATCCAAGGCACACCGCAACATGTAGGCGCCAAGCCCGCGGCCGATGAAGTCCGGCAGCAAACCGAAGTACGCAAGTTCGATGATGTCGCTACCGGCAGCTTGAAACAATTCGTAATAGCCCGCTGGCGTACCCTGCATGTACAGCACGAACACATCCACGTCGTCGGTCTGCACCAGCCCAGCCAAGTCATCGTCAGAAAGAATACGTCGCTCCCACCACAAATTGTCGGCGCCGACGGTGTTGTAGAGATAGCGATAGAACGACACCGTGATCGGCTTCGCCAACATGATCGCATGCGTCTCAATCGGTGGTGGCGGCGGCGGTGTATGCGGTGCGTCCGTCATCTCAAGGTACGTGACGACAGATTTTATTTTGCCTGGTTTTTTGGCCAATGCGCCCTCAATCGGTCGCAATCGGGGTATCGTGACGACTGCCCCATTCGGTCCATGATCCGTCATAGACGGCGATGTCTTCTTTGCCGATGAGATAGCCGGCAAGTGCGATCGCGCAGGCTGTCACACCTGAGCCACAGCTGGCGGAAATCGGCTTGCTGAGATCGACACCGATATCATCAAAAATCTTTTTGAGTTCATCCGCCGAACGCATGGTGAAGTTATTGCTCTTATCCATCAGCATCCCGGTCGGTAGATTGACGCTGCCCGGAATATGACCTTTACGAAGGCCCGCACGGGGCTCATCAGCGGTGCCGGCAAAGCGGTCGGCGGCGCGAGCATCAATCACTTGTTCACGACCCGACGCTACGTTGTCGATCATCTGCTCGACATTGCGCAGCAAGAAATGATTTGTACGCGCCGTGAAGTGCCGCTCAGGTGGGACCGGCGGCATGTCATCGGTCGGCCGATCCTCGGCCAGCCATTTCGGTAAGCCGCCGTTCAGCACCGCAACATCTTCGTGGCCAAACAAACGGAACATCCACCAAACTCGGCACGCCGCCATGGCGCCCCCGTTGGCGTCATAGACGATGATCCGATTGCCGTCACCAAGCCCGAGACGGCGCACGCGGGATGCAAACTTTTCCGGTGACGGCACCATGTGCGGTAGGTCTTCGCAGTCATCGGCGACGTCATCGATATCGAAAAAAATCGCGCCCGGAATATGGCAGGCGCGGTATTCGGCTTTCGCATTGCGCCCAGTGCCAGGCAGAAACGACGTCGCATCGACGATGCGAATGTCGGGTGCACTCATATGCTCGGCCAGCCATTCGGTGCTGACCAGGGCGTCGGGATTTGTGTATTCCATATGCGCTACTCCAACCAAGCCGGAACCGGCAGATTTTTGCCCCTGAGGAACGTCGGGTTAAACAGTTTTGATTGATAACGGTTACCCGAGTCACACAAGATCGTGACGATGGTATGACCAGGGCCCATGTCTTTTGCCATGCGAATTGCACCCGCGACGTTGATGGCGCTGGAACCGCCCAAGCAGAGCCCTTCGTGTTGCAGCAAATCAAACACCACCGGCAGCGCCTCTGTATCAGGGATCATGTACGGATGCTCGACCGTGATATCTTCAACGATCACCGTTGAGCGACCCAGCCCGATACCTTCAGCGATCGAGCCGCCCTCGGACGCCTTCGCTTCACCGGTCTTGAACAGGCTGTACATCGCCGCCCCCAACGGGTCGGCGCAACCAATTTGAATGCCGGCATTTTGTTCTTTGAGATACGTCGACGTACCGGCCAACGTGCCGCCGGTGCCGACCGCACAGATAAAGCCATCCACCTTGCCGTCGGTCTGCGCCCAGATCTCGGGCCCAGTCGAGGTGTAATGCGCTTTGCGGTTCGATAGGTTGTTCCACTGGTCCGCGAACAGACAACCGCCCGCCGCACTGGCTGCGGTTTCTTCGGCCAAGCGTCGCGCAATATGCTGATAGTTATCCGGGTTGGAAAACGGCAGAGCAGGAACTTCCAACACCTCGGCACCGCACAGCCGCAGCATGTCTTTCTTTTCTTGGCTTTGTGTGTCGGGCATAACGATTTTGCATTTATAGCCGCGCGTATTGGCCATCAACGCCAAACCGATCCCGGTATTGCCTGCGGTACCTTCGACGATCACGCCGCCCGGGCGCAAGATTCCGGCTTCCTCGGCATCCAAAACCATTTGCCGGGCCGGGCGGTCTTTCACCGATTGGCCGGGGTTCAAGAACTCAGCTTTGCCGTAAATCTCACACCCGGTCGCCTCAGACGGGCCCTTTAGGCGAATCAATGGGGTGTTGCCGACGGCCTCAACGAAACCGTTTTTGATATCCATGGATAGTTTTCCCAATCTCTGGTGTGCTTCTTTATTTCACTGCAGAATATCTGTGTGTTTTACGGCAATCAAGCAATCCAGCAAAGGCCGCCCGCAAGAAATCCACTTATGACCAACGTTCACGGACCGCTGCACGATTTAGCATAAGATACTGCAGGGCAATGATCGTCATTGCATTGTTGACACGCCCACTTTCGATGCCGCCATAGGCATCGTCTAAAGACACCGTAAACGGGCGAATATCCTCACCTTCATGATCGACGCCATGCAGACCTTTGACGTCGCCGGTATTCACGCGTCCGATAAAGCAAAATACTGATTCCGTTGAACCGCCGGGCGTCGCCAGATAGTGGGAGATCGGGATTAAATCCGTGATCTGCGTACCGGTTTCTTCAAGCGCCTCGCGATACGCGACGTCTTCGGGCCGCTCGCCGTCTTCAATGATGCCGGCCACGGCCTCCAACAACCAAGGCGAAGCATCGTTCTCGAACCAAGGGTCGTCGACCATCGCGATATGAGCGCCGGGCCGGAACTGTTCAATCAGCAACACTTCATCGCGCAACGGGTCATACGGCAGTACGGCGACGGCGTGTCCGCGCTCAAATATCTCGCGCGTGAGGGGTTCACTCCATCCCCCCTTGAATAAGCGGTGCCGCAGCGTGATGATGTTGAGGTTGAAGTAGCCGTCGTGGCTGTTGGTTTTGCCCAGCACCTCGACGTCATGTTTTGTAAATTTTGATTTTTCCATACCTCATTTATTCGCGACCGCGTGGGCTTTGTCCAGAGGCCCGGCCCCACAATGAAATCACCTTAGAACGGAGAGAAAGATGACCGAGACCGAACAGCCGAGCGTGCTTGCCGAAATTGACGACGCCGGTGTTGCCTGGGTGACACTGAACCGACCGCACCTCAACAACGCCTATGACGGCGACATGGTGCAGCGCCTTTTGGACGGGGTTGGTGCGCTGGCAGCGAACGATGCGGTGCGGGTGATCGTGATCCGCGGTGCCGGCAAACACTTTCAGGCCGGCGCAGACTTGGCCTGGCTCAATCGTGTGCGCACCGGCACGCCGGAAGAAAACCTCGCGGTCTCAGAGCGCACGACGGACGCGGTCCGCGCGCTTGATGCATGCCCGAAGCCGACCGTCGCCTTGGTGCATGGGGCATGCTTCGGTGGCGGTACCGGAATCATAGCGGCGTGCGACGTGGTGATCGCGGCAGACAATGCAGTCTTTTCCATTGCCGAGGTCCGTTGGGGACTGCATGCTGGCCCGATCATTCCGCAATTGGCCGCCGCCATGGGGGCCCGCCATGTGCGCCGCTATGCAATCACGGCCGAACGCTTTGATGCAAAAGTCGCCTGCGAGCTAGGCTTGGTGCACATCACCTGCGCCGATGATCAACTCGAAAGCGAAGGCGCACGCATCATCGACGCGATCCTGCAAAACGGCCCGACTGCCGTCGCCGCCACAAAGCGTATTTTGTTCGAAAGCCAAGACCTATACATCAACGATGCGACCGCACATCAACTTGCTGCAGATCATTCGGCCCAACGGCAAACAGCCGAAGCAGAAGAGGGGCTTTTAAGTTTCGCGGAAAAGCGGGCAGCAAAATGGTACAAAAAAAAACGTCAGTAATACTGAGTTAATATTTACAATGCTACGGTCCGAATATGGACACGAATCATTTTGATACCGTTGATATAGAAACATCGCTACCCGAATCCTTTTGCGCGTTATACGCGTTATGGAATGCGTGGCGCGATGGGGCAGCGATGCCAAATATTAAGCAGTTTCAAATGGACATGGTGCCGCTTTCGTTGCTGCCTTGGTCGGCAATCGTCGAAATTGTCGACAACGACGGCACACGTGACTTTTTATATCGATTTTGGGGCACAGAGCGGGTCAAATTGATCGGCGCTGAAATGACCGGTCGTCTGGTGTCTGAAATTGAAGACACACGGATGCGTAACGGCAGTATGGTAGAATACGCAGACGTATGTGCCCGGGGCGTACCCTTGTTGTGTACGACACCCGTAACGACGCCATCGGGGCGGCAGTTGTCAATTGCATCGCTGCGGCTGCCGATTGCCGATGCGGCGGGCAACATTACCCGCATCTTCTCGGCCACTGATCCAAGCACCCTTAAAGAAATAAGCGACGGCGACTTAAGCGCCCAATCGTCGCACCTTTAATTCCAGTTATCATTTTGCGATCACGGAGCCTTTATTCGCCTCATGCGACGGACACGGCTATGATCCCGCGCATCATGACGCATTGAAGGAGGCATTGATGACCGGTTCCAGCGAAAAAATCACTTTCCCAGGCGCGCTTGGCGACCCTTTGGCCGCGCGACTCGATAAACCGTCCGGTGAGATCAAGGCCTACGCCCTGTTTGCCCATTGCTTTACCTGCACCAAAGATATCTTCGCCGCCAGCCGCATCGCAGACGGCCTCGTCGCGCATGGTATCGCCGCGCTGCGGTTCGACTTCACTGGTCTCGGCGCAAGCGAGGGCGAATTCGCCAACACCAACTTTTCATCCAATGTCGGCGATCTGGTCGCCGCCGCTGATTACATGCGCGACAATTTGGCCGCACCAAAAATCCTTATCGGCCACTCGCTGGGCGGCGCTGCTGTATTGGTCGCGGCTGGGAAGATCGATGAGGTAGAGGCTGTCTGCACCATCGGCGCGCCGTCCGATCCAGGCCATGTCGCGAACAATTTCAAAGACGACATCTCCCGTATCGAAGCCGAGGGGGAAGCCGACATTACGCTGGTCGGGCGCCCTTTCAAAATCAAAAAGCAGTTTTTGGATGATATTCGCGGCCAACGTTTGACCGACGAGCTCGGACACTTAGGGAAAGCATTGCTGGTGTTTCATTCACCGGTCGACAACGTGGTGGGCATCGAAAATGCACAAGAGATTTATCTGGCGGCAAAGCACCCGAAAAGCTTCGTATCGTTGGACGACGCCGATCACCTTTTATCGAAGCGCGCCGACGCCATTTATTGCGCCAACGTGATTGCTGCCTGGGCGGATCGTTACATCGGTACAGAAGTGCAAACCGGCACTGATGACGAGGTACCTTCCATCGAAAATGGTGTCGTCGTGCAGGAAACCGGCAAAGGCAAATTCGGCAACGTGATTTCCGTCGGCGGTCGCCATATAGTTCACGCTGACGAGCCGGTCAGTGTCGGCGGCAACGACACTGGGCCATCCCCCTACGATTTATTATTGGCCGCCTTGGGGGCCTGCAAGTCCATGACACTGCGGATGTATGCCGAGCGCAAAAATTGGCCGCTCGACCAAGCGCGCATTACGTTACGCCACGAAAAAATCCACGCCGAAGACTGCGACAACTGCCACAGCAAAACCGGCTATGTGGATCGCGTAAACACAGAAGTGCACATCACGGGCGACCTCAGCGACGAACAACGCCAACGCCTTTTCGAAATCGCCGACCGCTGCCCGGTTCACCAAACGCTGACACACGAAGTGAACATCGTTTCCACGCTGAAGTGACTCAGGCCGGTGCGCTGAAATATCCGGTCAGTGCTGCGCAACCCGGTCTCGAAGGATGTGTCTGTCGACACAATCAATCGACGTTAAACGCCCACAAGCGACCGGCGGAACCGAGCAACACCGTGATCAATCCCAACACTAAGTTAGTTGCGACAATTTTGCGGATGCGCTCAAGGTTTGTTTTAGCCGCGTTCCAGTTTTGTTCGGCGACGGCAGCTTTAAACTGCTTGTACGGCTTCATATACAGATACACGAACAGCAAGATCATCAGCCAGCCGGTGCCATGCATCCAATGAATGTATAAGCCCGCGCCCGCGAAACCGCCGAAATCACCGAACACCTGCAAATAGCCAGACAACGGTAGAATGATCACCGCCAGCCAAACCCAATTGAAAAATTTACCGAACACCCGATCCCACAATTTTAATCGTTCGGGCGGCGGTTCGATGCCGGGGATGCTGGGGCGCAGGATCACGTAGGCGAAAAACATACCGCCCACCCAGACCACCGCAGCTAAGGCGTGGAGACCAAGCATAAGAGGGGAAATCAACATCAGGATGCAGCCTTTTTAAGTTCTTGGGCGAGGGCACGGATTTCGTCAGCCGCTTGGCTGGATGGCTCACTTTCGCTGACGCCCATGCCTTCCATCAACGACGCGGCAAAAGCGACTCGATTGCCGAGCGCGTGAGTCGCGACCTTTAGTTTTTGATCTTTGAGCATACCCTGCACGGTCTCGACCAAACGCGAGCGTGGCGGCACGCGGTTCAACACAAGACGCACCGGCGTGTTTTGTTGGCTAGCAAATTCAGCCGTCGGCGCCGTTGCCCATACATCCATCGGCGACGGCTGCACCGGGATTACCACAAGGGCGGCGGCCCGCATAGCGTTTTTGGTCTCGGTTTCAGCGTGCGGCGGGCAATCAATCAGCACCAGATCAAAGTCATTTTTTAAACGATCCAATTCTGTGCCGACGCGCCAGCCGGATACACTGGATAAATGGATGGCACCCAACGTGCGCGGGCTTTCGGTACGGATCTTATGCCAAGCGGTGAGGCTGCCTTGCGGATCAATATCCATAATCGCGACACGATTATTGGCGGACCAAGCTGCAGCCAGTTGGGCCGTCAACGTTGTCTTGCCGGCGCCGCCTTTTTGTTGCGCGACGGCGATGATACGTGCGGGCATGTGGCTCTCCGGTTAAAAGGTTTCGATGACCCTACACTAGTCATGTCGGCGGTTGTCCTCAATGTCCGACTCAAATTCGGCTAATGAAAATTACGAGACGGGATATCGACCTGCGCGGCGGCACGCACCGACTCGCCGATGGCGTCCGGCTCATCTAAACGCGCCAGCAGCGGTGTTAGATTTTCAGCATCTTCGACCAACAAATGCACGACGGCACCGGCGCGCTGCACGGTACCGGTTGCGCCGATCAATTGCGATGCAATCAAGGCCGGGCGGAGCACCTCAACCTTGTCCGGCCAGACGATCAGGTTACCGATCGTGGTTTCGTCTTCAAGCGTGAGAAACATCACGCCGTTGGCACTGCCGGGACGCTGACGCGTGGTGATCAAACCGGCGATGCGTACTTTGCTGCCGTGCTTCGCGGTCTTCAAAACATCCAACGTCAGATACCGCGCGTCTCTCAACAAAGGGCGTAAAATCGCCAAAGGATGATTCTTCAACGACAACGCCAGCGCACGGTAATCATCCGCAACCTGTTCGCCGGGCGACGCCGGAGACAGGGTAACGTCGGGCTCATGACGGATACGTTCAGCCGCCTCAAACAACGGCATCGGTTTATCATCAAGCCCCTTCACCGCCCACAACGCATCACGCCGGGCCAAGTTCATGCTCTGAAACGCATCGGCACGCGCCAACCGCTCCAACACCGTCTTACCAAGCCCGGTGCGACGCCAGATGTCTTCGGGGGTTTTAAAGCGGGCGTGATCCCGTGCGCCAACAAGCACGCGCATATCCTCCTCGCGGAGGCCCTTAATCATGCAAAACCCAAGCCTAAGTGCACACGCTCCCTCTCCCGGGAGGAGAGGGGGATATTCCAACGTACAATCCCAATCGCTTAAATTAACATCGGCCGGGCGCACCTCGACACCGTGCGCCAACGCATCCCGAACCAATTGCGCGGGCGCGTAAAAACCCATCGGTTGCGCGTTGATCAAGGCCGCCGTGAACGCCGCTGGATAATGCCGTTTCAGCCAAGACGAGACGTACACCAGCAAGGCAAAGCTGGCCGCATGACTTTCCGGAAAACCGTAATCGGCAAACCCTTCGATCTGACGAAAACAACGCGTGGCGAAATCTTCGTCATAACCGTTGGCGCGCATGCCGCCCACGAAGCGATCCCGGAACCCCGCGATGTCACCGGTGTGTCGAAATGTCGCAAGGCGCCGACGCAGTTGATCGGATTCTGTCGGCGTAAAACCCGCCGCCACGATGGCGACCTTCATCGCTTGTTCTTGAAACAACGGCACACCCAAGGTTTTGCCGAGCACGCCACGCAACGCTTCGGACGGAAATTCAACGGGCTCTTCACCGTTCCGCCGGCGCAGGTATGGATGTACCATGTCGCCCTGGATTGGGCCTGGGCGCACAATCGCAACCTCGATCACCAAATCGTAAAAACACCGCGGCTTGAGACGCGGCAGCATGCTCATCTGGGCGCGGCTTTCGACTTGAAACACACCGATGCTGTCGGCCTCGCACAACATGTCATAGACCGCAGGGTCTTCGGCAGGCGTGGTCGCTAAGGTGAGGCTGCGACCTGTGTGCGCACGAATCAGATCAAAGCAATTATGAATCGCTGTCAGCATACCGAGGCCGAGGATATCGATCTTTAGAATGCCCAGCGCATCCAGATCATTCTTATCCCATTCAATCATGGTGCGGTCTGCCATCGCCGCATTGGCTATCGGCACCACATCGCGAAGCGGGGTTGCGGTCAGCACCATGCCGCCGGTGTGCTGCGACAAATGTCTGGGCATACCGCGTAACTCGCTGGCCAGCGCCAAGGTCATGCGCACGGCGTGTCGACGCGGATCAACACCGACATCACGGATATGCGCGTCCGTTACCTCGTGCCACGGTCGCCGCCAGCATGCGGTCTGAAGCGCTTTGATGGTATCATCCGTCAGGCCCAACACCTTACCGGTTTCGCGCAGCGCCCCCTTGGTACGATACGTAATCACCGTCGCCGTCATACCGGCACGGTCGCGGCCGTATTTATCATAGACGTACTGAATAACTTCTTCGCGGCGCCCGCTTTCGAAGTCGACGTCGATGTCGGGGGGCTCGCCGCGTTCTTCACTGATGAAGCGCTCAAACAACAGGTCGTTACGCTCGGGATCGACAGCAGTAACACCGATACAATAACACACCGCCGAATTCGCCGCCGAGCCGCGTCCTTGGCACAGAATCTCGCGTGACCGGGCAAACCGGACGATGTCGTGCACGGTCAAAAAATATGGCGCGAAGCCGAGCGTTTCGATCAACGCCAATTCATGCGCGATCTGATCTCGAACTTTATTCGGCACCCCGTCCGGATAGCGCTCTTCCGCACCTTCCCATGCCAACTGCTCAAGCGCGCTCTGCGGTGTCATGCCTACAGGCACCGGATCAACCGGATAATTGTATTTTAGCTCGTCCAAATGAAAGCTGCAGGCGTCGACGATCTCGGTCGTGCGGGCGACAGCGCCGGGCAGGGCATCAAACAACCGCGCCATCTCGGCAGGGGCTTTCAAGTGTCGCTCGGCATTTGCCGCAAGACGAAACCCGGCGGCGGGCACGGTGACGCCTTCGCGGATGCACGTCATGACATCCTGCAGCGGCCGCCGCGTCGGCGTATGATAACGCACGTCACCGGTGGCGATCAGCGGCACATCGACCTCGGCACCGATACCGGACAGCGTATGCAGCCGACGCGCATCGTTGCCGCGATACAGCATTGTCGCCGCCAGATACACATGCCGATCAAAAATAGTTTTCAGATCATGCAGGCGCCGGGTGAACACTGGTGTCACTGCAAACGGTGCCACCGCGCACGCGATCTGTCCGGCGCCACACTGGAAATCCGTATCCGCCAAATCGCTCAGATAAAGTTCACATGCACCTTTTTCAGCCCGCCGTTTACCGGTCGTCAGCAAACTGGTGAGCCGCCCATACGCGGCGCGATCGCTGGGATAGATCAACACGTCCGGCCCGTCTACCAGCCTAAGCCGCGTGCCGATCACCAGCCTGACGCCATGGTCCTTCGCCGCCGTATGCGCACGTACCAACCCAGACACACTGTTGATATCGGTAATCGCCAACGCCTTCAGGCCCAACACCGCTGCCTGCAACACCAACTCTTCCGGATGCGACGCGCCTTCCAGAAAACTGAAGTTACTCATGCACTGCAGTTCGGCGTAACGGATCATTTCGTACACACCAACGCCGTCATTCCCGCCTGCGTGGCAATGGCCTGATCATGGGAACAGCCCATGCAGATACCAGCGCGGGGATTTGTCGGATTGGTAGAGGCCGGCACGGAACAGCCAATAGCGCGCGCCGGTATCGTCTTCGACCTGATAATAATCGCGCACCCGGGCTTGGCCGGATGCCAACTGTGCCGGGTCTTCGAGCCACCATTCCGGGGCGATCCGCTCGGGTCCGTCGGCGCGGATGATGCGGTGCGTTTGCCGTCGCCATTTGAACAATACCGGTGGGCCGTCGGGCACTGGAGCCATGGCGTCAATCGGCTCGGGCGTGCCGAGCACATGCAGCGGACGGGGCAGAGTCGGGGCCTGCGTTTCGATACCCTCGGCATCATGCTGTCCTGACGCTTCCGTCAGCGTCGGCACAGCACGCTGCGCGCGTTCCGGCATATGCCGCGGCGTCGGGACCAAAGCACCGATCCGTTCGCCGCCCAAGCGATTCTGCAAGCGATCTACCAAGCGTGCGAGATCTTCGGTTTTGGCATCGGCACCGGACAACGTATGCTGTGCGGGCTGCATCGCCTCGGTCTCGAGAGCGGCCAGGATCATCACCTCGACCCCAAAGCCCGGATCCAAGCCATCAAATTTTTCCTCGACCAAACGCCGGATATGCACACCGTCACGACTGGCCTGACCGATGCCGACGACCAATCGGCCCCAGGTGCCGTCGGCGCGATACCCGGTCAGATCCAGCAAGCGCACACCGTCACCGGCAGTTTCAAGGCGTTCTATCAATGCCGTCAGCAATCGCTCAAATGCGGCCCACAAGTCGTCGCGCAACCCGATGGGATCAGGAAACGTAATCCGCACGCGGCGACTGGGAGCCGGACGGATCGGCGAGACCGGCTCGTCACGATGGCCGAGCGCTTGATCCAAGCGCTTGAGCACATCGGCGCCGAAGCGCGCCGCCAACGGCGCGCGGGGCAGGGCATACAGATCACCGATCCGCCGAACACCCAAACGACGCATCCCTTCAGCAGCACCATAACCGACCCTGAGTGCAGCGGTCGGCAACGAAGCCAGCATTTCCCGCTGTGCGCCGGAAGGGATGGTAACAAACGTCCCGACAAAATCCTTCTCCCCCGGCATGGGGGAGAGGCTAGGTGAGGGGGGCTGCGTCTGCCCAAACCGTGCTGCTGCCCAGGCAGCCCCCGGGGTGTCAGCGACAGCCGCACGCACGTCTAAATCTTGCTCGGCGATGCGCGCGCACAGGTCTTGCATCAACGCCTGCTCGCCACCGAACAAATGCTGACAGCCGGTGATATCGAGCCAGATACCGCCGTCGTCATCCAGCGACGTCCAAGGGGTATAACGCCCACACCAATGCGCCAGTCGTTCACTGCGTTTGATTGCGTCCAGCAGCGCCGCATCATGCGACGTGGCGTTCTTCGAAGGGGCACTTTGGCTGCGCCACAACGCCGTCGTCGCCAAGCCCGGCAACCACAGCGAAACGACCCGGCGCCTTGCCGTCGTTGTCATATCTCCACTCCACCATCCACCGTCCAGGCGCACCGGCGCGGGCACGCATCAGATGCACATCAAAGCGCGGATTACCGAGCCACGTGGCATCCAGTTCCATAGGCACACTTGGCACGGCACGCACATGCCAGCGCGTCGCCACCGGTCCGGCTGCGCGCGCAGGGTCGCCCGTCCGCAGCAACACCCCCGGCACACCGCCGCGTTCGGCCGCCAACTGCAAACGTCGGAATGCCGTGTGGCTGGGCGGGCGGGCGCCATCGCCAAGGTGCCCCAAGACAGCGGCCACAGCGCCGCTACGCAGGCCTTCTTCCATCGCCCAAAAGGTCTCTTCGGTATCCTTCGGTCGCACCACCAACACGCGGTCCGGCGCAATGCCGTAACTGGCCAAGCCCGGTGCATACAAATCGCCACCGGTATGCACCGAACACCACAGCACCGGCCCCGCCGTCGTCGCAGCGGCGCGCGCCAACACACCGGCAGCAAACCCGCACGCCGCCGCTGCCTCGGTAACAGAGCCGCCCAACACCTCGTGCAGGCCATGCCGGCTTAAACCACCTCCCGGCAGCGCTGCATCAATTTCCGCCGCCCCAATCGCAAGCGGAAAACGGGTATCCTTGGTCATCGCACCGCCACGTTCCAAACGCTGAATATCAGCGCGTAAACGCTGCAAATCGTCTGCTGCGACCGTCATGGGGCAAGCCCTCCACAGGCGATAAAGGTTAACATGTTCTTACTTTGTTCTACCATAGAACAAAGGGGTGTCAATCGCGGTCACAGGCATGAAAACCATCTCTGTAGAGGGAGAGAAAGAGGCGCACGCAGCAATCGGATGACGATACGGGCAAGAGCGCGGTATACTCAGGCCATGAACGAAAACGCACTTCTGAACACCGACGAAATGGCGCGTGCCGATGCGGCTGCGATCCAGACCGGAACATCCGGCATGGCGCTGATGGAACATGCCGGACGGACGGTGGCGGATGTGGCGGGGCGAATGGCCCACAAACTCGGTGGCCATCGACCATTCGTGGTGTTGGCAGGCCCGGGCAACAACGGCGGCGACGGCTATGTGGCGGCGCGCTACTTGCGCCAGCGCGGCCACCGGGTGCGGATTGCCGTACTCGGCGATCCGTACAAGCTTAAAGGTGACGCCAAGAGCAACTTTGAACGCTGGCATCAACCGACCGAGGCGCTCGCCCCGATGGCGCTGGAAGAGCACAGCATCATCATCGACGCGTTGTTCGGCGCAGGCCTGACCCGCGACATCGACGGCACGGCGGCCAACGTCCTCGAAGCCGCCCGCGTGCTGGAACTACCCTGCATCGCCGTTGACCTGCCAAGCGGGCTAAACGGCAATACCGGCCAAATCATGGGCACAGCCCTAAAAGCCACCGAGACCGTGACGTTTTTTCGCAAAAAGCCCGGTCATTTATTATATCCCGGACGCGCGCTGTGCGGTGATATCCATGTCGTCGACATCGGCATCCCGAACACAGTGCTGGACGACATCGCTCCGGCGACGTTCGAAAACACGCCCGCACTATGGCGAAACGCCGTGTTCGGCGCATCAAATGCCACTGATCACAAATATCACCGTGGCCATGTGGTCATTGCCGGCGGGGCGCGGATGACCGGCGCGGCACGCTTGGCTGCCTTGGCGGCTCGGCGTGCAGGTGCAGGCTTGGTGACGCTTGCCGTGCCGACCGATGCCTGGCCGATCTATGCCGCAGCCGAACCCGGCAACCTTGTCGAAGCCACAGACGACCTCAGAAGCGCCCTTGAATATCCGAGGCGCTCAGCGGTCGTGATCGGCCCGGGATTCGGCGCCGGCGCCGCGACCCGGACCGCCGTACACGCCGCCCTACAAGGTGGCGCACGTAGCGTCGTCTTGGACGCCGACGCGCTTTCCAGCTTCGAAGACACCCCGCAAGCTCTATTCGATGCGATCCAGGGACCGGTGGTGATGACGCCGCACGAAGGTGAATTCAAACGCCTGTTCGACAGCAAGGGCGACAAACTGACTCGGGCGCGGGCCGCCGCAAAACTCAGCGGTGCCGTGATCGTCCTCAAAGGGGCGGACACCGTGATCGCCGCACCAGATGGGCGCGCCGCGATCAATGCCTCGGCGCCGCCTTGGCTGGCAACGGCGGGCGCCGGCGATGTTTTGGCAGGTATCATCGGTGCCTTCGTAGCGCAGGGGTGTGCACCATTCGACGCCGCCGCCGCCGGTGTCTGGTGTCATGGACAAGCCGCCCAACACATCGGTCCGGGCTTGATCGCCGAAGACCTACCAGCATCGCTATTAAATGTCTTCAAGGGTCCCTTGATCTAAAACCGTAACCGGTCCAATTTAATGGCCATGGATGGTGAACCAACAAACTTTATCGATCGCACGGTGCGCAACCTTCGTGAAGGGTGGCGCTCGATTGCCGGCAGCAACTACGACGTAAGCGCTGCCACGGCCAGACCCGACCTGCCGGACGGCGATTTGCAGAATCTGCGTTCGCAGATGAAAGCCTGCCTGGAAAATAAAGGCGGCGAGGTTTCAGCCCGTGCCGAAGCGGCAAAGCTCGGACAAGTTTATTTGGCATTGGATGAAAAAGGGCGACGGCGATTCCTGAACGTCATGGCCCGCGAATTTGACACCGATCCGGGCCGGATCGATGCCGCCATTGATGCCGTACAGCTCGCCGATGACGAAGACGACCGGCGCGATGCGGAATATCTGCTCCGCAAAGCCCTTGAAGCCCCCCGCAATCGCCTTCTGACACAGTTCAACGCGCTGCCCGACGGGGTCAAATTTTTGGTCGATATGCGCGCGGAAATCATGCGCTTTGCGAAAGAAGACCAAGCGTTGAAATCGCTCGAACGTGACCTTCGCACCATCTTGGTGTCATGGTTCGATGTCGACTTTTTGGAACTTAGACAAATTTCTTGGGAGAAGACCCCGGCGTCAATCTTAGAAAAATTGATCGCGTATGAAGCCGTGCACGCGATTGCCGGTTGGGAAGACCTCAAGAACCGTCTGGACTCCGACCGACGCTGTTTTGCATTTTTTCATCCGCGCATGCCGGACGAGCCGTTGATCTTCGTCGAAGTCGCCTTGGTGAACGGCATTGCCGACAACGTACAGGAACTTCTGGACGAAAACGCCCCGTTGCAAGATCCGCACAAAGTCGACACTGCGATCTTTTATTCGATCTCAAACGCGCAAAAAGGTTTGGTCGGCATCAGCTTCGGCAACTTCCTGATCAAACGCGTGGTCTCGGAGTTGAAGGACGAATTTGATAACCTCAAGACGTTTTCAACGCTGTCGCCGATCCCGGGTTTTAACAAATGGCTGGATCATCTCTTTGCTGCAGGCGACCCAAAAATCCTGCTGCCCTCGGAACGCAAGGCGATCAAAGAAGTTACCGGCAAGTCGACGGGGCTAAAAGGCGCAATCAAAGAACTGCTGCAAGACCCGCACTGGCATCACGATGATGCAATCAGCAACGCATTAAAGCCGCCGCTCATGCGGCTGTGCGCGCGCTATCTGCTGGAAGAAAAACGCCGCGAAGGCACTGCGCGCGATCCGGTGGCACACTTCCACCTTTCGAACGGCGCCGGGATCGAGCAGATCAACTGGCTGGGTGACACGTCCGAGAACGGTTTTCGCCAATCGGCAGGGATGATGGTCAACTACCTCTATAACCTGAACCGGATCGAGGAAAACCACGAAGCCTACAGCGCACGCGGCAAGGTGGCGGCGTCAAGCAGTACGCGGAACCTGCTGAAGGGCTAAATACTCCGTTCGGCAACGTTTAAAGGCCAAATAACGGCCTGATTGACAGGCATCGCGAAATAAGTAGAGTGTCGCACCGCTTCGAGCCGAGGCCGGTCGGGCACCATTTTGCGTGGCCAATCAGCCGGTGAGCTTATAGCGGGATGGATAAGCGGGCGTGGTGGAATTGGTAGACACGCAGGTTTTAGGTACCTGTGACGTAAGTCGTGTGGGTTCAAGTCCCTCCGCCCGCACCATCCCCGGCAAACGGCCTAAAAGCGACCCAAGATAGACGACGAAGCGCCGAATTGAACCATTTTTACGTATCCACTTGATTGAGTGTCTGGAATTCTGATGCAGGTTACCGAAGTTAAATCCGAAGGTCTGAGCCGCGAATACAAAATCGCGCTGCCCGCCAAAGAAATCGAAGAAAAGGTCTCGCTGAAACTGCAAGAGATCGCGAGAACCGCAAGCCTGCCGGGCTTCCGTCCCGGCAAAGTGCCGGTCTCGTTGCTGCGCAAGCGCTATGGCCCCTCGGTGATGGGCGAGGTTCTGGAAAGCGCCGTGTCGACGTCTGCCGAACAGGCGATGACCGAAAAGGGCATTCGGCCCGCCGGTCAGCCGGAGTTCGAAGTGACCTCGTTCGAAGACGGCAAAGATCTGGAATACACCATCAAGCTCGACATCCTTCCCGAAGTTACGGTGCCGGATCTGAGCAAGATCAAAGTTGAGCGCATGGTCCCGAAAATCGATAAAAAAGACATCGACGAGACCCTGCAGCGCATTGCCGACGCCAACAAAACCTCTGAGCCGATCACCACCAAGCGTAAAACCAAAGCTGGCGACATCGTCTCTATCGACTTCGTCGGCAAAATCGGTGGTGAACCGTTTGCCGGTGGTGCCGCTGAGGGTTATGAACTCGAGCTCGGCTCCAACAGCTTCATCCCAGGTTTCGAAGACCAATTGACCGGCGTGAACGTCGGCGACGACATCGAAGTGAAGGTCAACTTCCCGGACGAGTACGGCGCCGAAGAACTGGCCGGCAAAGAGGCTGTGTTCGAAGTCAAACTGCACGAAATTCGTGAAGGCAAGCCGTCGCCGATCGACGACGACCTGGCAAAAAAGGCCGGTGCCGAGAATCTCGAAAAACTGCGCGAAATGATCACCGAAGAACAAGGCCGCGAATTCAAGCAATACGGCCGGATGATTGTGAAACGCCAACTTTTGGACCAGTTGGCCGACATGGTCGACTTCGAGGTGCCGCCGAAACTGGCCGAACAGGAATACAATTCCATCATTCACCAGTGGCAGCATGAACAACACGGTTCTGATGCTCAGAATGCCGACGAAAAAGCCCACGCAGAAGCGCACGAGTTTGAGCCCGATGCCGATCAGGTTGAAGAGTTCAAAGGCATTGCCGCCCGTCGTGTGCGCCTTGGCTTACTGCTGTCGGAAATCGGTCGCAACAATAGCATCCAGATCGCGCAAGAAGATCTGAACCGCGCGATGATGGAAGAAGCCCGCAAATATCCGGGTCAAGAGCAGCAGGTCCTTGAGTACTTCAAGAATAACCCGCAGGCACTTGAGCAAATCTCAGCCCCTGTGTTCGAAGACAAAATCATCGATTTCGTCCTCGAAATGGCCAAGGTGACCGACAAACCCGCCACCATGGAAGAACTGGTTGCCGCCCTGCAGGCCGACAACGAAGCCCAGCAGGACGCCACCAGCAAGCCGGCGAAAAAGAAAGCCGCACCGAAGAAAAAAGCTGCCGCCAAAAAAGACG
>ERZ887849.1918-NODE-1918-length-17978-cov-106.108855_pt1 | contig 17978 bp, 18 predicted proteins | sample MGYA00521267_ERZ887849 | MGnify/ENA primary metagenome ERZ887849 (study PRJEB32303, sample SAMEA104408601) | aquatic metagenome | biome: Brackish water; feature: Pelagic; material: water | place: Baltic Sea | collected 2014-06-06T16:11:00 | depth 2,863 m ... | reverse complement strand
CACGGGCGTGCCCATCTCCACCAGATCGAACAGTTCCCGCACATGCTCATCCAGTTAGCGCAAGCATTCGTTGGACAGGGACTGGCCCATGCTGGGCCGTGGGGGTTGGTAGATCCAGGCGGGAAGCGTTTGCGCTCCTGGTTGCCCTCTAGTACCAACAACTGGCGCTGGCGCCGGTCAAGGACGAGCCGACGCTGCAGGGACGGCTCTCCAGCTGCAACGGCAAGGGGAGGCGCAAATAAAGCGGCTCCCACAAGCAGCAGCGGAAGCAATCGCAGCAGCCCCAAACAAGCCACTGCCCTGAAATGAAATCCGTTTGTTTTCAAGGTAACCAGGGAGCATCGGAGAAGTCCGGCGGTCGCTTCTCAAGGAAGGCATTGCGCCCCTCCTGGCCCTCCTCAGTTCGATAAAAGAGATGGGTGGCCTGGCCGGCCAGCTCCTGAATTCCTGCTAATCCGTCGGTTTCAGCGTTGAAGGCAGCCTTGAGGCAGCGGATCGCCGTGGGGCTGTGCTGCAGCACCTCGCGCGCCCAGCTGATCCCCTCCGCCTCTAACTGATCAAGGGGCACAACCCCATTCACCAAGCCCATGGCCAAAGCCTGGTCAGCCCCGTATTGACGGCAGAGAAACCAAATCTCCCGTGCCTTGCGCTGGCCCACCACCCGCGCCAAATAGCCGGCGCCAAAGCCCCCATCAAAACTGCCCACCCGCGGTCCCGTCTGGCCAAATACGGCGTTCTCAGCAGCCAGGCTCAGATCGCACAGCAGGTGCAGCACCTGGCCACCACCGATCGCGTAACCCGCCACCAGGGCAATCACCACCTTCGGCAAGCTGCGGATCAGGCGCTGCAGATCCAGCACATTGAGCCGGGGCAAACCCGACTCGTCGAGATAGCCCCCATCGCCGCGCACGCTTTGATCGCCGCCAGCGCAAAAGGCCCAGCCACCATCAGCCGCTGGGCCGGCACCGGTAAACAACACCACCCCGACCCGAGGGTTGTCGCGGACTCGGGAAAAGGCGTCGCAAAGCTCCTGCACGGTGCGGGGCCGGAAGGCGTTGCGCTTGTGGGGTCGATTGATCGTGATGCGGGCGATCCCCTCCTCGCATAGGTCAAAAAGAATGTCCTCGTAGGTGCCGGCGGGCTGCCACTGCACCGCTGCCGGGGTCTGGGAGGAAGGGCTCAAGGCTGCATCAGGGCTTGGGCAGCCATTCTGCGCAAGGTCTGGCGCCTGAGCGCATCGGCGCGGCGATCGCTCACCAGCTCAAGCAGCGCCAGCGGCTGCTGCAGCGCCCAGTCCAGCTGGGATGGCAAGCCAGCTAGCTGCAGCACCCTGCGCCCCGGCACGCCATGGGCTGCAGCCAAAGCCACGTGATCAAGCTGCTGGGGCATGGCAAACAGCCTCTCGAAATCCATGGCCTTCGCAGGCGTGGTGCGAATCGGCAGCTGCTCAAATATGCCGCCACCGCCGTTGTTGATCAGGATCACGGTGAGTCGTCCCTTTAGTTGGCGCTGCCAAAGCCAGCCATGGCTGTCATGGAGCAGGGCCAGATCACCCGTGAGCAACACCGCCTGGCCATGGGCCTCAGCGACCCCGCAGGCGATCGAGAGGGTGCCATCGATGCCGGAGGCCCCTCGAAACCCGTAGACCGGTCGCCAGGGGGCTGCGGGATTGGCGAAGCTCTCCCAATCCCGCACTGGGCTGCTGTTGGCAAGCACCAGCGGCAAGCCGGCGGGCAGCAGGAGACCCAACTGGCGCGCCAAACAAAGCTCACTTACACCATTTTCTGCCCCATCAGCGTTTGCTAGCTGCTGATCTAGCCAGAGCTGTAGGTGCTGCTCCCGCTGCCGCCAGCGGGCTCCAAACTGCAGGGCCTCGCCACTGGGGCCACCGGCCCAAAAAGCTGGCGGCAAGCTGGCACTCCAGCCGGCCAGCCCGGCGGCGCTCTGCTGGCAACCGCTGCCGTGCCCTCCGCCGCCGAGCGGATCAAGACATCTCGGCTCGCCCTCACTGACAAGCCACTGGAGAGCCTCCTGGTCGGTCAGCCAGCTCTGCAGGCGGCGGCTGGCGGGCAAGGGGCCAAGGCGCAGCACCTGGGCTGAACGCAGCTTGGGTTCAGGAGCCTCGAGCAGTAGGTCGTAGCTGCTGATCAAATCCAGTTCAGCCAACCCCCGCAGCCCGCTAAGGCCGTCGGCCAGCACGGGCCAGCCCGTCCGCCGCTGCCAGCGCAGGAGAGCCTCCACATAACCAGTCCAGTGCTGGGGCAGACCGCGCCAGGGACCAGCCACAACCACCCCTGGCTGGTCTGGATCGGGAGCGGGGCTGAATGGCGCTGCCTGGGTCCCTGATCCAAGGGTCCTCAGGCCAAGCTCGCCCCATGGAGGGGGAGGTATCTCAAGGGAAGCGTAGGCCGTTGCCTCAAGCAGCGCCGGCCCGCCTGCATGCAGGGGTTCGGCAAAGGGAAGGTTGAGGTGCACTGGTCCCGGGGCCAGGCCAGGGGACCGGGTTGCAGACCATGCCTGGCGAGCCAGGGCAGCGATGGCAGCGTCCGTCATGGCAGCCAGTCCAGTGCCATCGCCCTGGCCAAACCAGCGCACACTGGCGGCCAGAAAGCTTTCCTGGTTCACGGTCTGGTTGGCCCCACAGCCCTTGAGCCGGCTGGGGCGATCAGCGCTAATCAGCAATAGGGGGATGGCGCCATAGTCCGCCTCCACCGCGGCGGGCAACAGGTTTGCCACAGCGGTGCCCGAGGTGGTGACAACCGCAACAGCTTTGCCAGTGGCCCTGGCCAAACCCAGGGCAAAGAAAGCGGCAGAGCGCTCGTCAATGGCGGTGTAGAGCGCCAGCCCGTGCGGCTCAAGCACACCCAGGGCTAGGGCCAGAGCACCGGAGCGACTGCCCGGACACAAGACAGCCTGGCTTAGCCCCTGCTCCATCAGGGCCTTCAGCAGCAGCAGCGCCGCCTCGAGATTGCGACGGGCCAACTCCACGCCAGGGCGGTTCAGGATGGATTGATCCAGTTTCCCCTGCACCCTTGTCGTCCTCGCCCCGCAGCAGCACTCCCAGCCTGGTCGAAACCCTGCGCCGCCAGGTGGTGCCGGTGCTGGTTTGGGTGTTGCTGGCCCTGGTGCTGCGCTGGGCGGTGCTGGAGCCCCGCTGGATTCCCTCGGGATCGATGCTCCCGGCCCTGCAACTGCAGGATCGGGTGCTGGTGGAGAAGCTGCGCGCCCGGCTGCATCGCCCCATACCAATCGGCACCGTGGTGGTCTTCCATCCCCCCGCAGCCCTGCTAGCAGCTGGCTACGACCCCAAGGCGGCCCTGATCAAGCGGGTGGTGGCACAAGCGGGCGATGCAGTGGAGGTGCGCGATGGCGTGCTGTGGCGCAACGGCAGCAAGGCGGCAATTGATTGGTCAGCCGAACCGATGGACTACCAACTGGAACCCCTCACGGTGCCCCCAGACCATCTGCTGGTTTTGGGAGACAACCGCAATGCCAGCTTGGATTCCCACCTCTGGGGGCCCCTACCTCAAAGGGCCCTGATCGGCACAGCGGTGCTTCGTTACTGGCCCCTCAATCGGTTCGGCTGGTTACGGATCTCCGCCATGGGCCACCCCCCTGGTTCGACGAATGAGCTGGGGTAAGGTGCAATGCGGATGGAGAGCACGCCGGCGATGTTCAACCCGGAGTTCCTGACCACCGATAACGAAGCGATCAGCGGTAACTCGTTGATTCAGTACCTGCAGGAGCAGTCTCCTGATGTGCTGCAAAGGGTTGCTCGCTCAGCCAGTGGCGACATCCAAGACATCATTCGCCACAACGTCCAAGGCCTGTTGGGGATGCTTCCCGGCGAGCAGTTCGAGGTCAAGATTCAGACCAACCGAGAAAACCTGGCTGGCCTGCTGGCTTCGGCGATGATGACCGGTTACTTCCTGCGCCAGATGGAACAGCGCATGGAACTGGACACGAGCCTGCTGGGCTGCGGAGACTTGGACAGCGACCTCGATGCCGACCCAGGCGAGCTCAGGCTCTGAGTTAGCTCAAACTCAGAAATCCCCTGGTGCAGGCTCCGCGGGCTGCTCCGGCACGACTCCATAGCGCAGAAGGGTTTTGTCAATGCCGCTCAGGTAAGCCCAGCTGCCGCTGTCTGGTGCCCAATCTCGCCCTTCCAGGCAGTCTGCAAGCTCCCTTAATTGCTGGGGGCTGCAGGCCACCGGAGCTTGGTAATGGGCCGGCACCAGCCAGCGGATTTCGGCTTGGCCAGCCAAATTGCGGATCCAGGTCACCAGGGCGGCCCGGCAGCGGGGAAACACCAGCCGCTCCAAGACAGGCGCCACCAGAAGTGCAGCCTCAGGTCCGGGCACCAGCCGCCGGAATTCAGCCTGCCAGCCCTCCTGCCAGCGGAAGGGATAGAGGCCGAAATAGGCGCGCGGCGAGCGCACCCCCGCGGCCAGCAGGCCGGAAAGCAGCTCCCTGATTCCAGGCACCTGCAGATGGTCTGGGCGGAGATAGGAGGCAAACAACACCAGTCGCTGCCAGCCCCGCCTGCGGCAATCAGGAGTGTCCAGCAAGGGCGCATCACCGCGATCCCTGGCATGGAAAAGCAGCGGGGTCGGATCGGCATCAAATAGTTCTGGGGGTTGCTCGCTGATGGCCACTAGGGCATCGGTGAGCAGCAGGCAACCACTGGCGCGGTGCAAGCAGGCCGCCTCCATGAAGGTGCCCAGGCCTAGGTCTAGAGGCCCGAGCGGTAGCCAGTGCAGCTCATCGGCATGGGGAAGGCCCTGCTCAAACAACACCCGGGTGCGCTGGGCCGGGAACCCCAACCAGGCCAGCGGCAGCGGCAAGGGGAAGCTCCACTGCCTTGGTGTTACCCACACCTGGGCGGCAGGGAAAGCCCTTGCCATCGCCGGCACAGGCAGCTTGTGCTCGAGGCCAGAGCTGGTGGGCAGCACGATCGTGCAAACGGGCCCGTAGCGGTGTTCCAGCTCGGTAAGCGCTGCCCGCACCTCTCCAGTGGGGGGCACGGGGGCATAGAGCAACAGACCAGCCCGCAAACGCACCACCGTCATCCGGATCGGCACTGCCACGTAAAACACCCCCTGGAGCTGCTCGAAACTCCAGACCTGGCCAGGGATTAATTCGCGCACCAAGGTGCGGCGGCGTCCGTAGGGGTAGAGCGGCAACAGGGGCCACCAGGGCCAGAACTGGTCCGGCATGCCTAGGGATCCTGGAGGCCTTTGCCTCTCAAGATGCCGTAACGGGGGGCCAGCAGAAAAGCCAGCAGGAACAGGCCGAACTGCACTAGAACAATGCAGCCGGCTGTGGAACTGTCACTCCAGTAGCTGATGTACACCCCCAGCAGGCTGGAGAAGACGCTGCTGGCGATGGCGATCAGGGTCATGCGATCGAAGCTATCGGTGAGCAGGTAGGCCGTAGCTCCCGGGGTGACCAGCATCGCCACCACAAGGATCACCCCCACGGTCTGCAAACCCGCCACGGCCGCCAGGGAGAGCACCGATAGCAAGGTGTAATGCAGCAGGCCGGTGTTGATGCCGATCGAGCGGGCATGGGTGGGATCGAAACAGAACAGCAGCAGATCCCGCCGCAGCACCAGCAGCACTCCCACCACCAGCGCCGATATCAACAGCGTCTGCCAGATGTCAGAGCTGGAGATGCCCAGCACGTTGCCAAACAGGATGTGGGTGAGATCGATATTGCTGCGCACCTTCGACACAAGAACCAGACCAAGGGCAAAGAAACCGGTGAACACCAGGCCAATCACCGTGTCTTCCTTGATCCGAGACTTCTGCTTGACGAAGCCGATCAAGGCCACCGATCCCACCCCGAAGACAAATGCCCCCAGGGAGAACGGCAGACCAAGGGAGTAGGCAACCACCACTCCAGGCATGACCGCATGGGAGACGGCATCGCCCATCAGGGCCCAGCCCTTGAGGGTCATGTAGCAGGAGAGCAGACCGCAGCTGCCACCAACCAGGGCACTGACCAGTAAGGCCCGCACCATGAAGGCGTGACTGAGGGGCTCCAACAGCCAGGTCATGAGCCTGTTTCTCCATCAACGCCGTTCGACACCACCAGCAGATCCGCTGGCAAACCGCCAAATGCGAGGGCTAGATTTTCGGGGGTAAACACCTTGGCCGTTTCGCCGAACGCGAGCACGGTCTTGTTAATCAAGACCACCAGATCACAGAAGTCGCGCACTTGCTCTAGGTCGTGGGTTGAGATCAGAATCGTCCTTCCCTCCTGGCGGAACTGAAAAAACAGAGCGGCCATAAGCTTCTCGGTGCGAACATCCACGCCGTTGAAGGGTTCGTCTAGCAACAGCACAGAGGCTCCCTGGGCGATGGCGCGTGCCAGAAAAGCCCGCTTGCGCTGTCCGCCGGAGAGGGACCCGATCGGCCGGTCGCTCAGATCGAGCAGCTCAACCCGGTCCAGGGCTTCCCGCACTGCGAGCCGATCCGCGGAGCGGGGCAGGCGAAGCAGGTTCATCGCACCGTATCGACCCATCATCACCACGTCCCAGACAGAGATGGGAAAACTGCAGTCGATGCCCTCGTTCTGGGGCACATACGCCACCGCCTGGTGACGCTGGGCCTGGGCAACGCTCTTACCGTTGATGAGGATGCGGCCCTTGGAGGGGCGCACAAAGCCTGTCAGGCATTTGAACAAGGTGGACTTGCCTGCGCCGTTCATACCCACGAGGCCGCAGATGCAACCGGCGGGCAGCCGCAACGAAGCATCAAACAGGGCCACGATTCCGTTGTAGTCGACGTGCAGGTGCTCGGCTTCGATGCGCATCAGCGGACAGATGCGCCAGGTCCAAGACCCTTAACGATCAGATCGACGTTGTGACGCTGCAGTTTCAGCAAGGTGGGAGCGGGGCCGGAAGCATCGGAGAGCGAATCCACGTAGAAGGTACCGCCGAAGCGGGCACCGGTGGCTCGGGCAACCTCCTGCTGGGCGTTGGCATTCACCGTGCTCTCACAGAAAACAGCGGGCACCCGACGACGGCGCACCGTTTCGATAAGGCGGGCCATACGTCGGGGGGTGACCTGGCTCTCCGCATTCACCGGCCAGAGATAGGCCTCCTCGAGCCCGTAGTCATGAGCCAGATAGGAGAAAGCACCCTCACAGCTGACCAGGAGGCGCTGGGCGGGCGGAACCCCAGCCAGGGCCTCCCGCAGGTCTGCATCCAGCTGACCCAACTGGCGCTTGTAGGCCTCGCCATTGGCCCGAAAGCTGGCAGACCCAGCCGGATCGAGGGCTGAGAAGGCCAGCACCAGACGGTTCACATAATGCTGAGCTCGCTGCGGCGACATCCAGGCATGGGGATTGGGCTTCCCGGCATAGGCATCCCCCTCAATAAACAGGGGCCTCATGCCCTCACTGAGGGTGACCTCGGCTCCATGACCAGCGGCTTGGATGAAGCGATCGGCCCAGCGCTCCAGGCCCAAACCATTACTAACAATGAGGTCTGCCCCCTGGGCGGCCTCCAGGTCGCTGGGGCTGGGTTCGTAGCCGTGAATTTCAGCCCCCAGCCGAGTGATCGAACGCACCTGCAACCGGTCACCCGCCACATTGCGGGCCATGTCGGCCAGCACGGTGAAGGTGGTCAGCACCAGGGGGCGTCCATCGCTTGATGCAGCCGATGAACGCGGTGGCGGCTGGCGGCAGCTGGTCAGCAAGCCGAGCAGCAGGGCCGGGCCGAGAAGCGCGGTGGCGGCCTGCCGGAATCTTGGATCCTGCCAAAACCTCGCGAAGGACAACGCAGCAGGAGCAAATAGGTTGGATCCCATGCAGTTCTGAGCAGCCTCCCTCAGACGCTTTCGGCCGGAAAGTCAGCCGCAGACTGGCTGCGCAACCACTGGCGCCCCTGGTCAAGGAAGCCGGCCCAATCCAGCTTTTCAGCCTCGGCGGCCCGAGCCACCAACAGGGGTGCCTGGCGTTTGATCTCGGCGAGATCCGGCTCGCTCACCCCCGCCGAGAGGGCCAACATGTCAGCCATGGACCGGGCCACAACCCGGGTGAGATAGGCAGCGCTGAGCGCCTGCAACGCCCCCCCCACCAGCCAGGTGGCGCCATGCAACTTGACCAGGCCAGTCAGAAGCTGGCTGCTCCACTCCACTACCCCCTGGGCGAGGGCTGCCTTGGCCAGTTCACTAGCGGCGGCCTGCAGTTGCTCGAAAGTCCAAGGGCAATCCCAGAGGCGAGCCATTTCGCGCAGCATTAAGCCATTAGCCACCGCAAGCACCAGCAAATCAAGGCTCGGTAGGGGCGCCGCCACCACCCCGGCCGCCACCAGCCATTGGGTGCGCCGCTGCAGCGGCAGAAAGTGCTGACGCCGCAGCTGCTCGAGATCGCACTGCCACTGGCTGTGCAATTGCTCAAGACGGCGCAGCTGGCGGCCACGGCGCAGCTCCACGCCTCCACTGGCGAGATGCCGGGCTAGGGGCGAAAGGCTGGCTGAAAGGTTCGCGGGTAGGCCATCCCAAAAAAGCAGACGGCTGGAAAGCTCCTGGCCAAGCTGGGAGCGCAATTCAGCGCCAAGAGCTTCGCGAGACTGGTCATCACTGGGGCAATCCACCAGCAGCCAGGCGGGCTGGGCTGCGGGTAGGGCCTCGAGCCAGCGCAGATCAGCGGCGGATAGAGGAGTGCGCAGATGGTGGATCAGCAGGTCGCAGGCAGCAAATACTTCAGGCCAAGACCAATCGGCACTCCAGGCCGGCAAGGGATGGGCCCAGTGAAGCTGAAGTGTCTCGGGACCACGCAGGGCCCCGATCAGATCTGGTTGCAGAGCCAGAGCCGGAGGGCAGGTACCCACCAGGGCCAACTGCAAGCCCTGCCGCTCCAGCTCCTGGCGCAGGGCTGCCAGTTGGTCCTTGCGCAACTGGCCATCAAGCTCCGCCTGGGCTGGAGCCGGCTCCCCTGCCAACCGTAAAAACTGAGCCTCAAGCTGCTCCAGGCGACCCAGCCAGCCGGGCACATCCGTGGGGGCTGGCCCCCGGGGTTGGCGGCGGCGCAGCAGCAAAGCACCCAGGCCCAGGCCAGCCAAGGTGAGGCCAGAGGCGATGGGCAGGTGGCTCAATCGCAGCAGCCCATCGAGGGCAAACCAGCCCATAACCCCGGTGCCGATAGCCGGCAGCCAAGGTTTGAGGGTCGTGGGCATGGCCTGGCGGACCATGGCTAACCCGGCGAGCTGGGGGAGGGTCACCGGCGGCGTCAACGGCGCTGGACAAGCTGAAGCATCTTTAGCTCAGCTTGAGACGCTGCGCAGGCGGCAAATGCCAATAGCTTGGGCGCGAGTCGGGGGTTTGCCTTGCCAGCTCCAGGAGTAAGGGACAACCCAATGGAGGGTCGCCAGGACACCCGCGAACAGGTGAAGCGAGTGCTGCTGGTGGCCCTGGCCGTCAACATCAGCATGACGCTGTTGAAATTGCTGCTAGGCCTCTTGAGTGGCTCACTAGCCGTGCTGGCGGATGCCATGCACAGTGCCACTGACGGATTTTCGAGCCTGTTGGGACTGGTGACCAATGGACTTTCAGATCCCGAACCAGACCGGGACCATCCCTACGGGCACCACAAGTACGAAGCGGTGGGGGCCCTGGCTATCGCAGCCTTCATCCTGTTCACTGCCTTTGAGATCCTGCAGGCCGCCATCGGGAGGCTGAGCACTGGACTACAGCCCTTGCGAATGGATAGCCGGGAGCTGCTGATACTGCTGCTCGTGCTCGGCATCAACATTCTGTTGGCTAGCTACGAGCGGGCCGAGGGGCGCAGGCTTGGCAGTCCCCTACTCAAGGCCGATGCGGCCCACACCAGCAGCGACATCTGGACAACAGCGGTGGTGCTGGTGGGCCTGGCCGGAGCGGTGTGGCTCAACCTCAGTTGGCTCGATGTCGCCCTAGCAATTCCGCTTTGCTTGCTGCTGGTGCGGGTGTGCTGGTCGGTGCTGCGCACCAACTTGCCCCAGTTGGTTGATCAGATCGCCATTGCCCCGGAGGCCATTCACCAGGTCGCGATGGAGGTGGCAGGGGTACTCAACTGCCACGACATCGCCAGCCGCGGGGTGCTGGGCCAGCAGGTGTTTATCGACATGCACATGGTGGTGGACGCCAATGACCTGCCAACGGCGCACCGGATCACCGAATTGGTGGAAGAGCACCTAGAGGCCCGGTTTGGTCGGGTGCGCTGCACGATCCACCTCGAACCCAGGGAATACGCCAGCGCCGCCATCACCTTTAAGGGCACCCATGGCTGAGCAGCTGCCGCAATTGACACTCCCGCAATTAACACTGAGGCAGCAGGCCCAGCTGCTGGATTGGGGTGTGGAACTTCAGGCTGCTCCCAATTGGGTTGGCAGCCTGCCGGTGGCCCTGCTTGAGCGCTGCTGGCTGAGGCTGCGCCGCATATCACTGGAGCAGCTTGCCTTGGTGCTGCCGCCAGATGCCAGCGCCGAAGCACCAGAGCTGGTGCGCTACCGGGCCTGGATCTCCGCCGGAGCGCCGGCCTGGTCAGCCCAGCTGCGCTGCTGGCAGGAATTCGGTCAGCCGGCCTGCCAGGAGGCGCTGCGCCACTTCTGGGGCCACCAGGAGCGAGGCAACCACGGCTGGACCTTTGCTGCCTATCTGGAGCTGCTGGAGACCTATCGAAACCAGTTTCAACCAGGGGCCGTGCGGGCCCTGCCCCTGATCGTGCTCGCCCGCAGCGGGCAGCGGGAGCCCCATCGACTGCACTGGCTCACCCCCCCCTTGGCCAGCCGATGCGGCACACTTGCCCCTGACCGCACAGGCTGAGGCGATGGCCGACGAAACCACCCCCTCTCAATCTCGCGATGACCAGGGGGGGCGTGCCGGTGGCGGCCGCCCGCCAGGCAACCGCGAACCCGGCGGATTCCGCATCCGGCTCAGCGACAACGAGATGCGCGCCGCCAGAGCAATTCAGGAGGGCTTCGCGCTGCGCTCCACGGTGGCTGCCCTGGGCTTCGCCATTCGCACGGTGGCCCAGCTGCTCGAGGATGGAAAACTCGACGAACTGGTCGCTCAACAAAGGGCCCAGGCCGGTCCCCGGGGAGATTCCCCCCGCAGTGATTCCCCCCGGGCGGAGCGCCGGCCAGGGGGTGGCGAGGGCCGGGTGATCCGCCAAGAGCGGGCACCTCGCATCGACCCGTTCGCTCGGCCTAGCAAGCCTCCTGCTCCCGTGGCAGAGCCCATCGAGTCCAGCACTGAAGAGGCTGCCCCCGAAGAGTTGGCTGCCGAAGAGCTGGCTGTAGAAGATCTGGCCCCCGAGAGCGCTGAGAGCACCGAAAACCCTGAGAGCACCGAGAGCTGAGTCCCATGGCACGGCCGAGGGTTCTGTCTGGGGTGCAACCCACCGGGGCTCTGCACCTCGGCAACTGGCTGGGCGCGATCCGCAACTGGGTTGATCTCCAGAGCAGCCACGACACTTTTTTTTGTGTGGTCGATCTTCATGCGATCACAGTTCCCCATCAGCCAGCCCAGCTCGCCGAGGACACGCTCTCAACAGCTGCTCTCTATCTCGCCTGCGGCATAGATCCCGATCGCTCAACCGTGTTCGTGCAGAGCCATGTGAGCGCCCACTGCGAACTTGCCTGGCTGCTCAACTGCGTCACCCCGCTCAATTGGCTGGAGCGGATGATCCAGTTCAAGGAAAAGGCAATCAAACAGGGAGACCAGGTGTCTGTGGGCCTATTGGACTACCCGGTGCTGATGGCTGCCGACATCCTTCTCTACGACGCTGATCTAGTGCCAGTGGGGGAGGATCAAAAGCAGCACCTTGAACTCGCCCGCGACATTGCCCAGCAGCGCATCAACGCCCGTTTTGGCAAGCGCAATCCAGACGGTGAGTTGATTCCAGTGCTCAAGGTGCCCGAGCCCTTGATCCTGCGCGAAGGGGCCCGGGTGATGAGCCTTACCGATGGCAGCTCAAAGATGAGCAAAAGCGACCCCAACGAGGGATCTCGGATCAGCTTGCTGGATCCGCCGGAACTGGTAGTCAAAAAAATCAAACGGGCCAAAACCGACCCCACCATGGGGCTGGAATTCGGCAATCCGGAGCGGCCGGAAGCAGACAACCTTTTGGGGCTCTACGCCCTGCTGGCCGGCAAAAGCCGGCAGCAGGCAGCCGAGCAGTGCAGCGCCATGGGCTGGGGCACCTTTAAGCCCTTGCTGGCAGAAGCTGCCGTAGAGGCCTTAAGGCCAGTGCAGCAGCGTTATCAGGAGTGGCGCCAGCAGCCAGGAGCGGTGGCGGAGGTGCTGCGCAATGGCCAGCAAAAAGCTGCCGCTGTGGCCGATGAGACCCTCAAAAGGGTGCGGGGAACACTGGGTTTCTTGCCGCCCGCCTAGGAGCTTTATAAGCAGCTCAGGCTGGCAAAGGCTGGCCCTGGCTCCAGCACCAGAGCCGCAGCAGCCAGTAGCCAAACGCCAGCACAGCAGCGGCACAGGCCAACTGCAGCAGCCGCCTTGGCGCCAGACGACCGCCGAAGAGAGTCCAGAGCCCTAGGGCCAGCGCTAGCCCCACCAGCACCGGGCCAAAGGCGTGCCACTCCAGGGCTTGGGCAAGGTCACCGCGCAGGGTCGCCAGCACGGAGCGCGTTAGGTAGCAGGCGGGGCAGGGAATCCCCGTGAGCTGACGCAGGGGGCAACTCCACAACCCCATGGGCAGGGCCGCTCCAGCCGCCAGGCCCAGCAACAGCAAAGAACGGCGCTGTCTCAAGGCTCCTTGTAGATCACCCGACCCCGATCGTCATTGCCGACATCCGGCAACTCCATCACGGCAGGGTCACCCCATGGCGGCGCAGGGCCGCCGAAAGATTCCACACCGACAACACCAATTGATGCCAGGGAGCCAGGGTTTCCATCTCCAGGGCCATTGGTATGGGAGCTGCCTGGCGCAAGCTTGTGGCAGCGCAGAGTTCCTTGCGGGCCTGCACCAGGTGGTCGCGCAGGATCAGCTGCTGGTCTTGGGGCATAACCGCTTCTGGGCAGTGATCTAGCAGCAGCAGGCCGCGCTCAAACCAGGAACTGAAGTCGTCGAGCAGGGACCCGAGCAGCTGATCAAGCAGGACGCCGGGGGATTGGGGCTCGGGTGTTGGAGAAGAAAAACCCATGGCTCCAGCTTAAGAGCGCTGCGTAGGATCGCTCTTCGCCCTAATTAGACGCGCGATCAGTGCCCGTGAACCCAAGCAGCTCCGAGCCAGCACCGATCGCCCTGCCCAAAACCAGCGAAAGCAACCAGCTGCTGCGCATCCGTCACTCGATGAGCCACGTGCTGGCCATGGCTGTGCAGAAGCTCTTCCCCCAGGCCCAAGTCACCATCGGGCCGTGGACCGAGAGCGGCTTCTATTACGACTTCGACAATCCCGATCCCTTCACCGAGGCCGATCTCAAGGCCATCAAGAAGGAGATGGGCAAGATCATTGGCCGCCGTCTGCCGCTTGAGCGGATCGAAGTAAGCCGCACTGAAGCCGAGGCCAGGATCAAGGCCCAAAACGAGCCATACAAGCTGGAGATTCTGGCGGGGATCAGCGAGCCGATCAGTCTCTACACCCTGGGCGAGGAGTGGTGGGACCTCTGCGCTGGGCCCCACGTAGCCAACACCAGCGAACTCAACCCCAAGGCCTTCGAGCTCGAGAGCGTCGCCGGCGCCTATTGGCGTGGCGATGAAACCAAAGCCCAGCTGCAGCGCATCTACGGCACCGCCTGGGAAACCCCCGAGCAGCTGGCGGAACACAAGCGGCGCAAGGAAGAGGCAAAACGCCGCGACCACAGACGTTTGGGCACCGATCTGAATCTGTTCTCGATCGAGGATGAGGCCGGGGCTGGGCTGGTGTTCTGGCATCCCCGCGGGGCTCGGATGCGCCTGTTAATCGAAGATTTTTGGCGTCAGGCCCATTTCGCAGCTGGATACGAACTGCTGTACACGCCACACGTGGCTGATATCAGCCTATGGAAAACCTCGGGCCACCTCGACTTCTATGCCGAGAGCATGTTTGGCCCCATGCAAGTCGATGAGCGGCAATACCAGCTCAAGCCGATGAACTGCCCCTTTCACGTGCTCACTTACGCAAGCACCCTGCGCAGTTACCGGGAGCTGCCAATTCGCTGGGCCGAGTTGGGCACCGTTTATCGCTACGAGCGCCCGGGTGTGATGCACGGCCTAATGCGGGTGCGCGGCTTCACCCAGGATGACGCCCACGTGTTTTGCCTACCAGAGCAGATCAGTGATGAAATCCTGCGCATCCTTGATCTCACAGAGGAGATCCTTTCCACCTTCGATTTCAAGACCTACGAAATAAATCTCTCCACCAGGCCGGAGAAATCGATCGGCGCAGACGCCGTGTGGGAACTGGCAACCCAAGGCCTGATCGAGGCCCTTGATCGCAAGGGCTGGGCATACAAGATCGATGAAGGCGGCGGCGCCTTCTACGGCCCCAAGATCGACCTAAAAATCGAAGATGCCATCGGGCGAATGTGGCAGTGCTCCACCATCCAGCTCGATTTCAACCTGCCAGAACGTTTCGAGCTGGAGTACGTGGCCGCTGATGGCTCCAGGCAGAGACCAATCATGATTCACCGGGCCATCTTCGGTTCGCTGGAGCGGTTTTTCGGGATCATGACCGAGAACTACGCCGGCGATTTCCCCTTCTGGCTGGCGCCTGAGCAGATCCGGCTACTGCCCGTTACCGATGAGGTGATGCCCTACGCCGAGCAGCTACTGGAGCAGCTCAAGGCCGCTGGCATCCGCGCCACCCTGGACCACTCCGGCGAGCGCCTCGGCAAGCTGATTCGCAACGGCGAGCAGATGAAAATCCCCCTGCTGGCAGTGATCGGCGCCAAGGAGGCTGAAACAGGGGCGGTGAGCCTGCGCAGTAGACGCGAAGGCGACCTCGGCAACCTGAGCGTGGCCGACCTGCTGGCTGCAGCAGTTGAGGCAAATGCCAAGCGGGCCGCTGGCCTGGGCCTGCCGGCGATCCCCACACCCGGCCAGTGACCACCCTTTTAGCTGGGGACATCGGCGGCACCAAGACCCTTCTCGCCCTCTATCAGCTGCAGGCCGGGGGTGAACTGGAGCTGCTGCGCAGTGAGCGCTACCTATCCGCCGACTGGGACGACCTGGCCCCGATGCTGGCCACCTTTCTGGGTGCTGGCCAGCCCCCTCCAGCGGCCGCCTGCCTGGCGGTGGCAGGACCGGTGGAGGCGGGCCAGGCCCAGCTAACCAACCTCCACTGGCAGCTCGATGGCAGCCAGCTGGCTGCGGCCACAGGGATTGGGCCGTTTGAGCTGGTCAATGACTTCGCCGTATTGATCTACGGGCTGCCCCATCTCACCTCCCAGCAACAGGCGCCAATCCGCCCTGGGGTGGCGAGGCCGGAGGCGCCCCTGCTGGTGCTAGGTGCGGGAACGGGTCTGGGGGTGGCCTACGGGGTACCAACCCCGACGGGGTTGGTGGCGGTGGCTAGCGAGGCCGCCCACGGTGAATTCGCCCCCCGCAGCCAGCAGGAATGGCAACTCAAACAGTGGCTCGCCCGCGAGCGGGGCCTGGAGCGAGTCTCGATCGAGCGGGTGGTGAGTGGCACGGGCCTGGGCGAGGTGGCGCGCTGGCTGCTTCAAATGCGCCACCCCGGCGGAGACCATCCCCTCTTCCCCCATGCGGAGGGGGCGGAACTGCCCGCTGCCGTGGCTGCCAGCGCTGCCTTAGGGGAAAGCCTGGCCTGCGAAGCCTTGGAGATCTGGATCGGCTGCTACGGCAGTGTGTGTGGCGATCTGGCCCTGGCGGGTCTGAGCCGGGGGGGGGTGTGGTTGGCCGGCGGCACCGCAGGAAAACTGCTGGAAAGCCTGCGCTCGCCCACCTTTAACCGGGCCTTTTTAAACAAGGGTCGGCTAGAGCCGGTGCTGGCAAGCATGCCGATCACGGCCGTGGTCGATCCGGCCATTGGCCAATTCAGCGCGGCCTGCCGGGCGCGCATGCTGCTGGCCTGAGACACTGGGCGTAGCAGAAGTTGTCCCATGGTGCGCCCCCGGGTCGGACAAGGGGTTGAGGTTCACGTTCCAGCTACCACCGCCAACGTCGGTCCTGGCTTTGACTGTCTGGGGGCTGCCCTGGATCTCGACAACGTCTTCAAGATGCGCTGCATCGAGGGCGGCAGCGAGCGCTTTGATCTGATTATTGAAGGCAGCGAAGGAGCCCACCTGCGCGGAGGGCCCGACAACCTGGTGTATCGCTCGGCCCAACGGGTGTGGAAAGAAGCCGGCGAGGAGCCGGTGGCCCTTGAGGCAAGAGTGCGGCTAGCGGTGCCGCCGGCCCGGGGCCTGGGTAGCAGCGCCACGGCGATCGTGGCAGGCCTGATCGGCGCCAATGCGCTGGTGGGTGAGCCCCTCAGCCGCGAGAAGCTGCTGGAGCTGGCAATCGATATCGAAGGCCATCCCGACAACGTGGTGCCCTCCCTGGTGGGGGGATTGTGCATGACAGCCAAGGCGGCCTCGCACCGCTGGCGGGTGGTGCGCTGTGAGTGGTCACCTCTCGTTCAGGCAGTGGTGGCGATCCCCGCCATCCGGCTCACCACTAGCGAAGCAAGGCGGGCCCTGCCGAAATCCATTCCAGTGGGGGATGCGGTGATCAACCTGGGCTCCCTCACCTTGCTGCTGCAGGGGCTGCGCACCGGCAATGGCGACCTGATCACCGATGGCATGCACGACCGTCTGCATGAGCCCTACCGCTGGGGCCTGATCCATGGCGGCAAGGCCGTGAGGGAGGCGGCCCTGGCAGCGGGAGCCTGGGGTTGCGTCATCAGTGGCGCCGGCCCAAGCCTGCTTGCCCTTTGCCCCAAACCAGCGGCCGAAGAAGTCAGCAGAGCGATGGTGCGGGCCTGGCACCAAGCCGGGGTGGAGTCCCGCTCCGAAGTGCTGGCCATTCAGCAGCTGGGCAGCCGCTGGGAGAACTTGCCAGACCAGAAGCCCGATGCCAGTGAGTAGATCTACTCAGTCGAGCAACCGGGACTGATAGGTTGGATGCCGATTTGAACAGCGCCTGACCTCGGCCCTGTTCAGCGAATCACCAGATCTGCAAGCGGGCCGTGATGGACATCAACATGCCCCTGCTAGCTGCGTCCAGCCTGGGCGCTCCAGCAGCGGAATCAGCCTTTCCCTGGCTGAGCCTGATCGTGCTGCTGCCAGCAGCAGTAGCCCTGGTAATGCCGCTGCTGCCAGGCGATGGCAGCGACCCCAAGTGGCCCCGCACCCTGGCCCTCGCCACCCTGGCGATTGACCTTGGCCTAATGGTGTTCTGCTTTAGCAGGCACTTCGATGGCTCCAGCAGTGATTTGCAGCTGGTGGAAAGGATCAGTTGGGTGCCGGCCATGGGCCTGGAGTGGTCCCTGGCAGCCGATGGCCTTTCAACACCGCTGGTGCTGCTCTCAGGCCTGGTAACCCTGCTTTCGGTGGCGGCCAGCTGGAACATCAAAAGCAAAACCCGCCTTTATTTCGCCCTGATGCTGGTTCAGGCCTCAGCCCAGGGCCTGGTTTTTCTCTCCCAAGACTTCCTGCTTTTCTTCCTCGCCTGGGAGCTTGAGCTGGTTCCGGTATATCTATTGATTGCAATCTGGGGTGGCAAGCAACGTCAATACGCGGCTACTAAGTTTATTTTATATACCGCTACAGCCTCCCTGCTGATCTTGCTGAGCGGTCTGGCTCTTGCCTTCTCGGGTGACAGCTTCAGCTTCAACCTCTCAGAGCTGGCCAGCCGCTCCCCCGGTGGCACCTTTGGCCTGCTCTGTTATCTGGGCTTCCTGGTGGGCTTCGGGGTGAAATTGCCGATGTTCCCCCTCCACACCTGGTTGCCCGACGCCCACGGCGAAGCCAATGCGCCCGTATCGATGTTGCTGGCAGGGGTGCTGCTGAAGATGGGTGGCTACGCCCTGCTGCGCTTCAACGTGCAGATGCTTC